>Ga0306925_10003384_pt1 | contig 14085 bp, 14 predicted proteins | sample flu12Cox44000176_FD_203755 | JGI IMG/M metagenome (GOLD analysis project Ga0306925, IMG submission 203755) | Lab enrichment of tropical soil microbial communities from Luquillo Experimental Forest, Puerto Rico - flux8day.12C.oxic.44.000.176 (v2)... | ecosystem: Environmental > Terrestrial >... | reverse complement strand
TTCGGGGTCGATGCTCGACGTGGGCTGGGGCGATTTGGCCAGCTACTGCGGGGACGAATCACGCTGCTGGACAAAGGTGGTTGGCGGCGCGCCAGTAGGCATGAACCTTCCGTCGTTCCTCAGAGGAAGAGGCAACGCGGCCTCGGTGGCTTTGGCTGAACCTGTAGCGGTTGCGGCGGACATGACGCGTTCTGCTTGGATCAAGTGTTAGACCCGTTTCTCGCGTGGAGCGACTGTTTCGAGCTCGTGAATCTTTCTTCGCAGCCAGTCTCGGACTGCGGCTTCGCCTTCTTCGAAGTTTCCCAAGCGATAGTACGTGTCGAGCGTGAATCCCTCCTTGTTGAGCGGAATGTGCCGGCAGGGGATTTGCTCGTCGCGACAATCTGGCGGAACAAAGTGCATCAGGATACATTCGCGGCAAGGCAACAGAGGTTCGCGCCTCTCATGGTTTATACACGTGCAGGAGTCTTCGAATATGAATTGAGGCCTCCATGGGGCGCCGGGACAACGGCGGTATCCTCCGTTTTCCAGGAATCGAAGTTCCGCTTTCAACACGGTCAAAACGTCGCGATCGTCGTTAGCCATCTGCGGTTCTCCGGCCTCAGTGGTATAGGTTCATCCGCACCTTTCCCTGCGGCAACGCGGACCGCGGCGGGGCAGTGATTTTCGGGCCAGGAGACAATCCGCTGTCCGCGAAACGTCAGGCAGGTACGAAGGGCTCGGACAAGTCGAGAAATCAGGTAAATGGCGCCTAGACATCCGGCGGCGATCAGAAAATAGATTAAAAAGAGACATAACGACCTCCCGAACTGCTAAGGACTTAAGGCGACACAGCAGCCAAGACCAACCTCCTATTCTTCATCTCTTCATCTATGATTTGATGGTCATAACCGGGCACGTTGCGCCGCAAACGACTTGATAGGCTTTCGTGTGAGGCACATGGCCAGGCAGGCCTTTCCGCGTTTTGGCGCCGAGAACTATCAAATCGGCACGTATCTGTCCGGCAACCCGCAAGATCTCGTTAACAGGATCGCCCCATTCCACGCGAAACCACGGAAGACAGTGCAAATCGGGCACGGGCGGAACCAACTCCTGCAATCGGTTAATGATCACCTGCTCTTGATACAGGTGCTGCTGAACGTGCAAGAGCGTGATTCGCGAATGGTGTTCGTGGGCGAGAGAAAAGGCATACGCGGCTTGACGTGCCACGCCCATCCCGAAAGCGGTTGCAAATAGAATGTTTTTCAGTTCGATTTCGTAGAAAGGTTCCCGCTCGACAGCGGGTCCGACCGTCAGCACGGGGATGCGCGCTTGGCGGAAGATCTCCTCCGCCCGGGAGCCGATCAGCAACTTTCGCATGAGGCCCATGCCGTGCGTTCCGAGGGCGAGGAGATCGATCTCATGCTTCTTGATCAGATCTTCGATGTTTGGCCAGAGGTAGCCTTCCTCGATGAATTCTTCGTGGGGAACTCCGAAGAAGCGACCCGAAGTCAGGATTCTTTCCATTCCTTCGCGAGCGGCCCGGCGCATTTGCTCTCGTGAAGCTTCCGCAAGTTCTGGAGCCATCATAAGGTCCACAGGAATGACATGCGCCAGAAAGATTCTGGAATTGTACGTTCGCGCCAGGGAAAGAGCGTGTTCGAGGGCACGGTCCGAGGTTTCCGAAAAGTCGGTAGCGACGAGAATCCTGGCGAGAGAGGTGCCCAGGTCCGTGGAAGGCCGCGCCTTGATTTGTTGGTTGATCTCATGTTCTTGAATCATTGTTGCCCCCTTGTTGCCGATGCTCGCGCGAGGCCGGGGGAAACGATGTGTCTCAGAACACAAATCCCTGTGATGCCGAGCACACGTCAGCGAGCGCAGACGGGCCCGGTTCAAATCGGTGAGCGTTTCCGAGGGGGAGTTCAGGCAGCCTGCATCCGGCTTCGTTCTTCGTACTTTGGGCGTGTCAAGGGTAGACGAATTTCCACGACGCTGCGTTTAATGTTAGCGATGGCTCGGCCAGGTTCGATTTCCACGGGAAGTGCAATTGTGCGAAAGACTATTCCTTCGTATGAACGCACCGCTCCTGGGCTTGTTCTTTGTGACGGATCGGTTTTCCCCCAATGGTCATTTGCTGAGGCGCGATCCAGACTTCGACACTGCCCTGCTCGAAGCGAGCAACATCAAAGCCGACCAAGAGCGAATCATCGGAACTGCTCAGACTGAAGCACAATTTGCTTCGTACTTCAGACTCCGCCTGTCGCCAACCTTCGAGTTCATGCCAGCCCACTCCGCCGCGCCGTTCAAAGATTTGGTAGGCGCGACGGCCGATGGCCTCCTCGACTCTGCGGGCTTGCTCCACCCGACCGAAAAGATTCTGACAGTTCTGGTCGCTGGTCCCTGTTGAATTACATTCATAGAAAACTCCTTGAGAGTCACCTCACTGGGCCAGAACTTCTTCTGCCTGCCGCACTAAGGGCTCCAAATGCACGGGACAAATCAGGGATCGCGCGATCAAACATCCTTCGTACGCTTTTGTGAGGAGGCGATTAGCGAGCTCGCGATCCCCGAGTTGCGCGATGTTGAGCGTGGGCGTGAGAATGACTTCGCCCAGGTGGCCTTGACGCAATATCCGTGTGGATTCTCCATTTGCGCGACTCCCGTAAGGACTGAGCTGGGGTTCGTCTTGCGACGTGGCCTCGTACCACGGATGGGTAATGGCATACGACGCGGAGACGTTGGCGCAGAAGGCTGCACTGAACGTGACGCCGGACGGCATCCAAGGCGGGACTTGGGCGAGCGACACGGGCTTAGGCGCAGACGCGAGCGGCAACGTTTACGTGGCGACGGGGAACGGAACTTTTGACGCGGCGTCGGGAGGCCGCGACTACGGCGACTCCCTCCTGAAGCTGGGATTGGAAGGCTCCTCGTTGATGGTGCGGGATTACTTCACCCCGTTTAATCAAGCGCAACTGAACGACACCGATGCGGACCTGGGGTCGAGCGGGCCTACTTTGCTACCGGTTCAACCTGGCGCGCATCGCCACCTGCTTCTGCAGCCGACCAAGGGCGGAATGATTTACGTGATTGACCGCGACCAGATGGGTCAGTTTCATGACCAAGGAGATGCCATCGTGCAGAGGATTCGCATGAGTGGCAGCGGCATGGGCGCGATGGCGTATTGGAACGGACACGCCTACTTTGCGTGCAGCGACGATCGTCTGCGCGATTACGCGCTGGAGAATGGGCAGCTCAAACTGAGATCCAGTTCCAGCACAAAATTCGACGATCCAGGCGCCACACCTTCAGTTTCGGCGGACGGAAGCAAGAACGGCATCGTGTGGGCTATCGCAACGAAAACGTGGAATGGACCGGGCCGGACTGCGGTGCTCTACGCGTTCGATGCGAACAATATTGAGCAGGTACTCTACACCTCGGAGCAAAATAGCAAGCGAGATCGCGCTGCGATGGCCACACGGTTCGTGATTGCGCTCGTCGTGAATGGACGGGGGTATTTTAGCGCGAGGACGAAGTGGAAGTCTACGGGCTCCTGAAATAGAGTCAAAGAGTTGATGACGTGCGCGCGTTAGGGTTCCGTCCAGTGCGGTCTGTGAAGAGCACTACTCTCGGCGCAAAGGGAATCGCGGGAGCATCATCTTTCTCTAGCCTGTCGGTTGTGGACCCGCGCGTGACTTTGCGCGAGACCGTGGTGCGGGGGTCATGGGAGTCACTTTGCAGGTGGACTACCTCGATGCAGCGCACAATTTTCTCCAGAAAAATGCCGTATGGCCAAAAAACTGCTCCTGGGCCGGGACCAGCTTTTTTGGCCACGAGTTGCAGGCCTGCGAAACCATTTCTAAGACGTTACCGGTGTGCCTACGCAGCTCTTGATCGGCGAATTGGAGCTGCGTATCTATAGCCCGATTAGTTTTGGATTTCTCGGCCTTAACTGCTGGACTCCATGCGGCACAAACAGTCGGTACTCCAAGGTCTCCATCGGTACTCCAAGTGCTCCAACTGAGGGCGCCCTCATCTGACGTAAGTGGTTGCAACACCATGTCTTATGAATTTATTTCCCTCGTTCGCAACGAGGAGGCCTTGGGTGGCTTCGTCACCTGTGTCCAAAGAATTTGTGCCATCTTAGGGGTTCACCCCAAGACTTGGGAACAATTTGGGAACAATAACTGCCGAAAACCGCCCTAAACCGTGATACAAGATGCGCGAAAGTGCTAGACGAGACAACTACTTAGCGTTTTAGGGTTTACCTTGGGCGCAGGAGGTCCCCGGTTCAAATCCGGGCGCCCCGACCACTAACTCAGGGGTCCGGCCCGGAGACTTGGGTTACCTATGTCTCAGGCCGCTCACACACTGATTTTTCAGTGCACCGTTTGTGACCCACTGGCGTTGGAAAACGAATTTGCGTCCAACTTGGGTCCAAATACGAGTCTCGCAACGCTTTCCACTGCACGACGCTGCTCTTCGGGGATCGCGTGCAAATAAATCTCGCGCGTAATTTCCGGCGTAGAATGGCCTAGAAGCGATTGCATCGTTCCGATCGGCGTGCCCACGGAGTCGAGCATCGTCGCGTGGCCTATGGCTCAGAAGATGCCACGTGACGCCAGGAAGCCCCAGTCTCTTTGCGGCGGGCTTCAGGTGCTTCCGCAAGAGATTCCATCGGTCTAGCGGCAATCCCTCGCGCGTAGCAAATACGAGAGCTCTCGCGTCAACAGCGGCGGGACGGATAGCCGCGAGAATTTCGGCCGTTTCCGTCCCAATCGGGATGGTTCGAGCACTACGCTTCGTCTTCGGCTGATCGAAACGTCCGTCGTACACCGTCTCGCAAACACGGAGCAGAAGGACATTCAGGTCAATACTTCCCCAGCGAAGAGCAAGCAACTCTCCAATCCGCAATCCAGTCAACACCAAAAGCAACGTGATCGAACGCGCCGGCTCGTGCAATACTGCGGCCAAGTTTCGTACTTGGACGGGAGTAAGGACCATTCGCTCCGCTCCATGTTGTCGTCGCGGAAGTTAGGTCTTCTGAGTCAAGTTCTCGTTGATGCAGCCCCATTCTTCTGCTGCGCCAAGAATCTTCCTCAGGCCACACTTGAAGTGGTGGACCGTCTCCCATGACAACCCGCCTTTAAGTTTCCGCCTAAGGAAGCCTTGTAGCTCTTCACGCGTGAGCTCGCGAAGCTGCCTATTACAGAATGCCGGGATGAGATGCGCGTCGAGCATATATCTGTAGTGTTTTTGGGTTGCGTATTTGAGCGTTGGCAAGATCACCGGCATCCACTCATTCTTCACGAAATCTCCGAACGTGCGGACGGACGGTGGTCGAGCATCGTCGCTATTGACCGCTTTCAACTTCTGAGACAGAACCTGCATTGTTTTGCGCCGAGTCGGTAGATCAGCGACCGCCCTAAAAACGGAACATGCACTGAAAAATCTTGGTACCAGTACGTTTTTTCCCCAAACTCTGCTTTGCGGTCAGGATGGAAGGTCTCTATGGAGGTGGCAACAGCGCTATTCAGTAGCATTATGCAGCTATCGCGGGCCCGAGACTCTGCGATTGCTGGCCTAGAAATCGGCAACTAGGCCGACACCCGCCGAGAAGCGGTTAGCGCAAGCGTAGAGAGACACCACCAGGACCGTCTCAAGAATGGCCTCGTCACTCCAGCCTGCTCCTCGGAGACGGTCGACATCGGATTTCTCCACGTCAGCTGGGTGGCGCGTTAGTTTATCGGCGAAACGAAATAGCTCCATGACTTTAGGCTCTACCTGCGCGCTCTCATAGTTGAGAGCCAGTTTGCGGGACATGGCCTTGTCGATGCCCATCCTCCCCAGGATTTCGAGATGTGCAGCGAGGCAATAATTCGAAAGATTGATGCCGCTAACGACCAGTGCGACCTGCTCCTTGATTATCTTGGGGAGAGCATGCTCTTCAAACATCACGTGAGTGAAGAGACTAACCTGGTCTTGCAAAAATTGAGGCTGAGTGCCCAGAGCGAGAAAATAGTTGGGAACGAATCCCCAATTCTCCTGCAGAAACTGATAGACAGGCTTGACTTCCGGGCCGGCCTGGTCTTCCGAAACGGCGGTGACCCAAGACATACTTTCCTCCAATGAACGGCTTACTGTGGAACCCGGCGGGGCGGACAGACCTGGAATTCCCGTCGAGCGGATCGAGGGATAATACCAGATTCTAAGATAGGGGTAGGAAGCTTCTGGAGAGCTCGGGGCAGCGCTTGGATATGCCAACCCCGCGAGTGGTTCTAGGTCTATCCTGGTCCTATTTTCTGACGTAGGGCGGCATGGAGCCGTGAGCGGACATCGGACGGAAGCACAACAGGCCGCGAATCGCACAGGATTTCGATGGACTTCTTCGTCTGATCCACGATCATGGTGCAGTCTTCGCAGTGCCCCAAATGCCGTTCCAGTTCGGTCTTCAGACCGGGATCGAGATCCCCATCGATGTAATTGGACAATTCGCGGATGACGCCTTTGCAATTCAATTGAGTGTACCTCGACGAAAATGCCGGTTGAGTTTTTCACGAAGTTTGAGACGTGCGCGCAACAATCTGGATTTCACCGCAGGCACCGAGATTCCGAGCGCCTCCGCCGTCTCCTGTGTCGACAGCTCTTCCAAATCCCGCAGGACTAGGACGATGCGAAACTCAGGGTCCAGTTGATCGATGATTTCGGCGAGAAGCCCTTGCAGCTCTGCTTGGGCATAACGCTGCTCGGGACTCGGGTCCCAGTCCTCCAATTCACGAGGCATGAGGTCTGTATCGCCCTCGACTGGTTCATCCAGAGAGAACTGATTCGGCCGGCGTTTGCGGAGCCGCATGAGAGATTCATTAGCGGCGATGCGCACGAGCCAAGTGTAAAAGCGTGAATCGCCATGGAAGTCCTGAAGGTGCGAATAGGCCTTTAGAAAGGCATCCTGCATTGCATCTTCAGCGTCTTCGTGATTCCCGGTGATGTTCTTCGTGAGACGGAAGATCTTGTCCTCATAGCGGCTGACAAGCTCCTCGAATGCCGGTGTGTCGCCCTTTTTGGCGGCTGCAACCAATAAGTGCTCGTCCTCGCGGGCGATGGATGACGGCAGGCGGTGTGGATTGGGCGCGCTCAAGTTGTCCAATAGGCCCAAGAGCCGGGCTGTAAGGCCTTTCTCGGTCATGAATATAGCATTGAACATCGCCCCGCCCGTCTCACTCTTTTGTTTTGATGAGAGTGCGAGCGGGCAGGATTCAAAAATGACCGCTTGTTCCAAGAAAACTAGAGTTAGGCGACGGTTGCCCGCCAGGCTCTCAGCACCTCGGCCACGGTCCAAGCCTGAGCAATGCATCCACGCGGAGTAAACGGAGCATCCCCGTCGAATATCTCGCTCAGTGTCCCGAGACCATGCGAGGCGATCTGGGTCCCAAGGGGCTCAAGGAAGCTCTGCGCCGTTCGAGGATCTCTGTAGACGCGCAAATGTGCCAGAACAAACGGTCCCATCAGCCAGCCCCAGACTGTTCCCTGATGATAAGCTCCGTCGCGCTCCCGAGGGCCTCCTCCGTAGTGCCCTTGATAACCCGGTTCTCCCTGAGCGAGGCTGCGAAGCCCATGCGACGTAACCAACTGGCGAGCACAGACGTCCACGACAATCTTTTGCTGTTCTCGGGAAAGAGGGCTCTCGGGTAGAGACACCGCAAGAATCTGATTGGGACGGAGAGACGAGTCATTGCCGACGCGAGGATCATCGATTACGTCGTAGCAGCAGTTAGCTACAGAGTTCCAGAATTTGGAGAAACTCTGCCTTACCGTGTCTGCCATTTTCTGGAAGGGATCCGCAGATTTTTCAGCGATGGGGGCAAGTTTCACCATGGTCCTCAATGCGTTGTACCAAAGCGCGTTGACTTCCACGGGTTTGCCGATGCGCGGTGTTACGACCCAGTCTCCGACTTTTGCATCCATCCATGTAAGCTGTACTCCCTCTTCGCCGGCATAAAGAAGACCGTCAGCGTCATCCACGTGGATGTTGTACCGAGTGCCTTTGATGTGGGCGCTGATGATCTGAGCCAAAACCGGGTACAACTTTAATACGGCTTCTGTGTCCTTGGTCGCGTCAACGTATTGCCGCACGGCTTCGAAATACCATAGTGCTGCATCCACGGTGTTGTATTCCGGTTGCCCACCAGCGTCAGGAAAATTATTTGGTAACATTCCCCCGTCCACGTAACGCGCGAATGCCAAGAGAATTTTTTTGGCGATCTCTGGGCGACCGGTCGTCAGAGTAAGGCCCGGCAATGCAATCATGGTGTCGCGGCCCCAATCTCCGAACCAGTGGTAGCCTGCAATGATGGATCTTCCGTCCGCCTCACCCGGCAAGCTGCGCTTTACGACAAACTGGTCGGCTGCAAGAATGAGCTGGCGGACCCAGGCCGGTGCAGCGGACGCACCTCGAGCATCGCTTGCCTGCCATTTTGAGCAGAGATTTCTTTCTCGTTCTACATGCTCGGCAAGCGGTCGCGCGCCGTCGAGGTCTGTACGGGCGTTGGTCGTGAGCACCAAGGTTGCACTCTGCCCGACACTGAGTTCCAGGCTTGCGACAGCCGCTAGCAGATGGTCCTCACGATCGTCGAGTCCGCGGTACTTTTCCATAGGCAGGAAACAGTCGCGGTGCCATTCATGCTTTGGTTCGAATTTTGCATCGGCGCTGAGGAGGTAAAAAGGGATCGCGCCATCAAAAGCAGTTATCTGCACTCCATTCTCGGCAGCCTCTACGCGCATCCACCAATCTCCCGCGTGTGTGCTGGAATGAAAGTCACGATAGTTGACTAAAGCTTTGACCGTGAGACGAAGAGGACCGCTTCCTCTGACCAACGAGTATTGGACGTAAGTGGTATTCTCGTTCTGTCGCATCCAAATCCGCTTTTCAAGCACGGCATCGGCAAGCGCAAATCGCCAGACGGGAGTTGTGCCTTCCAAGCGGAAGCTCTCGATGCTGAGGTAGCCTTTTGGCTCAACGGCGCCACCGGCCCAGCGATTGGTCGCAAGTGACCAGTCGGAGTTGTCATAGTCGGCCGTCTCCTCCAGCTTCGCGATCAATTGAGTGCGCCCGACGGGTGGTTTGAACGCAGCGATTAGGAGGCCATGGTAGCGCCGCGTCAGGTTGCCACTGATGGTCCCGGACGCGTAGCCGCCAATGCCGTTTGTGACGAGCCATTCGCGTTGCTCGGCAATTTCAAGTGAGCCGCAAGTCTCACGGCCAAATTCGACTTTCGCCTTGCGCGCACACGCAGTCGCTTCCCGTCTCGTTGCTGAGTCGATACTCTTTTGTGTGGTTGGCATTGCCGATTCTTTCCTTGGCCCATCAGACAAGTGTTCGCTCCTGTTCATTTCGGAAGGCCAGCTCCCGGGATGTTAACCGAGAGGCGATAGAGCCCTGTTTGCGCGGCCAAATAGAGCGTCTTGTGATCTTCCCCGCCCCAGGCGAGATTGTGCGGATGCTCCGGCCCTACAATCGTTCCAAGATGCTTGCCTTCCGGAGAGAGAATCCAGAGGCCGTCTGGACCTGAGAGATATAAGTTGCCGCGCTGATCGACTTTCATGCCGTCCCAAGCATCTTCGCCCGGCTCATTGGTTGCGTCAAAGAAAACAGAGCCATTTGTGAGTGTCCCGTCTGGTTGAACTTCATAGCGCATAATGACCTTTCGTTTCTCATCCCAATTATCCACGTAAAGGAATTTCTCATCAGGAGAAAAAGCCAACCCGTTCGGGCCGGTCAGATCCGTGCTAACCAACTTCAAGGCTCCGTTGATGAGGCAGAAGACACCGCTGTACGGGAGTTCCTTCCGCGGATCTTCGAAGAACTTCGGCAGGCCAAACGGAGGATCAGTGAAATAGAGAGCACCATCCGAGCGGTACACCAAATCATTCGGGCTGTTCAGTCGCTTGCCTTGATACTTGTCGGCAAGAATTGTGAGCTGTCCGTTTTTCTCAAGTCTCGTAACCCGGCGGTTCCCATGCTCATTGATCGTGAGGCGCCCTTCCGCGTCCAATGTGAGGCCATTGGAGCCCGGCTGGCTGTACTCACCGATGTCCATTCCAGTGTAGCCGCTATGCGTTCGGTAGATGGAGACGCCGTCTTCTTCAGACCAGCGATAAATCAAGTTGTTGTTTGGATCGCTGAAAAGGAGATAGCCTCCGTTGCGAACCCAGACAGGTCCCTCCGTAAATAGGAACCCACCGGCCAGCTTCTCGATCTTGGCCCCGGAAGAGAGGAGCTCGTCGAGAGAGGGGTCTTTGCGAATTATTTTCGTTTCGACTTGCTGAACGCCGGAACCGGCTCCGGCTTTGTAAAAGTCCAGAGTAGCTGCCTTAACCCAGATGAAGTTCTCCGGGCTGCGCGAAACTGGGCCATTGAAACCGAAGACCGCGATCTGAAATTTCTGACGCGGTTGAGCATTGCGAGTGAGAATGACCTTGTTTGGCGCGTTCCATCCTTTCACCACAGAGCCGCCGCTCTGTCCGAGAACGGTCGCAAGACTTCCGTTGACCCAGATTTCAGCGTAGTCATCAATCACAATTTCAAACGAAACGGACGAGCCGGCAACTGCGTAATTGGCCACTTTTTCCGGAAGCGTCACATTGATGCGATACCAATTGAAACTCACCTTGCCGTTCCCGCGACGCCCGTCGAGCGTTGTGGGATCAATCAGCGGCCATTGTGAATCGTTGAAATCAGCAGCGCCAGCGTGAGGTGCGTAGTCGTACGTTTTCACCGGACTGCCGGAGGGCTTAAGGTCCGGGCCTGGTCCTTTCGAATCGACCTCGACGATCTTCACGTCGCTGTAGCGCCAATCTCCTTTTACGAGTTGCGTTCCTTCTTTTGTTCGCAGATCGACCGTCGCATCAGGGCGCCCGTACGGTGGGGCCTGGGCGGCCCAATTCTGAGCCGAAACAGGTTGAACCCAAAAGAAGAGAGCAGAAAGGAAAGACAGCAATAATTGACGCAGGTGTGCCATCGCCTCTCCTTTCCTTAGCGCACTTTTACGACGTAATAGAGAAATGGGGCCTGAACTTCTTTGAACCAATGAGGCACGCCGTTAGGGATGATCATGGCATCGTCGGGGACGAGCTTCCGCGTTTCGCCATTGATGATTTCGCGGCCACGGATTTCGTCGGCAGCGATCGGCTTGCCGTCCACCATGGTTCCACCCGTCACAACCGTAGCGGAACCCTTCAATACATAAAGGATGTCCGTGTCTTTGGTATGTACTTCAACCATGCCCGGTCCTTCTCGCCGACTGGTGTGGACCATGTAGTTGCGACCGCCCCCTCCATCGAAGAGCACGGCACCTTTTGAAAAGCCTTCATCCACCTCGGTTTTCGAAAAATAGCTGACGGGCAGCAAGTTCGAAGTCACCGGCGGGTCCGCACCGAAGCTCTTCGCGGCTTCTGCCCCGGCTATCGCAAGCTCTTCATCCTGGGCCGCGGTCGACGCTCCGCTAACGCCAACACCGCCGATAATCTGTCCATCGAGTACGACAGGAATACCGCCTTGCAGGGGAGTGAAGAAGGAATCCGGGAGCGCAGCCATCGCTGTCCGTCCCTTGTTGATGATCTCCTCGAAGACTTTAGTGGGTTTCTGAAAGAGGACTGCAGTGCGAGCCTTCCCGATGGAAATATTCGCGCCCGCTGCGAACGTGCCGTCAAGCCGTTCCAACGCCATCAGATTACCGCCCGCATCCACCACCGCGATCACCCCACCGGGGGCTTTCACCTGGGTGGCGTGTGCCTTCGCGGCCGCGATCACACGTTCTGCGCCATCAAGGGTAAGAGACCTTCTTTCCATCGTCTGTGCGGAAGCAACCACTCCAGTAGACAGCACAAACGAGAACATCAGCAGGCAGTAGAACAATTTCTTCAGAGTTTTCATTTCAATTCACTTTCTTGCTGAGGGCCGCCCACTCGCCTCCGAGAGGGCGCCCCCCGCTGTTTTGATTTGGTTCGGATTACATGACCGGCGAGCTGAAGGATGCTTCGCCGAGATTGACTTCCGCGAAGGCGCACCAAATCTGCACCTTGGCGACGTTCTTCACGTAGCTCGGCACAACGATTTCCTTCTTATAGTTGCTGCCGATGAACGCTTTGGTCTTGAGTTTGTCGAGCGGGTAGACGTTACCGTCGGAATCGACGACTTGCCAATGCGGGTCCGGTGTGTCGGGAACAACAAAATCATCCGACAGCGTCAGGACGTTCTTGCCGTCCTTATGGCTATGGGTGACAGTTCCTTTGTTGGCCTTGGGCCCTTGAAACTGCGTGGACGTGTGCGTGCCGCTCTGCGCGAATGCGCCAGAGGCGCCAAGCCCCAGGGCAGTGACGACGAGGGCGACAACCATCACTTTCAGAATCCGAGACATGTTCATTTACTTTCCTTTTGTTTTGAATTTCGACGCGCACTCTCGAAGCTGAATTCGAATCGCAAACGATTCATGGGCATGAACGAAAGGCGCCCGTGTTCACGCTTCGAAAGTTCGTCGTGCAGTTGGTGCGATACAAGAAGTTGCGGAAAGTTTCAGATTCAAGATCAAAAGATTTCTACAATCTTCTGAATCCTTCGTTGAGCAAGTGCATCCCGTGTGGATTTCCCGACAAATCGTCAGCCAGCAAAGCGCGCAAATGAGGGCACTCCGATGCAGATCAGTTGCCGGGAAGTTCGGAAAGAATTAGCAAACTACATGGAAGACGATATTTCACCTGAGCTAAGGGAACGGATTGAACGGCACTTGCTGAAGTGTGACGGCTGTTTTGCGATTTATGATGGTCTGCGCGAAGTCATACCTTTGGTGATCAGCACAGAAATTATAGAGCTGCCGCAGGGTTTCAGCGTGCGCCTCTATCGCAAGATAGCAAGCAGCCCCGATCCCGAATCCTGAAGGTCGCAATAGAAACCAGCGAGATTGGAGCATTTGCTACTGAATCTCGGCGACAGCGCAGAAGTTAGTGCTTCGCGAACAAGGGTTCTTGCGCGAGACAACTGAAGTACTCCCCGGTGTCAAGACATTATTCTTGGTGTTCTAAGATAGAGCCTTCCTTGCCGTTGACGTTCCGTCCCGCGATTTTTTCTTTCCGACAAATTGACCATACTGCCCGTTTCGTAAAGCCATCAGACCAGAGTTCAATCGCGTGCCAGGCGAATGTCGATCTCTCGGTCGACATAGCGCCATTCCTCTGTCTTCCGAAGTGTTCGAACCAATTCTTCAAAGGCATCGGAATGTTGGGGTGCATATTCAAACCAAGTTAGGAAATCGAAGGGTTCACCGAGGCGTCAGCTAGTTCTTTGTCGTACAGGGCCTTCCGAGCGGATATCGCGTCAATCCGTCCAGTTCACGTAGTGCTTCTTCGTCATGCGTGACCCAATTCTGTTACTGGCACTGCGTACGAGAACCTTTTCAAAGCTTTCTGCGGTAATCGAAACTGTTGTTGTGCGCATATCCTTGAGATCAGCACGGCAGCGAAAAGGTTCAATCAAGAATCAGACCAATTTATTTGCTTCTGAGAAAGTGAAGACGGGCGCTTGAGGCGAGCTTTGTGAGGTCAAGAAGGGTCAGAAAGTCTATCGTCTTGAACTCGCGATCAATTGCCGGCACTCCGCAAATCTGGGCGCCAATAGAAAGGTAGGCACGCAAAAGTCGAGGAGGATTGATACGAAGCATTCCAAGAGTAGGCGCGTTGATCGGAATTCTAAATTCAGGGAGCGGGCTCGTCCGAAAAGGGTGCGAGACAAGGAATTTCTGGAGGCGCCAGTACATGTCGGAGCCATCCTGCTCACACTGCGAGGTCAAAGACGAGCATCCGACTAAATATCGTGCTTTGCACTCAAGTGCATAAGTCGCGATCGCGCGCCAGAGCAACGTAAGGACTTCAAGCGAACGATGTCGCGGATGAATGCAAGCCCGACCTAATTCGAGGAGAGAGCCGCGAATTGGTTCGAAGGGAGAAAAATCAAACTCACGCGCGCTGTAGTATCCGAAATTCCTTGCAGCAACCTGGCCCGCCTGTAGGCGATAGGTGCCGACAACCTGGCCAGTCAAGCTATGCTCCACTAGAAGG
>Ga0306925_10003376_pt1 | contig 14110 bp, 14 predicted proteins | sample flu12Cox44000176_FD_203755 | JGI IMG/M metagenome (GOLD analysis project Ga0306925, IMG submission 203755) | Lab enrichment of tropical soil microbial communities from Luquillo Experimental Forest, Puerto Rico - flux8day.12C.oxic.44.000.176 (v2)... | ecosystem: Environmental > Terrestrial >... | reverse complement strand
TGACCACCGGTATGCCGCGCCGGAGCGCCTCCCGGATGTGGCTGAGGCCCGGCTCGGCATCCGACCGCGGGCTCGCCGTCACCTCCACGAGAAGGTCTGCCTCGGTGGCGCGAAGCCCGTCGAGCGCTCACGGCCGCTCCTTCGTTGTTTCTCTCTGCGGTGGCCCTGGTGGGGGAGCCTGCTGCTTGCCGTGACCCGGACCGCCCACGTCCGCCCGACTGGCCCCGCCCGCCTGGCCGGCCATGCCCGCTTGGCCGGCCATGCCCGCTTGACTGGCCCCGCCCGCCCGGCCGACTGTGGCCGCCTGGCCGGCCGTGGCTGCCAGGCTGACCTCGGCCGCGTAGGTGGCCAGCGCCGTGTCCCAGGTCTGGACCAGCCATTGCTGGGCGATCGCAACGCCGCCGGGTGCCAGCAGGTAAAGGTTGCGGGTGCCGACGCTGCGATGCTCGATGAGCCCGGCGTTGCTGAGCACCCGCAGGTGCTTGCTCACCGCCGGGCGGCCTACCGGCAGCCGCTCCGCGAGCCGGCCGACCGGCGTGGGCCCCTCATGCAACAGTTCCAGGATGCGGCGGCGCACCGGCTCGCCGAGCGCATCAAATACCGCGTCCGCAGCTTGGTTACTCATAAGCAACGGTTACTCTAGAGCAACGAATACCGGTGCGCAATAAGGGGACCTGTCCATGACAACCGCTCGCTACCTGGGCGTGGACCTGGCGTGGCGGGAGGACCACGCCGATCTTCCGGCCAACGAGACCGGCGTAGCGGTGATCGATGCGTGCGGGCAGATCCTGGACGCCGGCTGGCGGCGCGGCGTGGACGAGGCGGTCGCCTGGGCCGATGCGGTAGCCAACGGCGGGGACGCGGTCATGTTCGTGGATGCGCCGCTGGTGGTCCGCAACGAAACCGGCCAGCGGCTCTGCGAGACCCAGGTCGGGCAGCGTTACGGCCGGTGGAAGGTCAGCGCCAACAGCACCAACCTGGCCATGCCGCGGCTGGCCGGGGTCAGGTTCCTCGCGCTCGCCCAGGCCCGCGGCTGGCGGTACTCCGACGGCCGCGATGGGCCGCCGGCCACCGGCCGCGTCTTGTCGGAGAGTTATCCGTACGGCACGCTCGTCGGCGCGGTGGAACTGGGCTACGACACCGAACGGCCACGCTACAAACGCCGGCCGCGACGGCTTCCCGCGGCCCAGTGGCGGCGCGAGCGCGCCGCGAACTGCGACACGCTGATCGGCCGCCTCGGCCAGCTGGAGACCGCGGATCCGCCGCTGCGGCTGCGCTCGCACCCGGTCGCCCGGCGGCTTGCCGACCAGCGCTCACCCGTCGATGACGTCGCCTACAAGCACTGCGAAGACCTGATCGACGCGCTGATCTGCGCCTGGACCGCGGCACTGTGGGCGCGCCAGGCCTGGACCGCTGCCAGGTACTCGGCCCCGCGGGCACCCTGGACGGCGGGCCAGCGGCGACGATCATCGTTCCGGCCCGCCCCGAACAGCGCCGCTGACGGCCCAGAGGGCTCGCTCACTTGGCATCACGGGGCGGCCAGGACCTCCGCAAGGAAGGTCCGTGCGGCCTGGAACGATCGCCGGTCAGCGGCCTCGTCGTAGGCAACTCCCGGGATCGCGCCGGGCACGGCGTGCTCATGGGTGAACCCGTGCACGGCGCCGCCGTACATGATGAGCTGCCAGTCGGCCCCGGCGTGGTCCATCTCCGCCGCGAAGCTAGCGACGTCCGCCATCGGCACATGTGGGTCCAGCGCACCGTGACAGGCGAGCACCCTGGCCAGGATCGCGCCCGGCTCCGCGGGCCGCACCGTGGCCAGGCTGCCGTGCATGCTCACCACGCCCATCAGGGCGGCCCCAGCGCGGGCAAGCGTAAGGACCGTCAGGCCGCCGAAGCAAAAGCCGACGGCGGCGAACCGGCCATCGGTCTCGGCACACGCGCCGAGCGCCGTCAGCCCGGCCTGCGCCCGCCGGACCAGGCGATCCGGATCGTCGCGCAGCCCGGTCAGGCAGGCGATCACGCGCTCCCTGTTGCCGGCCACGCCGTCCCCGAACATGTCGCAGGCCAGGACCACGTAACCGTGCTCGGCGTACCGCCGCGCCTGGCCCTTGGCATGGTCATCGAGACCGGCCCCGCCGTGCACGAGCAGCAGCCCGGGCGGTGGCTCGCGGGACGCGTCGTCCCAGGCGAGAACGCCGGTCAGGGCGGTCTCCTGGTCGTGATAGGTCAGCTCGCGGGTCGCGATCGCCATGGCTAATCCCTTCCATTCCGGGCCGCGCGGTCGTCGCCGCTCGCGCCGGGTTCCGCGGATCACGATCTCTCCGGCGCCGGAGTCCACCCGCGCCTACGGCTGGTCGAGCGCGGCGAAAAGGAGCCCGCCGATCATAGCCAGGTTCTTGTGGAACTGGATCCGCTGGATCTTGCGGGTCGCCGGATCCTCGGCCTCCCAGTAGGAGTGCCCGGCCAGGGTCGTCGGGATCAGCGCGCCGGCCAGCGCCAAGGCGGACAGGCGCGGGGCCTTCCCCAGCATCAGCAGCCCGCCGGCGGCCACCATCACGCCGGCGTTGGTGCGCACCAGAAGCTCATCGTCGTCCGGCAGCGGAACCCACTTGCGGATCGCGGCCAGCAGTGGGCCCGCCTGCTCGACACGCGCGCCCGGCGCCCGCAAGGCGTCGAAGCCAAGCAGGACGTAGGTGGATCCGGTGAAAGCGCGGGCGGCAGGGCGCAGGGGCGACAGCACGCGCAGGTTCATGGTCATGGCACCTCGATGCGATTGAGGAAGCTCCGGTCATCAGGACTGTACGACGCGGCCGTGGCGGGGACAGAGACCCCATCATCCACCTCGGTCACCCTCGAGTCGCCATGCCTCCCGCTCGCCTGGCGTCCCTGGAGGTCCGGGACGCGGAGAATTAGCATTCTTTGCCAGGGCGGCAAGAGCCCCGTTGCAGTGCCTGCGCGTGGCTCGCGAGGAACCGCGAGGCCGATCCGCGAGGCGGGAATGGAGCGCGAAATGGCGCCTGTCGATCGCCGGGTGAGGCTGTTGGCGTGGCTGGTGCGGCAGCAGGGCTCGGTCGGCACGAAGACCGAGGCCGAGGTCATCGCCATGCAGGCCCGGCACACCCCGTCCAACGGCGTGACCAACCGCATCTTCGGGACGGTCGTGCCCGGCACCGAGGTAGCCAACCGGGCCATTACCGGGCCGGCCGGGGACATTCTGGTGCGGATCTACCGTCCCGCCCGCACCGGTTCCGGCGGGCGGCCGCTGATCCTGAACTTCCATGGTGGCGGGTTCGTGTTCGGCGAGCTGCGCCTGGCCGACTGGATGTGCAGTTCGGTCGCGGTGAAGGTGGGTGCCATCGTGGTGTCGGTGGACTACCGGCTCGCGCCGGCGCACCGGTTCCCCGCCGCCGTAGACGACTGCTACGCGGCTCTGGTGTGGGCGGCAGAGAACGCCGCGGGCCTGGGCGCCGGCACACCCGCGGGCCTGGGCAGAGGCAGCGCCTCTCCCCCGCCCATCGGGGTGATGGGGGAAAGCGCCGGGGGGAACCTCGCGGCGGTGATATGCCTGCTGGCTCGCGACCGCGGCGGGCCGAAGATCAGCCATCAGGCGCTGCTCTACCCGGCCACCGACATGACTCGGGTGTCGGGCAAGGCGGCGAAGGCGCTGATCATCCCCGAGCAGGACATGCGCGCTTACCGGAAGCTCTACCTGGCCGACGCCGATCCCGCCGACCCGCGGGCGTCGCCGCTGCTCGCCGCGGACCACACCGGCCTGCCGCCAGCGCTGATCCAGGTGGGCGAGCACGATCCGCTGCGCGAGGATGGCGCCCGCTACGCCGCGGCGCTGCGCTCCGCCGGGGTGCCCGTGCGGTTCACCGAGTACGTCGGCATGCCGCACGGCTACCTCAACTTTCCTGGCATCTGCCGCGCCGCGCCGCAGGCCATGGCCGAGATCTGCACGGAACAGGCGGCGGCGCTCGCCGACCCAGCGGCGGCGGTGGCCGGCGCCGGGCGGCCTGTTCACGGTCACGAGACCGTCTCCGATTGAAAGGGCAGTCAGTCCAATACGCACGGCCCCGGCCGGTCGCGGCCGATGGGATCGCGGGCACCTTCGGCGGCCGCCGGGCCTGCCTGCCTCACCCGATTCCCCAGCCGATGAAAAGCCGTATCCCCCAAGACGGGCCGTGGGCGCAATTTGAGTTCAATTCACTCAAAAGTAATTTAGCCGTTGCCGGGCTTTTGTCGCGCAATTTGCGGGCCTATTTTCACTACCGCCCAGGGGAATTCGGATTACAGGATCACAACAGCTACCAAGGCTCTTGCGCCAGGGTGACGCCAAATTTAGAATGCGAGTGTGCCAGAACCTGACGGTCCCGTGCGACAGCGGGCTCTGGCGGTTCCGATTGTGATCATGGCGGCCGCTCTTGTCGCCGGCTCAGCAGGTGTTCGCTTCGCGATGCACGGCGGCAGTACGCCGCTCATTGCCGCGAGCGTGGCCAGCGGCACCGGCGCCGCGAACGGCCAGCCCAGGGCCGTATCAAAGGCAGCGGCCGCACCCGCCGTCCCGCAGCCAGCGCCGTCTGCCCGTCACCCCAACCCGGCCCACGGTCAAGTCTCTGAGCCGCACCGCGCACGGCGCCACAGCCCTCGGCCAAAGTCCCATCGGCCGGCACATCCCGGGAGCTCAAACCGCCCCCCCAGCGAGCAGGCGCATGTCCGCCACCACCACAAGCAGCAGCAACCGCACAGTTTGACCTTGATGCTCTTGGACCATGCCGTGCTGGATATGCAGGCCGCCGGAGCAAGCCGGAAGTTGATGGACTTCATGGACCAGCCGCAGAACCTGGTGTCCACCCCCCTCGCCAGGCACAAGCCGCTGTCACGAGCCACCCGCATCCAGGTGTTCAGCAGCTACGCCAGCATTGCCAAGGCGCTCGCGAAGCACCACATCGCCGCCGACACCCAGGCCGTTGTCTATGACAACGAACGATCCACGGGGACCCCCGCGGCCGAACTGGCAGATCCGGTGCGGTACTGCCAGCTGACGGCAACGCTGCTGCACCAGCACGGGCTCAAGTACATCGCCAGCCCCGGGTTCGATTTGTCGGGACCCCGGCCAGCCAACGGCGAATGGTTCCAGCAGTTCGCCGAGGCAGGGCTGATGAACTGCGGCCGCTACGCCGATTATCTGGACATCCAGGATCAGCTGGAGCAGGGCACATCCATCTACGCGGGGGACGCGAAAGCCGCTGCCGGGCTGCTGCGTCATATCAACCCGCGGGCAAAGCTGCTCATGGGGCTGAGCACCAGCCCCAGCGGCCGGTTGGCCACGGCCGGCCGGCTCTGGCGTGCCTACCAGGACACCAGCCGATACGTGACCGGCTACTGGCTGAACGTGCCACACAACGTCTCCGGGCATTCCCACCCGTCGGTGGCACTGCAGTTCCTCCAGAAGGTGGCCGCGTAGACCCCCGGATCCCAACGCGGCTGATCGCTTGCGTGTCAGGCGGGCGGATCGGTGCGGCTCGGGTTGCCCCCGGCGCGCTTATGCCAGCATCCGCAGACGCCACGAGCCGTGGGCGGTACGAGCGACCCGGCCACAACGAGGCAAGCGCTCTCATCCGATGGGGTTGCTGGTCCAGTTCGCCGGGTTGGTTCCGGGAAACCGCAGGTGCTTGAACAGGGTGGCCACGCCGATGGTGGGGTGGGAGCCGAACTCTTCGATGGAGGCCCAGAAACCGCTGGCGTGAGCGGCGCACACGTCCTGCTCGGGGAGGCCTCCAGTGGTCCTGCGTTGCACGACCACCTGGTAGCCGTTGATGATCTCGCTGGTGTTCTGATAGGCCGGATCGTGTGGGGTGCAGGTACTCCCGCCGGGAGCGGGGTGGATATCGACGTAGGGGGCATTGGTCCAGACGCCCAGGTCGCCGACGTGCGGCAAGAACCGGGAAGTACCGGCGATCAGTATGTAGGAGTCGGCGCGCAGTACCCCCGCGCCGGCAAAGTAGTGCACATCGCTGACCCGCCACTGGCTGGTCAAGCCGGTGAGTCGCCCCGGGAACACCAGTGCCGGCGTGGCCGCGCCGAACCGGAGGTGCTCAGCGATCTTGATTGCCTCGCGCTGCGTGCGCGGATCATGCCGCACCGCGCGGAAGGAGGGCAGGGGCATGTTCAGCGCCGCCCAGCCGCCGCGGGCATATTGCCAGACAAGATCCGGGCCGGCCCAGAACGCGCTGTGCCCGCCCACGGCGGGCGCGTGCCCACTCAACTGCCAGGTTGACACGCCGCCCAGATCGGGAACGGAGCATGTCAGGCCCGTGGCCGGGCCGGTGAGACGGCACCGCCCCCGTGCGTAAACGCTGAGCGCCCACCGGGCCGCGCCCAGGTACACCTCCGACGGCCGGGTACCACCCTGTATGAGCGACTGGCCGGCAGGCAGCCAGCCGAACGACACGTTCGCGATCAGCGGGTTGAACTGCCGCGGCGCCGCGGGCGGGCGCGCCGGGCTGGCCGGCTGGTGGCTGCCCATAAGCCCGCCAGCCCAGAAGCTGCCCGCGATCACGGCGGCCACCGCGGCCGCGGCGGCCAGCGGCAGGTACCAGCCAGCGAGGAACCGCCGCACCCTGCTCCAGGCAGGAGGCGGGGGCGCGGCGTGGAAGGCGCGAAGCAGGTCCACTGCGGTCGGCGCCTCCTGATCATGGCTGGCCATCACCTGGCCGAGGACGTCCTCGATCCTGTTCACGACCGGTCTGCCTCTCCGATGCTGGCTGGCACCGCTAGCTGGCGCATCACCGTGAGCCCTCGGCTGGCCAGGCTGCGCACGCTGGCTTCGCGGCAGCCGAGCAAAGCCGCGATCTGGTGGTCGGGCAGGTCTTCGTAGTACCGCAGCACCAGCACCGCGCGCTGCCGGGCGCTGAGCGCCCCCAGCGCCGCCCACAACTGGGCCCGGTCGGCGATCTGGTCTTCCGGGCTGCTGGCCACCGGCAGTTCGGGCATCCTGTCGGTCACTACCTCGCCACTGCTGTGCAGCCGGACGATGCGCAGATATTCGTTGACCACCGCCCGGCGCAGGTAGGCATAGGAGTCCTGGGGCGCAACGCCGCGGCGGATCACCGAACGGTAAACCCGCAACAGCGCCTCCTGCACCACATCCTGTGCCGCTACCCGATCGTGGGTCAGCTGATAGGCAACCCGCAGCAGCCGATCACCGGAACGCGCGACCACATCGGCCAGCGCCTCATCAAGATCCATGCCACCACCTCGGGCCTACCTAGAGGATGCGCCGTCCCTGCCCGGCCGTTGCAGTATCGAAAACAGCACCACGATGAGCGATGAGTGGGCCCAGGAAAAGCGCTCGCCGTTCCACGACCCGGCCTGCCCAGCCATGTCGAGCACTGAAAGCGGCGTTGCCCGGCCGGTTCTGCGTGGCAGGATTCCGGTCGCGGGCCAGTTCGAGCGCCGCGCCGCCGTGGGGCTTTTCGGGGCGTGCCGGGGTGGCCTGTGATGCTGCTACCAGGAGGGAGCGGTCGCGATGCCCGTCTTGGTCGCGTTCGGGTCGTTTGTTACCACGCTGCTCGGTGGCGTGGCCGCGCTGCGCATCGGCGATCGCAGGCACCTGGTATTGGGGCTGGCCGCCGGGCTGATGCTCGGTGTGGTGCTCTTCGATCTGTTGCCCGAGGCCCTGGGCCAGCAACCGGGGCGGTTGTTCGGCGTGCCGGGGGTCATGCTCGCCACCATGGCCGGGTTCCTGACGTTGCACGTCATCGAGCGCGCGGCGTCGGTGCACCGCGGTCACGAGGCCGAATACGCCGGCCACCAGCATCATCCTGGCATCGGGCTGCTCGCCGCATCCGGCCTTGTCGGGCACAGCCTGATGGACGGGTTCGCCATCGGCGCTGGCTTCCAGGCGGGCACCACGGTGGCGGCGGTCGTGGCCATCGCGGTCGTCAGCCACGACTTCGCCGATGGCTTCAACACCTACACGATCACCTCTTTGTACGGCAACAACCGCCGCCGGGCGATGACCCTGCTGGCCTGTGACGCCGTAGCACCGGTCGCCGGGGCCGCCATTACCTTGGCCTTTACAATCCCGCGGCACATACTCGGGCTGTATCTGGGATTCTTCGCCGGAATTCTGCTCTACCTGGCCACCTCCGACATCCTCCCCGAGGCGCACGCCAGCCATCCGAGCCGCCTCACACTCGCCTGCACCATCGCCGGCGCCGGCTTTATGTGGCTGGTGATAGGACTGGCCAGCTGACCATGCCGCCAATGGCGTTACTCGTCAAAGGCTACTTCTCGACGTAAAAGAGGCGCTTGTTGACGAATTCGTCGATGCCGAGGGGGCCCAGCTCGCGGCCAAAGCCCGAGCGCTTGGTGCCGCCGAACGGCAGGTCCGCGCCCTCGCCTGCCGGGGTGTTTACGTTGGCCATGCCGACCTCCAACTGCTCGGCGACCTTGATTGCCCGCTGCTCGTCGGTCGACCAGACCGCGCCGCCAAGCCCGAAGTCCACCACGTTGGCGAGCTGGACCGCCTCGTCGTCGGTGCTGACTTTGTAGACGACGGCGACCGGGCCGAACAGTTCCTCGCGGTAGGCCCGCATTTCCGGGGTTACGCCGGTGAGCACGGCCGGGGCGAAGTAAGCGCCCTTACCGCCGTCGAGCGTGCCGCCGACGTGCAGTGTGGCGCCCTTCGATACCGCGTCCTGCACCTGGGCGAGGAGGTTCTCCGCTGCCTTACGGGAGACCATCGGGCTGTAGGCGCGCGGGGAGTCATCGCCCGGCTGGCGCGGTGACATCGCGGTGGCACGCTTGACCAGTGCGGCCACGAAGTCGTCGTAGATGTCGTCCATGACGATCATCCGCTTGTTGGAGTTGCAGGCCTGGCCGACGTTCTCCATCCGGGTGACCCAGGCGGTCTTGGCTGCGTCCTCTACGTCGTCGGTGTCGAGGATGATGTAGGGGTCGGAGCCGCCAAGCTCAAGGACGACCTTCTTCAGGTTGCGGCCGGCCGTCTCGGCGACCGCGGTGCCGGCCCGCTCGGAGCCGGTGAGCGACACGCCGTGCAGCCGCGGGTCGGCGATCATCGCCGCGACCTGCTCGTGGGTCGCGAAGAGGTTGACGTATACGCCGTCCGGCACGCCCGCGTCCTTCATGATCTGCGCGATCGCCAGAGCCGAGGTAGGGCAGTTTTCTGCGTGCTTGAGTATCACGGTGTTGCCGACGACCAGGTTGGGCGCGGCGAACCTGGCCACCTGGTAATACGGGTAGTTCCACGGCATCACGCCGAGGACCGGGCCGACGGGCCGGTACTCAACGCGCGCGGTGTCATGACCGGGCAGCGGCTTGTCGGCGATGAGCCCGGGGCCGTTGTCGGCGTAGTAGTTGAAGATGTCGGTGCAGAACTCGGCCTCGCCGACGGCCTGCGCCGGCCGCTTGCCCATCTCCTTGGTGATCAGCGCGGCCAGGTCGGCGGCGCGCTCGGTGAACAGCTCGGCGATCCGCTTCACGACCGCGGCGCGCTCGGCGACCGGGCGCAGCTTCCATGCCGCGAACGCCCCGGTCGCGGCGGCGAGCGCCTCCGCTACCTCCGCGTCCGTGGCGAAGGGGAAAATCTCGGTCACCTCGCCGGTCGCCGGGTTGGTTACCTGATAGGGCGGGGTCTGCGTCATACCTGCTCCCGGGTCTTCACTACGGTAAGTCTCCAGTGAGACAACGCTACGGGACCAAGGTACGCAGCCCAAGACCCCCTCCCTGGGCCGGGACCGGCCACGCCATGCTGTCTACGGCAGAGTCACGCGTACCCATGGGCCCCTCCCGCCCCCGCCTGGCGCGGTTTGCACCGAACCGGCTTCGATGTCGGCCAGCATGACGAACGCCGTCACCACACTGCCGTCGGGGCTGCGGGGGACAAAGCCTGGGCTTTGAACAAGAAACCGGGCACGCTCCATCAGCTCGCGGTCCCCGACGCCGCCCAGCGTCGCCACAGCTTCCTCCAGGCGTTGGACAGACTCTCCTGCACTGTTCGCAACCGTCTGGAACTTGTCTGAGATGTAGTGGTTGGTATGGGCGCCCCAAGGTCGCTCCTCGGTGACATCGTCGATGGCCGCCGAGGTCTCGACAACCTGCACGCCCGTTGGGGTGACGATGACGAACCCGTTTCCGCCTGAGCGGTGATATCCCGTCGCTTCCCGTACCGCCTCGGCGGCCGACAAGGCGCAGAGTGCGCTTCTGCTGACCATCGCGCGCGGGACTCCAACCCTCTCGTCGCGTGAAGAAGTTGACTGCACGCCCATGGCGAATCCACTGCCGCTTAGGCCCACGCCCGTTAGAAACCCAATACAACTGACAGTGATCACCGGCGGTCCGCCGGCGGGCTCGGAGATCAAGACGGCATAGTCGGTGTGACTTGCAAACCACATCTCGGCGTGGAGAAGAAAGCCGGCCCGCCCAGCGGTGGTGCAAGCGTCAACCTCGAGCAGGTCCTCGAGCATCTGCATCAGCAGTACGTCCTCGATCGCGAGACGCGATCCCTGCGCGACCCCGGCCAACTCATCCCATCTGGCTGGAAGTTCTTGAGCGTAAGGGATGTAGCCGTTGATACGAGCCTTGAGGCTCATGCGGTCGTGTCCTGCCGCCATCGCCAACTCCTCTATCGCACGAGAAGCATTCGCAATTTCGGCGCGGAGTTCCTCTCCGTATTGGCGGCCTATCTCGAGCCAAGAGCCTTTGCAGCGGACAACGCGCGGCCCCTCCGTATGCCCGGCCATTGGCTCGGCTGCTCCTTCCTGATGACTCCATCGTCGTTGACGCAGGCGACTATGTGGGCGTGGCCGGATGCCATGTATACGGCCAGCGACTGGCCCGCGAGCCGGTCGATCGCCCGCCCGGCGTGGCTACGGCCACGCACAAGCCCGGCACCCGCATCCGCCGCTCGGCAGCCAGGCCCATACGCCTCACGAACCCAGCTTCGCTCGCCAGATACCAGATGTCTGGGAATAGTGGCCCCAGATGTCTGGGAAAGTGATCGATGGGCCCGTGTGCCGCTCGCCGACGCTAGATCACGGTGTTGCGCCGCTCCGGTTCGATGACAAGCTGATGACAGATGATCAAGGGCCCGGCCACTGTAATAGCGACCAAGCCCCTGACCTGCTACTTCGGAAGTAGCCCCGACCGGATTTGAACCGGCGCTACCGCCTTGAGAGTGCTGGTCAGCCATTCATATTACATTTGAACACAATGGCTCTTCTGGGCTAAGCTGCAGGTCAGAGGCACTATCCTAATGTCAGGCAGTACCGGGTTGTATCGAAGATTGACGCGGCGTCTGCCCACAAATTGCCCCCAAACGATCACGGGCAAGGTGCGAGATGGGTTGGGTCGAGACACGAACCGGCCGCGATGGCAAGCCCAGGTTCATCGCGAAGTACCGGGACTTATGCGGGCGTAAGCAGTCCGCGGGCACCTTCGCCGCCAAGCGCGAAGCCAATAGCGCGTGGCAGCGCGCGGAGGTCCAGGTTGCCGAGGGCCAGGTCACCGACCCACGGCGGGGACGGCAGACTTTCCGCCGTTACGTCGAGGAGAGGTGGCTCCCTCATCATGTGATGGAGCCGACCACCAGGGAGAAGTACACCTACTACCTGAACGCGCACATCCTGCCGGAGTTCGGCCCGATGCGGATGATGGACATTCTTCCCGAGCATGTCCGCGCCTGGATCACCAAGATGCAGGCCAGGGGCGCCTCGGCCTGGACGATCCAGTACGGCAAGTACGCCATCCTCAACTCGATCTTCACCACCGCCATGCAGGAAGACCGGGTAATCACCTTCCACCCGAGCCGTGGTGTGCGAACGCCGACGGTTCCCAGCAGGCCGCGGCAGATCATCACCCCAGAGCAGTTCGACGCGATCTACCAGGCATTGCCCAGCGCGGACATGCAACTGCTGGTCGAGACGGCCGTCGAGAGCGGGCTGCGCTGGGGTGAGCTGACAGAACTTCGGGCCGAGGACCTTTCACAGGTGACGAGGATCTTGACGGTGAGCCGCAAGGTGATCGAGGTCAACCCGAAGTTCGAGCCGAACGGGAAGCGCTTCGCGGTGAAGGACTACCCGAAGGACAAGGAGTACCGGCGGCTCAAGCTGAGCGCCCAGCTCGTGCGGAAGATCGAGGCTCATGTGAGGTCAGCAGGACTGGAACCCGGGGATCTCTTGTTCGCGCACCGGGCGGGCCAGACCGCGGCCAGGCCGCTGCGGGCGGTCCCGGATCCAGCCACACTCGGGCTCACCAAACCGAATGAAAAGGGCCGCAGGTACCGGCACGGCACGCTTAGCGCCTATACCGCTGGCCGGTGTCGTTGCGAGCACTGCCGCAGGGCGTTTGCCGTCTACCGTGCCAAACGGCGCGCCGAGACCGGCGCTCGTCCGCGGCCGCGAGCGGGAACCGACGGACATATTCCGCGCAACTGGTTCCGCCGCAGCGTCTGGCTACCGGCCTGCCAGGCTGCCAAGCTCGGATTCAGTCCGCGCGTGCACGACCTTCGGCATGCTCATGCCTCGTGGCTGCTCGCTGGCGGTGCCGACCTTCAGGTCGTGAAAGAGCGGCTCGGCCACGCGTCGATCATGACCACGCAGAAGTACCTTCACACGCTGCCCGACGCTGACGACACGGCGCTCGACGCCCTCACGAAGATCCGCGGTCACAGCCAAGAATGGCCGGCCTGACCTCAGCACGTCCCTAATCCAGCGGTAGCTTGACGGCCGGCTGATCTTCTCCGATGATCATGGATCGCTTCCAGATGGCTCCTGAGCGGCGGGGAGACCAGGGCGTATCTCATGCCCCTTCCTCCTCCCTGCGAATGTCCCGGGCCAGTTCGGCGGAGGTCCAGGCGGTGAGCAGCACGCGCCGGTTTTCCACGCAGCGGTAGGCCATAAGGCGGCGCGCATCTGGCCCGCTGGCCGCTGTTGCCCACACCGTCGTGATCTGCCATCCCGGATGCTCGCGCTGCAGCGCAGCCACGTCGTCGTCCAGCATAACCAAAAGTGTACGCTAGGCTAGGCTACGCTACGCTAAGCGCCAGGTCACGGGCTCGCCGGTAATGTTGATCATGTGCCGAGACCGTCCCAGATGCCCTTTGAGCGGGTGTTCTCTGCGCTTAAGGAGAAGATCGAGAACGGGGAGCTTTTGCCGGGTGAGCAGATGCCCACTCTGATCAAGATCAGCGAGGAGTACGGGATCTCTCGGACCACTGCACAGAAGGTGATCAACGCGCTGGCCGAGGCAGGGTTCGTGGAGATCAAGCCCCGCTGGGGCACGTTCGTTGCAGAGAAGCGCTGATGGAGAACTGGAACTGCTCGAAGGCGGCCGCGGGCTGCGCCTGGTCGAGACGCTAGCGACGCGCTGGAGCCACCACCGCGATACGGCAGGCACCGTCACCTGGTTCGAGTTAACCAGGAGACCTCACGAGTAGCGCAGTGCTCCTGTTCGTGGCTTTTGTTCGCCGGGGCTGCGTCATCGGCCTGGCCCGGCCCGTTTGGGCGGCTGGTAGCCGCGGGCTGGGGTCACGTCCCTGGTGCTTGCCGCCGTAGCGGCCACTGCCTCGTCGAGCCGCAGCCCCATCGGGAAGTCCTCACGGGCTACGTCGGCTTGCCTTGCCGACTTTGACTGCTGCGGCCGTGCGGCCTGACCTGGCCGGGGCACCGCTGATCGGGCTCGTGCCATGGCCACGTGCATGTGCTCGGCTGCTTTCCGGCCGCCGCTGCCTGAGCGGCGTGCTGCTGGGCCTGGCGCAGCTCGGCCACCGCGACAGCCAGCCCGACGAGGTTCGCTAGCAGCGCCCCGGCCAGGACGGTGTTGTCACCGCTGAGGTCACCTGCCAGCGCGAGCAGCCTCGCCAGGACGCGCAGCCGGTCACCGTCCGCGGTGCGGCGGGGAATCTTCCCGTAAGCCGCGCGGGCCGCCCGGTCATAGGCGTCCGCCGCGTCCCGCAGCGTTGGGTCATGCAGTGCGTCTGCTGTGACATCGAACGCCGCAGCCGCCGCCCAGGCCGCATCCGCGGCCGCGCCCGGATCGTTCCCGGCGCTGCGGCGGATCTGTTCCGCGGCGACGGCAGCCTGCT
>Ga0306925_10003374_pt1 | contig 14118 bp, 12 predicted proteins | sample flu12Cox44000176_FD_203755 | JGI IMG/M metagenome (GOLD analysis project Ga0306925, IMG submission 203755) | Lab enrichment of tropical soil microbial communities from Luquillo Experimental Forest, Puerto Rico - flux8day.12C.oxic.44.000.176 (v2)... | ecosystem: Environmental > Terrestrial >... | reverse complement strand
GACTCGACCTCATCGGGCAGTGAGGCGGCGGGAGTCCCCGGACGGCGGCTGTAGATGAAGCTGAAGGACTGGTCGAAGCCCACCTCGCGTACCAGCGCGAGCGTGGCGCAGAAGTCGCGCTCGGTCTCTCCCGGGAAGCCCACGATGAAGTCGGAGGAGATCGAGATATCCGGTCGCACCGCGCGCAGGCGCCGCACCTTGTCCTTGAATTCGAGTGCCGTGTAGCCCCGCTTCATGAGCGCCAGCACCCGGTCTGAGCCGCTTTGTACGGCCAGATGCAGGTGGTTGGCGAGCTTCGGGACGCTGCCGAACGCCTCGATGAGACTGTCGCTGAACTCGAGCGGGTGGGAGGTGGTGAAGCGGATCCGCTCGATGCCTGGCAGGCGCGCAATGTGATGAATGAGCGTAGCGAGGTCGACCCGCTCGCCATCGGCCATCGGGCCGCGGTAAGCGTTGACGTTCTGGCCAAGGAGCGTCACCTCGGCGACGCCCTGGCCGGCGAGCTCACCCACCTCGCGCAGAACGGAGTCGAAGGAACGGCTTACTTCCTCGCCACGGGTGTACGGGACGATGCAGAAGCTGCAGTACTTGCTGCAGCCTTCCATGACCGAAACGTAGGCGCGCGCGCCTTCGGCACGCGGTGGCGGCAGATGATCGAACTTCTCGATCTCGGGGAAGCTGACATCGACCACGGCGCGACCGTGAAGGCGCAGCTGCTCGATCATCTGCGGCAGCCGGTGCAGTGTCTGCGGGCCGAATACCAGATCGACGAACGGCGCGCGCTCGATGATGGCCGCCCCCTCCTGGCTCGCAACACAGCCGCCCACGCCGATGATGACCTCGGGCCGGCGGGCCTTCAGGCGACGCCACTCGCCAAGCAGCGAGAACACCTTCTCCTGCGCCTTCTCGCGCACCGAGCAGGTGTTCATCAGCAGCACATCCGCCTCGTGCGGATCTTCGGTGGCAGCGAGCCCCACGTCATCGCGCAGTACGTCCGCCATGCGTGCGGAGTCGTACTCGTTCATCTGGCAGCCGAAGGTCTTGATGAAGTAATGGCGGGGCATGAAAACCAAAATTCTAAGGCCTGCAGGTGCGGGGCGCACGGCCGCAGCCGTGATATTGCAGACACAGATCGAAAAAATCAGTTTGCTCAGTAACTTGGACGGTAGCCTTATGACCGGCAGCGACCGCGACGCTCGCCGTCCATCCGCTACCGCAGCGGCCCATCGCAGGTTGGCTCGAACGCCAGGGCCGGTGCCGGTTCCTCGGACCTACCCGTGCTGCGTCGCCGCAGGTGTGAGCGGCAGCCTGCTCCATCGATCGGCTTACGCCTACAGTCGCGCTCTGGCATGGCGGGACGCGCCATGAAAGCATCGGGTCGGAACGGATTCCCCCTCACTGTCTGGCCAAGGAGAGGTCATGACTCGCCCGATTTGGAGAGCGCGCTGGCTCGCTCTGTTGCTGGCGGCAACGTGCGCGCCAGCGGCCGCACAGGAGCTCTACGCGATGGCGGGCGGGCAGTACACCCCGAGCCTCAAGGAGCACAGCACTTCGTATTCGTTCGAGTACGCGCACAACCTCAGCGATTATTTTTACGCCAGCTTCACCTGGCTCAACGAAGGGCACGTCACCGATCATCATCGCGACGGCTACAGCCCGCAGATCTGGTTGCGCTGGCCGAGCAGCTCACGCAGATTCCTGTTGTCGGCGGGCGTCGGGCCGTATCGATACTACGACACGACCTATGCCAGTGAGACCGGTAGTGTGACGGACGCACACGGCTGGGGCGTGCTCTACAGCGCCGCGGCGCAGTGGTATTTTCGCGCCCCCTGGGTCCTGCAGCTTCGTTACAACTACGCACAGACCAGGGCCAGCATCAAAACCGACACGCTGCTGATCGGCGTCGGCTATCAGTTCGAGGGCTCCACCGCTGCAGGCCCGGTGCCGCCGTCCCACTACGACCTCAGCACCCCGCGATGGGAGGTGACGGCGATGGCCGGCAAGAGCGTGCAGAACAATTTCCAGTCGCCGCAAGGCACCGCTTGGGGGGCGGAATTGCGCTGGCGGCTCACGCCGTACGTCGACGCAATCGGCACGTACCTCGATGAAGGTGACACGCACGTGGTCAAGCGCAAGGGCCTCGCCGGGCAACTCGGGCTGGTGCGCGAATTCCTCGGTCACCACGCCGACGTCGGCATCGCGGGCGGCTTCTATCTCGCGCGCGATCAGGATTATCAGGTGCCGTCGAACACTGTGGTAGGCGTTGCCACCAACACTCAGGTGCTGGGCTTGTTGACCATGACGATGACCTGGCGCGTAACCCGCATGTTTCACCTGCGGGCTTACTGGTACCGCACCCTCACCACCAACGGCCGTGATACCGACGTGCTGCTTGCCGGGCTCGGGCTGTCGTTCTGAGTTGAGGCGCAGCAGGCTGCCCGCTGCGCGGCAGGCGCACCGCCCTCAGAACGGAATGTCGTCGTCGAACTCCTCGCTGCGCGAGGACGCGCCACCGGCGGACTCCTCGGCGTAGGAGGGGGTGCCGGCGCTCGCCGCGCCGCCCGAGGCGGCGCCCATGGTGGCTCCGCCGCCACCGCGACCGCCCAGCATCTGCAGGTCGTTGCCGATGATTTCGGTGGAGTAACGCTCGTTGCCTTGCTTGTCCTGCCACTTGCGCGTGCGCAGACTCCCCTCGATGTACACCTGCGAGCCCTTGCGCAGGTACTCACCGGCGACCTCGGCCAGGCGGCCGAAGAGCGCGACCCGGTGCCACTCGGTGCGCTCCTGCTGCTCCCCCGTCTGTTTGTCGCGCCAGCTCTCGCTCGTGGCTACGCGCAGGTTGGCCACGGTCGTGCCCGAAGGCATGGCACGGGTTTCCGGATCCGCGCCGAGATTGCCGATGAGAATGACTTTGTTGATGCCACGCGCCATGGTGCGAATCCTCGAGGCTCGGGATGGTAACGGGCAGGATCGACGGCTGCGCCTGCCGGATAAGAGCGCATTCTAGAGGAGGCCAGCCCCGCGCGCGAACGGCAGTTCCGGGCGCAATGCGCGAGAAAGACTCGGCTACTCTAGGCGCAGGGCGCAAATCGCCCGCCGGCCCCGAGACGCACATGACCCGCATGCTGAATGATTCGGAGATTGCCCCGGTCCTCACCTACGAACGGCTGATTCCTGCGATGGAGCGGGCGCTCGCCGCCTTCTCGGCCGGCGAGGTGATGCAGCCGGTGCGCACCATGATCACCGTCGAGGCGGGACAGCGGTTTCTCGGCGTGATGCCCGCGGTGATCCCGCCCAGCATGGGCGCGAAGCTCGTGTGCTTCTACCCCAAGAACGCTGCCAAGGAGCTGCCGACGCACCTGGCGAGCATCGTGCTCTTCGAGAGCGACACCGGGCGCCCACTCGCCTTCCTCGATGGACGGCGCATCACCGAGATGCGTACCGCGGCAGTCTCCGCCGCCGTCACCCGCCACCTCGCTCCCCCTGGTGCGCGGGTGCTGGCGCTGCTCGGCAGCGGCGTGCAGGCAGCGGCGCACCTCGAGGCGCTGCGCCACGTGTGTCGGTTCGATGAGGTTCGGGTGTGGAGCCGCAATGCGGCCCATGCGCGGGAATTTGCCGCACGCCACGGCGCGCGTGCCATGGAGGCGCAGGCAGCGGTACGCGGCGCCGATGTGATCGTTACCGCGACCGCCTCACAGGATCCGGTCCTGCGAGGCCAATGGCTCAAGCCCGGCGCGCACGTCAACGCGGTAGGTGCGTGCCTCCCGAGCTGGCGAGAGCTGGACGATGAGGCCATGACGGGCAGTACGCTGATCGTCGATTCACGCGAGGCGGCGCTGCGCGAATCGGGGGATGTGATCCTCTCGCAGGCGCCGATCTTTGCGGAAGCAGGCGAGGTGTTCGCCGGGACCCGGCGCGTACCGCCCGCAGCGACGACCGTTTTCAAATCACTCGGCCTCGCGGTCGAGGACGTGGCTACTGCTCAGCTGGTCTACGACGCAGTCACCGCGGGTGTCGCGGCTCGTTAGGCCCTGCCACGGATTCGTGCCGCGGCATCGCGTAGGATCTGTGCGATGCGCGACCTTTCCTCGGCAGCCGCGCCCTGCTTCTCCCGCAATGCCTGCCGCAAGTCGCGGCGCGCGGCGCCGAGTCCCTGCGCATCGGAGTCCTCATCCTCTTCGAAGCCACCGAAGATCTCGCGCACGCGCCCCATTTTGCGGCCGATGTAATCGAGCTGCCGGAGCATGGCATCGGCGAATTGGCGATTCTCGTTGAGATAGCTGCGGCCGGCATCGGTGATGCTGTAGAGCTTCTTGGACCCTTCGGCGGCGACGCTCGCATAGCCCATCTCCTCGAGCCACGTGAGCGCCGGGTAGATCATGCCTGGACTTGGTGTGTAGAAGCCGCCCGAGCGCTCCTCGAGCGCTTTGATGAGCTCGTAGCCGTGGCTGGCCCGCTCCGCGAGTAACGCAAGAAGCACCAGCCGCAGATCACCCGCGGCGAGCCTGCGCCCGGCGAGAAATGCGCGCCCTCCCCGGCCCATGAGGCCGCCAAATCCGCTTGCAAAGCCGAATCCCCGCCGCTGCCCGCCCATGAAGTCCGCCATGGAAATCGCCCCTGAATCCTATTGCTAGATATATCGTAAGATATATTTAGAGACATCTTCAAGGGCTGTGGGCTTAAGCGCGAAAGGCTGCACCTACCCCCTCGAAATTAGCCGAGCGCGTACCATGTAAGGTTCGATGCAGCACATTCGTGTGCGCGGTGCGCGCACCCACAATCTCAAGAACCTCAGCCTCGATCTGCCGCGCGAGCGGCTGATCGTGGTGACCGGCCTGTCCGGCTCGGGAAAGTCCTCCCTCACGTTCGATACGCTCTACGCGGAAGGACAGCGCCGCTACGTCGAGTCGCTCTCGGCCTATGCGCGGCAGTTCCTCTCCACCATGGACAAGCCCGATGTCGACAGCATCGAGGGACTCTCCCCTGCGATCGCCATCGAGCAAAAGGCGAGCTCGCACAACCCGCGCTCGACCGTGGGTACCGTCACCGAGATCCACGACTACCTGCGCCTGCTGTACGCCCGCGCCGGCATTCCCCGCTGCCCCGACCACGGGATAGAGCTCACCGCGCAGACGGTGAGCCAGATGGTCGACCAGGTGCTCGCCCTGCCAGAGGGGACGGCCGTGGGTCTGCTCGCTCCGGTGGTGAGCGAGCGCAAGGGCGAGCATCTCGACCTGCTCGAGGATCTTGCCGCCCAGGGGTTCGTGCGGGTGCGCATCGATGGGCGCATGCACGAGATGGAAGCGCTGCCTGAGCTCGAGGGTAAGAGAAAGCACACCATCGAAGCGGTGGTCGATCGGCTGCGGGTGCGCGCGGACAGCGGCCAGCGTCTGGCGGAATCGTTCGAGACGGCACTGCGGCTCTCGGGCGGTCTGGCGCGACTCGTGTTCCTCGATGCCCCCTCGCGCGAAGAGCTGGTGTTCTCGAGCCGGCATGCATGCCCCGTGTGCGGCTACAGCGTGCCGCCGCTCGAGCCGAAATTGTTTTCGTTCAACAATCCCGCCGGCGCCTGCCCGACCTGCGATGGACTCGGCGTGCAGGAGTTCTTCGACCCGCAGCGCGTCGTGCTCCACCCGCATCTGTCGCTCGCCGGCGGCGCGGTGCGCGGCTGGGACCGGCACAACGAGCACTACTTTCAACTGATCCAGTCACTCGCTAGGCACTATTCGTTCGACATCGAGACGCCGTGGATGGAGCTCCCCGAGCACGTGCGCCACGTGCTGCTGAACGGCAGCGGCGAGGAGGCGATCGAGTTCAGTTATCGCGAGAGCTCGGGGCGCAGATCACGCAAACGACATCCGTTCGAGGGAATCCTGCCGAATCTCGCGCGGCGCTACCGGCAAACCGAGTCGCCCATGGTGCGTGAGGAGCTCGCCCGCTACCTCGGCATGCGGCCTTGTCCCGAGTGCCACGGGACACGCCTCAACCGCGCGGCACGCTTCGTGTACGTCGCGAACCACACCTTGCCCGAAGTCGCACACCTCACCGTCGGCCGGGCCCTGGTTTTCTTCAGCGAGCTCACGCTCAGCGGCTGGCGCGGGGAAGTGGCGGCGAAGATCGTCAAGGGCGTCGCCGAGCGGTTGCGCTTTCTCAGCGATGTGGGTCTCGACTACCTGACGCTCGATCGCAGCGCCGAGACGCTCTCGGGCGGGGAGTCACAACGCATCCGCCTCGCCAGCCAGGTCGGCTCTGGCCTTACCGGCGTGATGTACATTCTCGATGAGCCCTCGATCGGACTGCATCAGCGCGACAACCGCCGCCTGCTCGCGACGCTCAAGCAGCTGCGCGACCTCGGCAACACGGTCATCGTCGTCGAGCATGACGAGGAAGCCATCGAGGCAGCCGATCACGTCATCGATCTGGGCCCGGGCGCCGGCGCCCACGGCGGGCACCTGGTCGCGCAGGGCACCCCCAGGGACATCAAGGCGAACCCGGCATCGATTACCGGACAGTATCTTTCCGGCAGACGCCGCATCGAGCTGCCGACGCTGCGCCTGCGTCCGGATCCTGCCCGACAGATCAGCATCGTCGGCGCCCGTGGCAATAACCTGCGCGAGATCACCGCACACGTCCCGCTCGGGCTGTTCACCTGCGTCACCGGGGTCTCCGGCTCGGGCAAGTCGACACTCATTGTCGACACCCTGTTCGGCCACGCAGCGGCCCGGTTGAGCGGCGCGCGGGTCGACGCCGCACCGGCCGAGCGCATCGAGGGGCTCGAGCACATCGACCGGGTAATCGATATCGACCAGAGTCCCATCGGCCGTACGCCGCGCTCCAATCCTGCAACGTACACGGGGCTCTTCGCACCGTTGCGCGAGCTGTTCGCCGCGGTGCCCGAAGCGCGCGCACGCGGTTACGACGCGGGCCGGTTCAGCTTCAACGTCAAGGGCGGACGCTGCGAAGCCTGCCAGGGCGATGGGGTCATCCGCGTCGAGATGCACTTCCTGCCGGATGTGTACGTGCCGTGTGACGTCTGTCAGGGCAGGCGTTACAACCGCGAAACGCTCGACATCCGCTACCGCGGCAAGAACATCCACGAGGTCCTCGAGATGACCGTCGAGGAAGCGGCACGCTTTTTCCAGAACGTACCGGCGGCGAGCAGCAAGCTGCAGACGCTCACCGATGTGGGCCTCTCCTACGTGCGGCTGGGGCAGAACGCGACCACACTCTCCGGCGGGGAGGCGCAGCGCGTGAAGCTCGCACGTGAGCTCGCCAAGCGCGCCACCGGCCGTACCCTCTACATCCTCGATGAGCCGACGACCGGCCTGCACTTTCACGACGTCGAGCAACTGCTGCAGGTGCTGCACCGCCTGCGGGATGAGGGCAACACCATCGTGGTCATCGAGCACAATCTCGATGTCATCAAGACCGCCGACTGGGTGATCGATCTGGGTCCGGAAGGGGGCGAAGGCGGTGGCGAGATCGTCGCCGCGGGCACCCCGGAGGATATCGTGGGGTGCGATTCGTCCTGGACGGGCCGCTTCCTGGCACCCCGGCTGACGGGGAGGCTGCGCGGGCCGGCACCGCTGCCGCCGGAGGCCGAGCCACGGGGTGCAGTCGCTAGTTGAGCCTAGGTATTTGAAATAACTAGACTTTGTCAGCACATGAACTCAAGCTTTGCCATGTTGCGGGGGATCTCAATTCGTAGAGTTCCTTATTGCAAATGCGAACCGTTCTCATCCATACTTGACCCGTGGACGCTGTGACCACCCCTGAAGGTATGCGCTGTGCGCCTGGCTTCGTGAGCCTTGCGGCCCTGCCGCCGGGCACGAGGGGATCGGTCGTGAGCGTTGGCTCGAGCACCGCTCCACTCTCGGCGCTCGAGCGTCGGCTCCTCGAGTTCGGTTTCGTGCACGGCGAACAGGTCGAGATCCTCGCCGAGGCGCGTCCCGGCCGCGATCCTTTCGTCGTGCGGGTCGGACACACCACGCTCGCTATGCGGCGTCGCGAGGCGCAGAGCGTGTGGGTTGAGCTGCATCACTCCGTCTCCGACGCACCACCCCGAACGCGAGTTGACGCCTCAGCAGACAGGGTCGAGTTGCACCACTCCCTGCAAGTCGAGGCCCCACCAGACAAGGTGGAATTAGCGCCATGAACGCGCCCGCGGCCGCGGCGGTGGCCGCGCCGCAGCTGAGTCTCTCGCTCATCGGCGTCCCCAACTGCGGCAAGACCGCACTCTTCAATCGTCTGACCGGCAGCCGGCAGAAGGTCGCCAACTACCCGGGTGTGACCGTCGAGCGCAAGGAGGGGCGGCTGGTTGGGCCGCGCAGCGGCCGTACCTTCCGCGTCGTTGACCTGCCCGGCGCCTACAGTCTCGAGCCTGCCACTCTCGATGAGGCGATCGCGCGGGACGTCGTGCTCGGCCGTCACGCGAGCGAGCCGGCCCCGGATCTGCTGGTGTGCGTGGTCGATGCGACCAATCTGCGGCTCAACCTGCGCCTGGTGCTTGAGTTGAAGCGCCTCGGCCGGCCGATGATCGTTGCACTCAACATGAGCGATGTCGCCGAGCAGCGCGGCTATCACCTCGACCGGGCGGCACTCGAGCGCGCCCTCGGCGTCCCAGTGGTGCCGACGGTCGCCGTGCGCGCGGGCGGCGAACGGGAGCTCGTCGAAGCGATCGACGCCTACGGCTTTGCCCAGCGGGCTCTCGCCGGCAGGCCCGAGCCGCTCGAGGCGCCCCCGCCGCCGACCGCCGCGCAGATCGAGGCGACGCAGCGCGAAGTGCGCCGCGTGCTCACCGACAGCGGGTATCGCGTGCCGGCGCGTGTCAAGGCGCTCGCGCGGCTCGATGCCATCGTGCTGCACCCGGTGGCGGGCCCGGTGCTGCTCGGCTCGGTACTGTTCCTCATGTTCCAGGCCGTATTCAGCTGGGCCAAGGGGCCGCAGAACCTGATCAACGCGGGTGTGCAACAACTGAGCGCCTGGCTCACCGGTGTGCTGCCCGCGGGTCCGCTGCGGGGACTGCTGCTCGATGGCGTGATCGCCGGAACCGGCAGCGTGCTGGTATTCCTGCCGCAGATCCTGATCCTGTTCATGTTCATCCTGGCGCTCGAGGATTCCGGCTATTTGCCGCGCGCGGCGTTCATGCTCGATCGCCTGATGTGGCGGGTAGGACTCTCGGGCCGTGCCTTCATTCCCCTGTTGTCGAGTTTCGCCTGCGCGATCCCCGGAATCATGGCGACGCGCACCATTCCGTCCGCGCGCGACCGTCTCGCCACCATCATGATCGCGCCACTCATGACCTGCTCGGCACGGCTGCCCGTGTACGCGTTGCTCATCGGAGCCTTCATCCCGCAGCGCGCGGTCGGGATATTCAACCTGCGCGGACTGGTGCTGTTCGGGTTGTACCTGGCAGGTGTCGTGAGCGCGCTCGGTGTGGCCTTTGTGCTCAAGCGCACCGTGATCCGCGGTGAGTACCGGCCGTTACTGCTCGAGCTGCCCGAGTATCGCCTGCCGCACCTCTCGAACCTCCTGCTCGGGCTGTGGGAGCGCACGCGCATCTTCCTCACGCGTGTCGGCACCATCATCCTCTCGCTCATGGTGGTGCTGTGGTTCCTCGCGAGCTTTCCGGCCCCGCCGGCGGGCGCTACCGGTCCAGCCATCCAGTACAGCATCGCCGGAATGCTCGGCCGCGGCCTGCAGTTCCTGTTCGCCCCCATCGGTTTCAACTGGCAGATCTCGATCGCGCTCGTTCCCGGGCTTGCGGCGCGCGAGGTGGCAGTGAGTGCCCTCGGCACGGTGTACGCCATGTCGGGCTCGAGCGATGTTGCCGGCGCGCTGACTCCGATCATCGCGCAGGGTTGGAGCCTCGCCACGGGTCTGTCGCTGCTGGCGTGGTACGTGTTCGCGCCACAGTGCATGTCGACGCTGGCCGTGGTAAAGCGCGAAACCAACTCCTGGCGCTATCCGCTGTACATGGCGGGCTACCTGTTTGCGCTCGCCTACCTCGGCGCCTTCATTACTTACCGTGTGGCACTGCAGCTGGGCGCAGGCAGCTCGCTCGGTGTGCCCACGCCGTAAACGCATGAGCGTGTTGCTACAACAGTTGGTCGTCGGCGTGCTGGTGCTGGCCTGTGCGCTCTTCAGCGCCTGGCGGCTGTCGTCGGTGCGTCTGCGGCTGCGCGCGCTCGACACCCTCGGTGCCTGGCCCGGCCTGCGCAGTGCCTCCTGGCTGGTGCGCCTGCGCGAGCGCACGCGTGCGCGGGCGCTGCAGGCTTGCGGTGGTTGTGGCGGCGCGCCGGCGGCTACGCCGGGCGCGGCCGGGCGGAATCGAACACCTGGTGCACTTCGCCGTTGACGATGCGCTCCTGGTAAGCGCCGCGGGTATAACTCGCGACCACGCGCCGCCAGAAACTCACCGCCACGGTATTGCGCAGGTATTCACTGATCTCCCAGCGACCGGCGAAGCGGCTGAGAATCAGCTGTACGGCGGTCTGGCCGATGCCGAGCCGCCGCCGCGTGCGCAGCACGAAGAACTCCGGCATGCGATAGTCGATGCGCCGCGTCCCGCTGCCGGCGACCGCGCGCTGCACGCGCGCAAACCCCACCGGCTCGCGGCCCTTCACGATGATGAGCGGGAAGGTGTTGGGGTCGCCGAACCAGTGCGCAATCTGGTCGCCCTCGCGGTGTCCAACCTCACCGAGCGCAGGGAAAATGCCGGTACCCGGCGTGGGGTTGAGGTCATCGAGATAGTCGCGATAGACGCTCTGAATCCACAGCCGGTCGGCGGGCGTCGACCGCGCATCGCGCACACTGACACTCACTGCAGGCATGGCTCGGTTCCCAGCCTCAACGTTACGCGTGCGGCAGCGCTTGCGTCACCTTAGGTTTTTGTCATCTGGTCCGTGCCCACCGAAGGCACAAAAGAAATGGCCCGGACAGCTCGTCATGAGCCGTCCGGGCCGTGTTCTTCAGCTTAGGCGCGACTTATTGCTTCGGTGGATTCTCAGCCGGTGGCGGCGTCGCCGGTGCAGCGGCGCTGTCCGCAGCGGCCTTGGCAGCGTCGGTGGCAGCACCCGCGGCCTGGCCGGCCTGCTGGGCAGCCTGAGCTGCGGAATCAGCAGCAGCCTTGGCATCGGCAGCAGCCTGGTCTGCGGCAGGAGCAGCCGGAGCAGGGCCTGCGGATTCCTGCTTCGCGCAGGCCGTCAGCATCAGCGCGGCAACAACAGCGCTAAGAGCAAGTTTGGTATTCATCGATCGGTACCCCGAATGAAGCAAGAGTTGTTGGTGAGACTCGGACCGGCTGGAGCCGTTCCGCACCCCGGCGGGCGGCGCGGACGGCAAATTCTATAGAAGTCCCGGTACGATTGGAAACTGGCTGCGGAGCAAGCCAACCGGTGGCGGGAGCTTGTGTCTGTCGGGTGCGACAGCCGCAGGTTGTATCGGAGTATGAATAAATGACACGTGCCGAAGCGCAACGCAACCTGTACGGCAGCCTCGACAAGACTTTCGGCCCGCATATCCAGGAGCTGTGCGCACGCACCGCGCGCGCGCTCGAGCGTTGCGGATACACGGGACTCCTCGTCTTTGCGGGCTCGCCGCTACCGGTCTTCGAGGACGACCGCACCTACCCCTTCGAGGCCAACGCACCCTTCAAGGTATGGGTGCCGCTGGCGGATGCGCCGGGAAGTTTTATCTGGTTCGCGCCGGGAGCGGCTCCACGCCTGATCATCGAACGGCCGCAGGATTACTGGCACAAGCCGACTGACCTGCCGCAGGGGTACTGGGTGCGCCATTTCGATGTGGACGCGGTCCCCGACCGCGCGGCCGCACGCGCGCTGCTGCCGCGGGACCTCGCAGGCGCCGCTTACATCGGCGATACCTTCGAGGGAATCGAGGAATTCGGCTTCGGGGCCGTCAACCCTCGGGCGCTGATGGGCCGGCTCGATTACGCCCGCGCGGCGAAGACGCCGTACGAACTGGTGTGCCTGCGCGAGGCTAACCGGCTCGGCGCGCTCGGGCACGTGGCAGCGGCGGCCGCGTTCGCCGCAGGGGCGTCGGAGTTCGAGATCGAGCTCGCGTTTCTCACGGCCTGCGGACTGCGTGAGCAGGAGCTTCCCTATAACCCCATCATCGCGCTCAACGCCGGGGGCGCAGTGCTCCACTACCAGGTGCTCGAGAAACAGGTGCCGCGCCAGCGGCACTCGCTGCTGATCGACGCCGGCGCCGAGTTTGGCGGATACGCGAGCGACATCACCCGCACCCATGCAGCGGAGGACCGTGACTTCGCCGCGCTGATCGCGCGCATGGACGAGATGCAGCAGTCACTGTGTGCGGGGGTACGGGCGGGGGTCGACTGGCGCAACGTGCAGCTCCGTGCGCATGAGCTCACCGCCGAGCTGTTGCGCGAAGCGGAGCTGGTCCGCTGCAGCGCGGCGGAGGCGGTCGAGAGCGGCGTGACGCGCATCTTTCTGCCCCATGGCATCGGGCACCTGCTCGGCCTCGAAGTCCACGATGTCGGCGGTTTCATGCGCACCGCCGAAGGGGGCGAGATCGAAAAGCCGGACGGACACCCTTACCTGCGGCTCACGCGCGTGCTCGAGCCGGGCTTCGTGGTCACAATGGAGCCCGGGATCTACTTCATCCCTCAGCTGCTCGAGGCGGCCCGTGCCGACCACCGCGGACGCCACATCAACTGGTCACGCGTCGAGGGGCTGTCCCGATTCGGAGGCATCCGCATCGAAGACGACCTCGCGGTCACCGCCACCGGCTGCGAAAACCTGACCCGGGACGCTTTCCGCGCCGTTGCCTTTGTCTCACAATAGAAACAGAAGCTACTTCTTAGCGAGCAAATCCCTTATTTCCTGCAACAATGCTTCCGTCTTGGTGGGCGGTGGCGGGGGAGCATTGGCGGCCGGTGCGGCGGGGCGTTTCAACTGGTTGATGCCCTTGAGCACCACGAAGATCGAGAAGGCAATGATGATGAACTCGAATATGGTCTGCAGAAAAGCGCCGTACTTGAGCAGCACGGGCTTTCCCTGGGCATCGCTCGCGATCTTCACGGCGAGGTCGGAGAAGTTGACGCTGCCCAGCACTGGTGAGAGTGCCGGCATCACCACATCGCCGACCAGGGAGGAGACGATCTTCCCGAAAGCACCGCCGATCACGACGCCAACCGCGAGATCGAGGACGTTGCCCCGCATCGCAAACTCTTTGAACTCGGACACAAAGCTCATGGCTGTGCCTCCCCGAGGGCGTTGCCGGTTCGAGCGCCGGTTGACACTTCCGAGCCTAGCGGAAGGGTTTGCGCGAAGGCAAACCAGCGGAGGGCGGAGCACCCCGCCGGTGAATGTCAGGCGACGGCTTTCTTCTTGCGCGTGCGCTTCTTCGGAGCCTCGGCCGGCGCGGCTTCGGCAGCCTCCGCCTGAGCCTTGCCTTTGGCCTTGACCGCAGTCTTGCGGCGCGCCCGCTTTTTCTTCCCGGGCGCCGGCTCCTCGGCCGCCACCGGTACCGCACCTTCCACCAGCTGCATCAACGCCATCGGCGCAGAGTCACCCGGGCGCGGCACCATTCGCAGGATGCGTGTGTAGCCGCCGGGACGCGCCTTGAAGCGCGGACCCAGGTCGGCGAACAGCTTCTCCACCACCTCCGCATCGCGCAGCCGCGCGAAGGCAACACGGCGGTTGGCCTCGCCGTCGCTCTTGCCGAGGGTGATCAACGGCTCGACCACGCGCCGCAGCTCCTTCGCCTTCGGCAGAGTGGTACGGATCGTTTCGTGCCGCAGCAGCGAAACTGACAGGTTGCGCATCAGCGCGTGGCGGTGCGCGCTGTTACGCGACAGCTGCCGGCCGGAGAGATGGTGACGCATAAACGAACCTTCAGATCACGTCGCGTTCTTCGTCGTGCTTGAGTCCCGCGGGCGGCCAGCCGTCGAGGCGCATGCCCAACATCAGCCCGTGGCTCTGCAGCACTTCCTTGATCTCGGTGAGCGACTTCTTGCCGAGGTTGGGAGTGCGCAGCAGCTCGACTTCGGTGCGCTGCACCAGATCGCCGATGTAGTGAATGTTCTCGGCCTTGAGGCAGTTGGCACTACGCACGGTGAGCTCGAGCTCGTCCACC
>Ga0306925_10003373_pt1 | contig 14120 bp, 20 predicted proteins | sample flu12Cox44000176_FD_203755 | JGI IMG/M metagenome (GOLD analysis project Ga0306925, IMG submission 203755) | Lab enrichment of tropical soil microbial communities from Luquillo Experimental Forest, Puerto Rico - flux8day.12C.oxic.44.000.176 (v2)... | ecosystem: Environmental > Terrestrial >... | reverse complement strand
CCTCTCTCACAACTCCAGCGGCAAGACCACCATCATCTTGAAGACCATCGCCACCCAGCAGGCCCTCAACCCCGAGCACACCACCTTCTGGGTAGCCGCTGAGGAGTTCGTGCCGGCCTGGGCCCGTGAGCTTGGCTGCGACACCGACCGGATCCTGGTCATGCAGACCAACATCCTGGAGGAGGCCACCAACGCCGCTATCCGGGTACTGGAGAGCCGCACCGTCGACATCCTGGTCTTCGACTCCCTGCCCGCCCTGTCGCCGGTCACCGAGTCCGAAGGCACCATGGACGACCAGCAGGTCGCCCTCGTGGCGCGCCTCCTGCCCAAGTTCTTCCGCAAGGCGTACACCGCCATGAAGCGCAGCCTGGTGGAGGAGGACCGGCCCGTAACCTGTCTGATCGTCAACCAGTGGCGTGAGCGCCCAGGCATCCCTTTCGGGGATCCCCGCATAACCCCTGGTGGGCGGGCCAAGAACTACTGGTTCACCACCAGGGTCGAGTTGAAGCGTGACGACTGGCTGACTGAGGGGGACCGGAAGAACCAGCGCAAGGTCGGGATCACCATCAAGGCTTTGACGAAGAAGAACAAGTCATACCCCCCAGAGCGGGTGGCCGTCTTCGACTTCTACTTCGACCACAACGAGCTACAGATCCCTCCCGGTGTCTACGACGGCGCCAAGGAGTTGATCACTCAGGCGATTCTCTACGACATGTTCCAGATCAAGGGCAGCTACTACCACCTGGGCGACGACTCCTGGCATGGGCGAGCCGCCCTGGAAGAACAGGTCCGTTGGGACTTGACGCTGCAGCAGAAGCTGCGGGATGCTATCCAGAACCACGTAGTGAAGGGCAAGCACCACGAGGAGACCCGCCCCTCTTTGCGGCGCTTGGCAAGGACGAAGGCGAAGGCGTGAGGACGGGGGACCGTCGCTTCCTGTTGTCACGCCAGCAGGAACGCAGAGGGATGGAGCAGTTTGGAGGTGTCACGAACCCGCGTTCTGGTGCGCGTTGGGACCGTAAGAACGACGGTCGTACCGACACAGAACTTGTCGAGTTCAAGCGCACAGATAATCGTCGCTCCATCACCCTCCTCTTTGACGACCTCATCTCCCTCTGGCAACATGCCGTGGCAGAGTCTCGCCTCCCTGTTCTCGTCTTTGAGCTTGGTGGAAGGGAGTGGGTCGTACTCCCAGAATCCAGTTATCACGAACTGGTACTACGTCGACCGCTCCCAGACGCTGTCAACGATCTACGAGCGGATCCACCCAACATGGATCGACGGCGCAAAGTGTCGTGGATTACCCGGAGACCTGTTCTACAGCGAGCACCAGCACAACAACTCCCAGGTGCAAGAAGCTCGCAGCGTGTGCTTGGGAACCCACCCGGACCACCCAGGGCGTTGCCCCGTCCTGGAGGCTTGTCTGGACTACGCCATCAACAACGGCGAGAAGTACGGAGTGTGGGGCGGAACCAGCGAACGAGAACGCCGCCGGATCAAACGCCAGAGGCATCGTGATGCGGCTATCGAAGCTGGGCGGATCATCACAGCGTCGGCCAGTGATCGACAAGAATTTGCGAGCGTTGTTAGAAACGACCAAGAGGGAGACCCGACTCCTTGGGGACGTTCAAAGGCTCTTATTGCGGCCTGGAGGCGAGAACGGGCCGAGAGTCGACGCCTTGCATCCCTCCGAGATCAGTCATTCGGACTGGTGCCCCAGGGCGAGCTACTACCGGTTGTCCGGGCGGAAGGAGCACTCAGAACAGGCAGGTAGCTACTGGCAACTCCAGATGGTCTTCGATGAGGGCAAGGAGATCCATCACAAGTGGCAAAAAAGGATCTGGGATCTAGGGCGACTCGCCGGCACATTTTATTGCCAGGAGTGTCACTACGCCTTCCCGGCACTGGCCCCCCAGGAGTGCGAGAAGTGCCACCGGCCCCGGCAGTTCCTGCGCTACCACGAGGTGCCCCTGTTCAACCAGACCCTGAACATGGCCGGTCACGCCGACGGCCTGGACACCTGGGACGGCCCCATCATCGAGATCAAGAGCATCGGCCTGGGCACCCTACGCTTCGAGGCCCCCGGCTTGATCAAGGACCACACCTACGACTTCAACATCAACGGAAAATCCAGGGCGTTCCTGGACTACGACGGACTGTGGGATTCCATCCGGCATCCATTTCCCTCACACGTTCGGCAGGGTGATTTCTACTGCTACATGAGCCGCAAGTACCAGGAGGTGCTCTTCCTCTACGAGTGCAAGTGGAACCAGAAGGTCAAGGAGATGATCGTCCGGTACCGGGTAGAGCGCATTCAGGATCGGCTAGACCAGTGCAGCAGAATCGTCATGGCGCTCCAGGGCGGGTCGATCCCTCCCTGCCCCTTCGATGGGTGCGCCGACTGCCAACGCTATGAGGAGAAGCATGCAGACAACGGAAGAGTCCTCGTCCGACGTGCCCCGACGGATCCAACGCAAGCCCTTCAACCTGGACGAGGGGGTACGGAGGCGGATAGACACCTACCGACAAGGCGTCTACACCGATCTGGGGATCGATGAGCTACAGGCCCCGGATTTTCGCCCACCCACTCTCGGGACCGACATCGATGACCTGACCGACAAGCAGTTGATGGACCTGTTCGTCAAGTTCACCAGGTGGACGGATTTTTTTCAGAGCCAGTTGGCAATCGAGGAGATTTTCGAGCACCATGCCGAAATGGAGATCCGCAAGCTGGAAGGGCTGTACCTCACACGCAATCGTCCTGAAAAGGCTTCGGAGGCCGTTACCTGGGTGCGTGCGGCCATGGAGTCCGATCCGGAAATACGTTCTTCCCGAGATGCGCTCAAGCTGTACTACGCCAGACGCAAGCTGAAGCAGATGCTCTTCGAGTCGGCTGAACGCGACGCAGCCGTGGTGAGCCGGGAATTGACCCGCCGCACCGACGCCAAGAGCCCTGGCTACAGGAGGCCAGATCGAGGAGCGCCGTGACCAAGTGTTCAGGTCAGACCAAGAAGGGGCCATGCACCAACAAGGCCATGTACGTCGTCGGAGAGGAGGAGGTGTGCTTCATCCACCTCCAGACCTCCCTGAAGGAGCAGCTGGGCCCTGGCAGAAAATCAGCAGTGGTGGTACGCCTGGTGGCTCCATGACCCCGCCACCGAACGCCGACTCTGAGCGCCTTATGGAGCATGAATATCACGCCCTCTACTGGCACTTCGGACCGTACGGTCCGCAAGACGTCCACATGCATCCGTGCATCACTCACGAGCATTGTCGCCATGAACTGCAAGGCGAAGGCCGTGATTGCGGAGGCGACAGGCTCAGTCTGCATACCCCCGTCGTGTACCGCACTAGCGGACGGCGTAGTGCGTGGGTGACAGGAGAGCCCCTAGCCCCTAACGGCAGGTCAGGGATAGAGCCATGACCTACTGGTGGCGTCCGTACATCGGCTGGGGCCGACGCCAGTTCGTGGTAGGCATCCGGCGCAACCGGCGTGACCGCATCTGCTCCGAGCACCGCTACATCCGCTTGGTGAACGAACTGTGGTGAGCGACCTCATCAATCATCCTCCTCATTATGGGAGCCATCCCTCCGGGGTGGAGTGCATCCGCATCGTGGAGCACATGACCTTCAACGTAGGCAACGCCATGAAGTATCTCTGGCGGGCCGGCCTCAAGGACGGCACCACCGAGATCGAGGATCTGAAGAAGGCAGCCTGGTACGTCAACCGGGAGATCGAGAGGCTGAAAGCCAGTGGCTGAACCCAGGAGCCTTCTCCACTACGTCAAGGGTCGCTACATGAACGACCCTGAGTTCCACGCCAAGGTGGAGATGGTCTTGAAGATCATGGAGCGGACCCATGAGGAGTTGACACCCGACGAGATGGGCCTGATCACCACGGCAGCAGCCTTGGGCCTGGCGATGGAGTGGGTGGACGTAGCGACTGGGGCACTCCTTGACCACTGACATCTACGTGGGGGTCGACACATGACAGGCCACCTGAGGCACGGCGATGCTCAGCGAGGAAGGCAAACCCGCCTCTACAAGAAGTGGTTCACCATGCTGCGACGTTGCTATGACCAGAACTTCGCTCGCTATCCCTCCTACGGTGGCAGGGGAATCAAAGTCTGCCCGCAGTGGCGACAGTATGAGGTCTTCAAGGAATGGGCGCTCAACCACGATTACCAAGACGGCCTCACCATCGAACGCATCGACGTGAACGGCGACTACACGCCAGATAACTGCACCTGGATCCCGATGTCTCAGCAACAGCGCAACACTCGACAGATCCGTTGGGTTACCGCTTGGGGCGAAACCAAACCTCTCATTGCTTGGGCTGAAGACCCAAGAGCAAAAATGAGCTATGGAGTTATTCGCACCCGATTATTGGCAGGCTATAAGCCTGAGGCCGCTATTGAATCGGGCAGACAGAAAACCGGGCCTAAGCCAGAACCTGATAAGCCCAGGAGTCGTCATCGAAAGGCTGTGAAATGACATGGATATCTATGTAGGGGTGGATCCTGGATCCAAGAACTGCGCTCTGGTGGCCTGGAGCCCCACAAGAGGGCTCATCACCACCTGGAAGCCCACGGGTTCCATGCCGACCGGTGTCCTCCGGCTGCGCCGGATCATGGTGGAGATCGACCGGGAGTTGTTCAAGCTCAAGGAGGACGGCGAGATCTGCAAGATCGCCATGGAGGGGTACTCGATGTTCGAGAAGTTCGGCCAGCACGCCTCCGGAGAGGTGGGTGCAGCCATCAAGCTCACCATCCTGGGCTGCTTCGATGCCCAGGATCCACGGGCCTACCCGCTCATCGTCCAGCCCCAGACCCTCAAGAAGTTCGTGTCCGGCAGCGGCAACACCCGCAAGGACATGATCCCCAAGGAGATCCTGAAGCGCTGGGCGATGGACTTCAACGACCCCAACATCGCTGAGGCGTACGCCCTGGCCCGTGTCGCCCACGCCTTCGACGTCGAGCCCGAGATGCCCAAGTTCCAGCAGGAGGTGATCAAGGGCCTGGCCGGTCACACCGAGTACGACCCCACCTTCACCACGCGGCGCCTGGTCAGGGTCGGACGGTGACCCGGCCCTAGGCTTGCGGCTATGCGTAGGAAGGAGAGAACACATGGCTGATCAGAGACGTGCAGGACACAGCGTCCGGCGTCGCATGGGAGCCGCTTCCAGCCATCTCGGTCAGGCTGGCACCTGGAGCCCTCCGTACGCCGCATCCCCTGGGGGCGAAGCCGCCCTGGCTGCAGGCGAGGCAACCGCTCGTGGGGAGGGCGAGATCCCCATCGCCGGAGGCCGTTACACAGGAACCGGAGGCCACCTGAAGGGCGTCCCCGACGTCCTGCCGTACCCCACGGGAGCCGTTGGCAAGGAGGGCCCGCCCCTGGGCGACAGCAGGGCGTTCGTAGCCGGCGTCAGCGCCGGGGTCCAGGCCGAGCCCCACCCGCCCAGGACCGCAATGGAGTCACACGGCGCCCGCCTCACCGTCTCGCCCTCGATGAAGATCCCCCAGGAGTCCCCGGTACCAACCCAGGGCGGCGGGAGGATCGTGCCCTCGACGCCCAGTCGACAGGGCTCCTTCGGGCAGGGGCAACAGGAAGCGGGAATGGGATGAGCGACCGGGGGGTCTTCCAAGGCCCCGCTCCCACCAGCGGTGGTGCTCCGAACGAGTACGAGTACGCAGACCACGTCCTGAAGGAGCCCCACGGTCCCACCTACGAGATAGTTGCCAGTGAGAAAGACTCGTCCATCAGGGACCCTCAGGACCCCCATTTTCTAGGGCAACTCATGCCAGTAGCCCACTCACGCACTGACGAAGTCCGCTCCTTCTTCGACGCTCAGAGCATCACCGGCTAACCCATGCCCGAAGCAGAACGCTTCTGGTCGAAGGTCGATAAGCATGGCCGATGCTGGATCTGGACGGCCTCCAAGGATGAGAAGGGCTACGGCTACTTCGGCCTGACCAGTGTGAACGGTAAGAGCAGGGTGGTGCGTGCCCACCGCTGGGCCTGGGAACAGGAGAACGGTCCTGTCCCTGAGGGCCTCATGCTCGATCACGTCGTCTGCGACAACCCGTCCTGTGTCAACCCGGCTCACCTGGCGTTAACAACGAGCGCCGGCAACACCCTCCGGTCCACCAAGGCACTGGCTGCCGTCAACGCCAGGAAGACACACTGCTCCACCTGTGGGCAGGAGTACGACACCATCTACATCGTGAGAGGACGCCCGAAGAGGTACTGCTCCCCCTGCTCCAGGGAGCGCACCAGGAAGTGGAAGCTCGATCATGCCTAGAGGTGTGTTTACCCCGTGGATGTACCTGCCACCATATAACTTCGGCGCGCCAGGGAACGCCAACACCGTTGGTGGCGGTGGTGGCATGGGGCCGTACTTCCGTGATGCCCTGGACGCCAAGAGATCCGCCTACAACCAGACGCCCGAAAGTATGTGGCCCGACGGGTACTTGGGGACTATCAACACCCGGCGTGGGGACCGGCTGCTCGACTCCCTGAAAAATCGACAGAACCAACGCTCCTACGTCAGAGGTGTCCATAAGGGGGAGCGAATCGACCAGGCCGACTACTACTTCCCCAAGGCTCTACAGCCTGACCGTGGGGTGCGGCGGCAGATGGAGGCTATGCCTGTCGACACCATGTGGCTGAGCGAGCGCAACGCCCCTGAACTCGATCTCGTGCCTCAGTGGAGTCCACGACAGCAGTCGATGATGGGGGCCGAACCTGGCATCGGCCGCACCACCCAGCTACGCAAGCTCGCTCCACCCTGGAGGTAGCAATGGACGGATCACCCCTTCGCACAGCGGCCCAGATCGCCATGGAAGGGAGTACACAGCCAAAAACAACGGGAGCCCCTACCGCTGGTGCGTTCAGTTTTCGCCCAGTAGGAGGCGGCATGCAGCGTCAATCGGAGGCACAGCCATCACCCTTCGCTTCCCGTGGCCTGGGTCGCTTCGTCAACCGGAACGCCAACGGCCTCCAGTTCAACAAGCCGGCCATCATGCAAGCGACGCACTCGATCATCGACTCGTACTACGACGCCAAGTACTTCAGGGACGCCGGTATGGGGGCGGCTCTTCGCCACTCACTGGGCATGGGCCAAGTGCCGTCACACCGGAGGGACGACATCAACACCAGACGCAGGACGCTCCTGGGTCAGAACGTCGCCGGAATCAACCCAGGGTACGTAGGCGCAGGAGAGAGTGCGGCATCGTTCAACATTCGGCACGGTTTGACTGAGGAGGAAGGACGAGCGCAGAACTACGCACACTGGTAGGCCATGGCAAACTTTGACGAATTCTTCCCCTTCGATCCTGGTTACGGCGCCTCAGCCAACGCTGCGCGCTGGCGCAAGATGGCGAACCTGTGGATGGCCGATGGCGTACTAGCCAACTACCCGTTGGGCGCAGCCGCCACCGTCAGTCAGCTATACGCCACCATCGCCGGGACCACCGTCACAGTGCAACCCGGTGCGGTGTTCATCCACGGCTACTACGCCGAGATCACCACCTCCCAGACCTTCACCGTGGGGACCAACGGCACCATCGTGGCCCAGGTCAACTACGCCAACGAGGTCGTGGCCCTCGTCTACCGGGACACCGTGGTCGACTACGGATCCGGGGGGTTCGAGCAGGACGCCAACATCTGGGAGATCCCGATCTGGGGCGTCTCCGGAGGTACCACGCTCCTCGATCTCCGGAACCTGATCAACCCGGCCACAGGATTGCGCTGGTGGGCCAGTCAACCGGGCTCGACAGCGGTAGCCACCAGCACCACGCTCCAGAACAGCTTCGGGCTGGCCCGGATACCGTACGCCGCTCAGGGCTTCCTCCACGGCACCATGCTGGTCACCTTCAGCGACATGAGCCAGGCCCAGAGCGCCATCTGCCAGATGACCTACCAGTGGGGCCAGGGCGACCAACAGGTCAGCCCCACCGTCACACCAGCTATCGGGGCCGGCGGGCCTGCAGGCGCAGCCATATCCATGCCGGTCGCGCTGACCGGTGTCGTACCAGTGACTCAGGGAAAGAAGACCTTCGGATGGAGAGTGACAGCGGGGACAGGACCGGGGATCCAGGTGGCGCAGTTGACCCTGAGCCTGTGGACGGGGGGCAGGGCCCCGGCGGCATAGTCACCTACGAGATCAACGACGAGGGCAAGCTGGTCGACGCCGAGACCGGTGAGGAGTACACCCCTGGACCGGAGTCCCAGGAAGGCACCCTGCCCCAGTGGTTGTGGGACCAGCACAACGCCTCGTCTCAGGGAGTTGAATCGTGACCCTGCTCGACTCCTACTTCCCCTTCGACACCGGGTCCGGTACGACCGCCACCCCGGCCCGGTGGCGGCTGATGGCACGGCTGTTCTACGGCTCAGGCGTCGTACCAGGCAATCAGAACCAACTGTCATGCACCATCGCCGGCTCAGTGGTGACGATCAACACCGGGGCAGCCTGGATCGATGGGTTCTACGGAGAGAACGACGCAACCAAGACGGTGTCGGTCACCGGAGCCGGAATGATCGTGGCCCGCATGGATCCCAACGGGCGCACCATCACCTTCGTGTTCGTCGCCAACCAGACGGTCCCCACCCAGAGCCCTACCGGCATCTATGAGATCCCGCTCTACAGCGTGAGCGCCGGTCTGGCCCTGACCGACATCCGGCAGTTCGCCAGGGCCACTCCCACTGCAGCGGTCCAGGCCAGGGCTTACAGGAACGCCGCCTGGACGGCCAACACCGCCGAGAGGGTCCCCTACGACACCCTGAGCTTCGGGAGCGGGTTCAGCCTGCCTTCGGGCATCTACACCTGTCCCTACGCCGGGACCTACCTCATCACCGGCCAGTACTCGTCAGTGGCTACGGCCGTCGGTCAGTACACCTACGCCCACCTGACCCACAACGGGGGGTTCACAGGAGTAGGAAATGGAGTCGCAAACTACGCAACCGCAGTCGGTCAACAGCTTGCATCCAACGTCACCGACCTCGTCCCCTGTTCAACCGGGGACACCCTGTCGATAACCGTCGCCTCCAACGTCAACGGGTTGGTGGGCGTGACAGGCCAGTGGACGTACATGGCAGTAAGGCTGCTCCAGTGACCTTCCTGGTACCGGCCAACTTCCGACAGCTTCCTCCGATCTGGGAGGTAGCCCAGCCTTTTCACATCGACGCCACCGGAGCGGTCGCCTTCGACGCTGACCCGGCGCGCTGGGCCACCAACCACATCCTGGCCCTGCTCCTGACCAATCCTGGTGAGCGGGTCATGCGTCCCACCTACGGAGTAGGCATCTACCGCTTCGTCTGGGAGAACGACGACCCGGTGGAGGAGCAGAACATCATCACGTCCATCAACTTGGGCCTCTCCACCTACGAACCCAACATCAACGTCACCGAAGTGAAGTTCGTGCAGCAGCCTCAGTACACCGGGGTCGTGGTACTGATGATCTCGTTCACGGTGGGGAACTCGCCCACCACCCACACCTTCTCTGTCAACGTCAACGGTAGCCAGGTGGAAATTACCGCATGAGCATCGCCCCAGTCTCTCTCGGCACGGTCTCAGACGTCCTGGGGCCCACGAACATCACCACCCCACCCATCGACTACACCAGCCGGGACTACACCTCCTTAGTCAACGACATGCTGAACATGATCCCGAGCTACCTGCCGGAGTGGACTGATCGATCCACAGGCGACTTCGGGATCGTCCTGCTGGAGCTATTCGCCTACGTCGGGGACATCCTCAACTTCTACACCGACCGAATCGCCAACGAGGCGTTCATCGGCACGGCCCAGCAACGCCAGTCGGTGCTCAACCTGGCGGCTCTGCTCGACTACACGCCTCACGGCAACGTCGCAGCAAGCACCACCGTGCAGTTCACCATCGCCAACCCAAGCTCGACGCCGGTCAGGATCCCTCAGTACACCGCCGTGTCGACTCTCCTCATCGGCCAACCCGTCATCTTTGAGACCACTGCTGACCTCTGGATCTACGGCGATGGCGTCACCACCACCCTCAACGCCACCGGCAACGGCCAGGCCAGTCAGCAGTTCTTCCTGGGGGACACCACCGGTACTATCCCCTGGCCGCTCTACAACTTCACTGGGGGGAGCGCCAACCAGACGGTGACGGTGGGCGGTACGGCCTGGACATTGGCGCCAGGCAACAGCTTCGCGGGCCAAGCACCCACGGCCACCGTGTACACCGTCATCAACGGCAACACCGTCCTCTTCGGTAATGGCACGAACGGCCAGATCCCGGCTGATCTCGCCACCATCGTGATCACTTACCAGCCGGCCGCTCCGAACAACTACACCGGAATGGTTGGAGCCGTACAGGGCCAATCCACCCTGGGTGAGGCCGTCGGCATCTCAAACGGCACCGCGAATCAGATGTACAACCTCTACAACACCCCCGTGGTGGACGGCAGCGTGACGGTTTACGTCGATGAGGGCAACGGCCCGCAACCATGGGTGTACCACCAGCGCCTCATCGACGCCTTCTCTGACGAGTCTGCCTACACGCTCTCGGTTGACGCCAACAGTGTGGTGACAGTCATCTTCGGGGACAATCTCGCAGGTCGTATACCAGCCCCTGGATCAGTGATCACTGCCAGCTACATGGTGGGCGGCGGCGCCAGCGGCAACGTCGCTCCGAACTCGCTCACCCAGTTGAACATCAGCATCCCCCAGGTCATGAGTGTCACCAACCCCCAGGCAGCAGCCGGCGGGGCCGATACCGAGACCACCGATCACATCCGCATCCATGCCCCCCTGTCCATCACCGCCATCAACCGAGCGGTGTCCCTGGACGACTATGCGGCACTGGTGCTGAACATCCCACAGATCGCCAAGGCCAGTGCTGCTTCTACGGCGTACAACGCCGTGAACATCTACATCCACCCGGCTGGCAACTTCGTCCAGGATGTACCCACGCTGACCAATCGGATCAATGCTCTGGCGCCCTTGATCACCAACTCCAACTACACCGGCTACATGGACGACAAGAAGATGGTGCAGGTCTCCATCGCCATCCTCCCTCCCCAGTACAACAAGAGCGGCGTGCTCCAGACCGGTTACGTCCCGGTCGACGTGACAGCCTCCGTACAGGTGCTGCCCCAGTACCACCAGTCGGCAGTGCAGGGAGCCTGCATAGCGGCGATCCAGAACCTCCTCTTGTTCTCAGTGGTGGACTTCGGCTCCAGGATCACACTGTCGAGCGTCTATCACGCCATCATGGAGACGGAGGGCGTGGACTACGTCAACATCACCGTGCTGTGCCGCAATGAGGCCACGCCGCAGATTGCCGGAGACGTGGTCTGTGCCGTATACGAAATCCCCCAGGCGTATCAGGTCAACGTCTCAGTCTCAGGCGGTGTTGTGTATTAATGACTGCCACTTTTCCGCGAGCAATCAAAGTCTTCACGGTCTTCCACGACTACACCGACTACATCATGGCTCTGTCGATCAACGAGTGCCACGATGAGATCCAGGCCCTGGAGAAGACCCTGGGGACGAATCCCTTCTCCGGCACGCCCTATCTGAGCTTCAGCGGAGCCATCCAAGACCTCTATGTGAACAAGGCCCCGGCCAATCACACCCACTTGCACCACAGCCTCCTAGATGAGGCAGTCGGCAACGACCACCCTCAGTACATACAGATCAACGGTTACCCAGGCTTCAGTCGACCGGTAACCGGTGTAGCCGGGAGCGCTCCAGGGGACCTCGTGCCACTGAGCCAGCTACAAAGCTTCGGCTATCAAAACGCCTCTCAGGTACAGACCATGGTCAATAAGGCCACGGTCTCTCTGATGACAGGCGCAACCTTGATGGCGGGCTCCAAGGGCGGCACCCCACTGAGCGGCTCGACGTCCTCTACCGCCTGGAGGATCCAGGGGGGCGTCTTCTCCGGCTGCACAGACGCCAACGGCCAGATAACAGTGCCCTTCGGGACCAACTACGGCCAGTGCGTCCAAGCCTTCACCTGCACCAAACTGCCACCCATAGGATCAGGCCCGTGCCCACCCTACAACTGGATCGAAGCTCAGGTGACCCTGGTGGGCGCGTCAGGTAGCGGCGCTACGGTGCAGTTCTCACACGACTACTCCTGGCAGCCCAACATGTGGGTCAGCTTCTCCTGGATCGCAATGGGGATCTGATGCCAGTCCCGCCCCCCGTAGCGGCCAGTCAGCGCTACCCGCTGGCGATCCGGGACTTCGTCAAGTACCAGAACCAGCCCCAGGACGGCACCAAGGTCTTCATCATCCAGAATCCGGATGGCACTACCACCACTGTCGATCTGACCCTCGACTCCGATGTGGTCACCAAGGACCTCCATGCCGAGATCACTAGCCTGGAGAAGACCGTTGGCGCCCCGACCTTCTTGGTGCCCAAGACCACCGATCTGGGTAGCTCGATCCGATGGCTCTACTACAACAAGTCCACCGGTCGAGTCGATGCCCGTAGGGTCATCGCGCCACCGCCGTTACCGAGCCATAACCATTACCACCAGACGGCCAGGGGCAGGACGGCCGACGATCACCCCCAGTACATGCGCGTAGACGGCAGCAGACACTTCACCGCCCCGGTGAGCGCCCCATCTGCTGCCGCCGCCCACCAGTTGATCACACTGAGCCAGGCCAAAACGGCCGGAATCAACTCCTATCAGGTGGAGAAGATCATCAACTCGACCCTGGCGGATCAGAAGCTCGACGCCAACGACAACAACATCACCGGTCCGGACAACCGGAAGTGGAAGATGGCCGGCGGCGTGGCCCAGGGCTACACCGACATCAACGGGAGCCTGTGGGTCGACCTCACGTCAGCGCGGTTCTCCGAGCTAGGCACCTTCGTGTACATGAAGATGCCCTTCCCTGGGGAGTCCATGCTGGGGTGGTATGCGTACCAGTACATGGAGGATCAGCTGGTGCTGCTGTCCATGGACGCCAGAGGGGCCTGGATCCAGTTCATCGAGGACATCCGGGTAGATCGCCAGGCTCTCGTATGCCTCTGCTGGATGGCGCTGGGGATCTGATGGCGGTCTACGGGGTCTCGTTCTATGGCGTCGGCCAGTTCGGCATAGACCCGGCCACCGTCAGGCCGGATTTTTCCGTAGCTCCCTTCACCTCCACGCCGCTCGACTACGCGAGCCTGCACCTCCAGTGGAGCAACCCACCATCATCGGACTGCGCCTATCTGCGCCTGGTCCGCAACCCCAGGAACCTCCCCCAGGACGAGAACGACGGCGTCCAGGTCTTCGACGTCAACGAGTTCTCTGACCATCCTCCCGAAGCCCCTTCCAATGTCTTCGGTGACCCCAACGACTCCATCGTCACTGGCGAGGTCACCTACCTCACCGACCTGTATCTGCCCTTCGGCTTCCAGTACTACAGCATGTTCGGATGGTCGACGTCGGAGGGGATCTGGATCCGTTGCACCGATCTCATCGGCCTGGTACCCGTCAACTGGAGCTATGGGGCACGGCTCTACAACCTGCTACCGATGGCCTATCGCGACCGGGACTTCATCCTGGTGGATCCCTACAACCCCTGGCCGGTCGATAGCCCCACCCCACCGCTGCAGCGCTACCTCCAGTTGATCGGCTTCCAGTTCGACTTCCTGCGTACCGAGCTTGAGTCGCTCATGAGCATCAACAACGCCCAAACCTGCTCAGGAGCACTCCTGCCCCTGATGATGCAGCAGTTCGGCCTCGTCCACGAGCCTGAGATGGGGATGCAGCAGGAACGCCAACTTGTCCAGAACGCCATCCACCTCTACAAGATCAAGGGCAGCCCCAGAGGGATCACCGAGTTCACCTCGATCCTCACCAGCTACCCGAGCACCCAGCTTGTCCACCACGGCTACAACGAACTGCTGACCCGAGACGACTCGGTGGGCGCTGATGACGCTGGCACCTGGCAGCCCTGGCCTCCGGTGGGCACGAACTTCCCAAGCCTGCCCACCAGCAACGGTGGCTTGACCATCGATTTTGTGAACAACCTCCTGACCGGGCCGGATGCCATAGCAGGGATGACCGACCCTGTGGGGGAGATCTACGGCGGCAACTTCCCGACCCTCCAGCCGCCCTACACCAACAGTGGTCTGAACGT
>Ga0306925_10003372_pt1 | contig 14120 bp, 10 predicted proteins | sample flu12Cox44000176_FD_203755 | JGI IMG/M metagenome (GOLD analysis project Ga0306925, IMG submission 203755) | Lab enrichment of tropical soil microbial communities from Luquillo Experimental Forest, Puerto Rico - flux8day.12C.oxic.44.000.176 (v2)... | ecosystem: Environmental > Terrestrial >... | reverse complement strand
CTTAAGTGTCTTGTAGAGAAGTGCGATGGGTAGGCCCACGACATTGAAATAGCAGCCGTCGACCCGCTCGATGAACTTGGAGGCGAGGCCTTGGATGGCGTAAGCACCGGCTTTGTCCATGGGCTCACCGCTGGCGACGTACTCGTCGATTTCCGGGGCGGTCATAGCCGCAAACCAGACTTGGGTTCGGGCACAATCGCAGATCCGCTTACTTCCCCGGCGGAGGCAGATACCCGTAAGAACCTGGTGGCAGCGTCCGGAGAGGGTTTCGAGCATGAGGCGAGCGTCGGCGGCATGGTCGGGCTTGAAGAGCATCCGGCCATCGATGACGACGGTCGTGTCCGCTCCGAGCACGGTCTCATGCGGAGCGGCCTGGACGGCCCACGCCTTGAGTTCGGCGAGCCTTCGGACATATTCCTCAGGCTTTTCCTGGGGCAGGGGAGTCTCATCGACCGAAGCGGCGCGGATGGTAAAGGAGACTCCGGCCTGACGCAGGATTTCCGCGCGGCGTGGTGACTGCGACGCGAGTACGAGCACCATTCCAGTGTAGTGGCTGCGATCGATCGCGCGCCGTGCATGTTAGAATGATGCTTCCACGGAGATGGAACGCGCCAGCAAGGTCATTTCAGGATTGAGACTGCCAGGCGACACGATCAATGCCGAGGAGTTGGCGCGCGCGGCGTGGGCGGAGGCCGTGGGTAAGAAGATCGCCGGCCACACCCGTGCGGCCCGCATGGTGCGGAGCCGGCTGGTCGTGGAAGTCGAAGACCAGACCTGGCAGCGGCAGTTGTTCGCACTGACGCCGCATATTCTCGGCAATCTGGCTAAGAACCTGGGGCCTGGCGTAGTGGAAGACCTGGAGTTTCGGGTCAGGCCAAGACGGCGGGAGCCAGGGCGCGCCGAGCAAGCCGTGCCGCGTTCCGGGGACGAGGCGGCGGACATCGCTGATCCGGTCCTGCGCGGCATCTATCGCGCATCGAAAAAGAAGGCGCTGGCGTGAAGATCACGGAAGCCGAAGTCCGGTACGTGGCCGGGCTGGCGAACCTGAAGCTCACTGACGCCGAAGTGCATAAATTCCAGACGGATCTGAACGATATCCTCGAGCACATGGCTAAGCTGGACGAAATCGACACCAGCGGCATCGAGCCGATGGCTCAGGTGTTGTCCGACGATGAGGAAACGGCTACTTTGCGCGCGGACGTTGCGACGCCGCCGTTGACAAATCCCCTGGCGCTAGCCAACGCTCCTCAACCGGGCGGCGGCTACTTCAAGGTTCCCAAGGTCATCGAACGCTGACCATGGATTTTCCGTCACTGACAATCGAACGAGTGAGGAAGGGCTTACTCGGCCGTGAGTTCAGCGCCCGCGAACTGACTGCCGAGGCGCTGCGCTTCGTGGAGGTGGAAAACCCCAAGACCAACGCCTATCTCCGCCTGGCACCGGAACGGGCGCTGGCCGCGGCTGCGCATGTGGACGAACAGATCGCCCGCGGGGAAGAACTAGGCCCGCTGGCGGGCGTGACCGTGGCGGTCAAGGACGTCATCCTCACCAAGGGCCTAATCACGACATGCGGCTCGAAGCTGCTGGAACGCTATGTTCCGCCTTATGATGGAACGGCGGTGGTGCGGCTTGAGCGTGCGGGCGCGATCGTTCTGGGCAAGACCAACTGCGACGAATTCGCCATGGGCTCGTCGAATGAGAATTCAGCTTTCGGGCCGGTGCGGAACCCGGCGGCGCCGGACCGCGTACCCGGAGGATCGAGCGGTGGTTCGGCCGCGGCCGTAGCGCAAGGCACGGCGGTGGTCGCGCTTGGCTCCGACACCGGCGGCTCGATCCGCCAGCCGGCCTCGTTTTGCGGAGTGGTGGGCGTAACGCCCACGTACGGGCGGGTTTCTCGGTATGGCTTGACAGCTTTCGCCAGTTCGCTCGATCACGTCGGTCCGCTTGGTAGGACTGTGCGGGACACGGCGAGGGTGCTGGGTGTGATCGCGGGCCGTGACCCCGCGGACTCGACCTCGGCCGATGCACCCGTACCGGATTATACGGCTGAGCTCGACGGCCAGGTCAAAGGATTGAAGCTCGGGCTGCCGCGCGAGTATCTAAAGGATTTGACGAGTGAATCCGGCGATTTGATGGCCCGGGGTGTGGAGGTTCTGAAGAAACTCGGCTGCCAAGTGCGCGAGATCAGTCTGCCATCCACCGATTCCGCGGTCGCGTGCTATTACGTTCTTGCTACTGCCGAGGCCAGTTCCAACCTCGCGCGCTACGATGGGGTACGGTACACGTTCCGGTCGGCCAGCTCGGACACGCTCTCGGATATGTACCGAAACACACGCGGCGAGGGGTTCGGAGCCGAATGCAAGCGTCGGATCATGCTCGGCACATATGTTCTGAGCGCGGGCTACTATGACGCCTACTATCTCAAAGCACAGCAGGTTCGCGCTTTGATCGCGCGTGATTTCGCGAAGTCTTTCCAGCAAGTGGATGCAATCGTCGCGCCGGTCTCGCCGTATCCGGCCTTCAAGCTGGGCGAGAAAGTGAATGATCCGCTAGCCATGTATCTTTCCGACATTTATACGATCACCGGCGACCTGGCGGGCATCCCGTGCATGAGCGTCCCGTGCGGAAAAACCGCGGCGGGATTGCCGGTCGGGATGCAGATTTTGACCAGGCATTTCGACGAGACCACGATGTTCCGGCTCGCCGATGCGTTTGAGAACTCAGAAGCCGCTTAGCCTGTGCGGCTTCTTTTTTCACAGGAGACGAGGAGGACGATATGCCATTCACACTTCCACCGCTGCCGTACGCACCTGAGAGCTTGGAGCCTCACATCGACAAAATGACGATGGAGATCCATCATGGCAAACACCATGCTGCCTATGTGACGAACCTCAACAAGGCGCTGGAGTCGGCGCCGGAGCTCGCAAACAAAACGGTCGAGGACCTGCTCGGGAACAATTGCGCGATGATTCCTGAAGGAATCCGCACCGCGGTGCGCAATAACGGCGGCGGCCACATCAACCACGAGATGTTTTGGAAAATCATGAAGGCGGGCGGCGGAGGAAAGCCGGTGGGCAACGTGGCGCAGGCCATCAATAGCACGTTTGGCGGATTTGAGGCGTTCAAGGAAAAGTTCAACCAGGCGGCGACGACCCGCTTTGGCTCCGGCTGGGCGTGGCTGCTGAAATCGGGAGCAAAGCTCGATATCTACTCCACCGCTAACCAGGACAGCCCGGTGATGGAGGGCAAGTATCCGGTGATGGGTCTGGATGTCTGGGAGCACGCGTACTACCTGAAGTATCAAAACCGCCGGCCGGACTACATCAACGCCTGGTGGAATGTCGTGAACTGGCCGGAGATCGAGAGCCGCTTCAACGCGGGCAAGTGATCTGAGCGGGCTGGACGGAAACCGCGCCTAGCCCGCCGCCCATTGTTTGGGCTTGGGCTTGTTCGCAGGCGGCGGGAGTGGCCCGCGTAACGGGTGTCCGCTTCGACCGCCATAACCAGCCCATCAGGCTCGAAGACACCAGCGCACCAAGCTCGGCTTGGTTATGCGTGCTGTGGGACTCTGGGGGCTCATCGCGGCGTTTAGGCAAGACGCTCGAAGAGCCATTGGCGCTGGTGCAGAAGATGGAAGCGGCGGAACCGTGTGGCGTGGCCAATGACTTCGACAGCCGACCGGATGATTCGCGATGAACTGTCATCGCTAGACCCGCTGCGCGGGCTTTCAAGACATGGGCCTTATCGTCGATAAGGACGATCGGATTCTGTCGCGATAGCGATCGCTGGCAGAGTCGGGTAGAATTTCAGGGAACGCCGCACTCACGAGGGGCCAATGCGTCTAGTCGCCAGCATCTTTTTGATTACCTTTTCCCTAACGGCACAAGTGGATCCAGGCTATGTGGTTCCCAAGGAAAACCCGTTCACCACACCCTCGGACTTGAAACGCGGCGAACAGCTGTTTTTGGGCCAGTGTGGGCGCTGCCACGGCCCCAAAGGAGAAGGCGGCCTGGGCGCTATCCTGGCAGAGCCGCAATTACGCCGTGCACCCGATGAGGAATCCCTGTTTCGGGTGATCCGCGATGGCATTCGAGGCACGGAAATGCCGGCGGCTTCGACGCTCAGCAGCCGCGAGGTCTGGCAGCTCGCCGCATTTGTCCGCGGTCTTGGCCGGGTTCCGGCCGAGAGTGTCGTCGGCAGCCCGCAACGCGGGCGCGAGCTCTACCAGGCCAAAGGAAAGTGCGGTCAGTGTCATATTGTGAACGGCCAGGGTATCAGCGTGGGACCTGAACTGACCGACATCGGTGCCCGGCGCAGCGCCTCATATCTTCGCGCCTCTTTGGCGACGCCGGAGGCCGCCGTGCCGGACGGATTCGTGCAGGTGCGAATCGCGACCAAGGATGGCCGCCGCATTACCGGAGTGCGGATTGCCGAAGACACGTTCACTATCCAAATTGTGGACCTCGGCGGTCGCACCTACTCGTTCTTCAAGCAAGAGCTGACCGATTTACAGAAGGATTTCGGCAAGTCGCCTATGCCGAGTTATCAGGATGTGTTGACCGCTTCCGAGCTGGACGATCTTGTTGCGTACCTGGTTTCACTGCGAGGCAATCTATGAAACGCGCGCAATTGTTTCTGGTGTTTTCGCTCACGATGTCTGGCCAGGTGGCCTTCGACCGGCTTCGACAGGCCGACCTAGAACCCGGCAACTGGCTCACGTACTCGGGCAACTACAGCGCGCACCGCTACTCGCGTCTGAATCAGGTAACGGCGGCGAATGTCGGGCGGCTGAAACTTGCCTGGGCGTATCAGGTTAAAACTACCGAAAAGATCGAAACGACGCCGCTGGTGGTCGACGGCGTCATGTATGTGAGCGAGCCTGGCGGCAGCGTCACGGCGCTCGATACGCGAACGGCGCGGCCGCTCTGGCGGTATTCGCGCACTCTGCCCAAAGAAGTGCGGGGGTGCTGTGGAACAGTGAACCGGGGTGTCGCGATCCTTGACGACAAGGTCTACGTAGGGACGTTTGACGCGCATCTGGTGGCCCTCGATATCAAATCCGGGAAGGTACGATGGGATGTTCCGGTAGCAGATCCCACCCTCGGTCACTCCATCACGGGCGCGCCGCTGGCGATCAAGGACAAGATCGTGGTGGGTATGGCCGGCGGCGAGTATGGAGTGCGCGGTTTTATCGACGCATACGATGCTCGCACCGGCAAGCGTGCCTGGCGGTTTTGGACGGTGCCAGCGGCGGGTGAGCCCGGCAGCCAGAGCTGGTCCGGCGATAGCGCCAAAAACGGCTCTGCCACGACTTGGGTGACCGGCTCTTATGACCCTGAGCAGAATCTAGTGCTCTGGGGAACTGGCAATCCTGGGCCAGATTGGAACGGGGATAATCGCAAGGGCGATAACTTATATTCCGATTGCCTCGTGGCGCTCGACGGCGACACGGGCAGACTGAAGTGGTATTTTCAGTTCACTCCCCACGACCTTCACGACTGGGATTCGACGGAGGTGCCCGTGCTGGCCGATGCAATCGTGCGCGGGGAGAAACATAAAGCGGTCCTGTTTGGCAATCGCAACGCGTTCTACTATGTTCTGGACCGGGTGAGCGGCAAGTTCCTTGCGGGCCGCGAATTCGCGAAACAGACCTGGGCCCGCGGGCTCGACGACTCCGGGCGGCCCATTCTCCAGGGCGATACGACTCCTACCGAGGAGGGGACCAGACTGTACCCGGACCTGGGCGGCGGCACTAACTGGTTCAGCCCTTCTTTGAACCCCCAGCAGAACCTTTTCTACGTGGCCGCGCGCGATGTGCCGGGCATTTACTACAAGGGCGACCTGGAATACACCGCAGGCGCTCAATTTAATGGCGGCGGATTCGGACGGGTACCGGGTCAGGACCCGAGCGGCGCCATCCGGGCTCTCAATCCATCGACCGGAGAACTCAGGTGGGAATTCAAGCTATTTTCCCCATCTGCGACAGGCGTGCTGTCAACCGCCGGGAACCTGGTGTTCGGCGGCAGCAATGAGGGCGACTTTTACGCGCTCGACGCATCCACGGGACGGCTTGCGTGGCGCATCCAGGTGGGTGCCGGAGTCAGTTCCAACCCTATCAGTTATTTGAGCGCAGGCAAGCAGCAAGTGGCCGTTGCCGCCGGTAACGTGCTTTTCGCATTCGGCCTGGAGAACTAGCCTGCCGAGCTCCCGTCGTCGTTCGGGGCCACGCGAAAACAATGAGGAGCCAACATCGTCCCAGTCCACGTGACACAATAGCCGCATGCGTGTCGGCATCATCGGGACCGGGTCAGTCTCCCACAAACACCTCCAAGCCTACAGGAATCTCGGCTACGAAGTGATTGCATGCGCCGGGCTCGATCCCGTGCGCGGCAAGAGCTTCGCGGATCAGTACGGTTTGGACGCGTTGGATCGATGGCAGGAGGTCTGTTGCCACCCCAAAGTCGACTTCGTGGATCTTTGCACTTTCCCTGATTTTCGTCTCGAACCTGTAGAGTTGTGCGCACAGCAGAAAAAGCACATACAAGTTCAAAAGCCGATCGCCACGAACCTCGAAATTGCCCGAAGCATGCTTAAAGTTGCCAATGACGCGGACATCCTGTTGGGCGTAGTGAGCCAGCATCGATTCGATGAATCGATCCAGTTCCTGAAACGGGCGCTTGTTGGCGGCCGGCTGGGAAGAGTTCTTCAGGCGGATGCCTACGTGAAGTGGTACCGAACACAGGAATACTATGGGCGCACGGTGAAGGGAAGCTGGCGAACCGAGGGTGGCGGCGCCCTCATCAACCAGGCCATTCATCAAATCGATCTGCTCCTTTGGCTCGTAGGCCCGATTCGGAATGTGTACGGACAGTGGCAGATCGGGGCCGTACACGCGATTGAATCCGAGGATATCGTAAATGCAATGGTCCGGTATTCTTCTGGCGCAACCGGGGTAATCGAGGCTAGCACAGCATTTCACCCCGGGTACCCGGAGCGGCTCGAAATCCACGGGACGCGCGGAACAGCAGTGATCAGCGGTGACAAACTGACATCCTGGGACGTCGACGGCGATACGGGAGAGGAACCGCCGCTTTCCCGTGCGGTCGCGTCCGGCGCTTCGGACCCCATGGCGATTTCACTGGCGTCGTTTGAACGCCAATTTGTCGATTTCGGCGAAGCGATCCAATTCAAGCGCAAACCGCTCGTGGCAGGTGAAGAAGGGTATCGTGCGCTTGAAGTGGTAGTCTCAGTCTACCGTTCCTGCAGGGAAGGCCGAAGCATTCCGCTCGTCGACTAGAATGCAAATCATCAAAGTTCTAACTCTATGCCCTGGCTCGGAACGATCCGTTTATGTTCGTTGATCTTATGGGCCTTAGACCCGTACGGACAACGGCGGGAATGTCGTGGCGGCATAACGATGACAATGATCCGGTGTGTACCAACACGGACGACCTAAAGAAGTGGCATCGGAAGGACGTGCTCGCAAATTCGGGCGACGGGACCTTCCGGATGGGCGAAACGCATTACTTCGGAGGAGCTTCGAAACCAAGATGTCCGGGGGAATTTTGCACAGCACTGCACGTTCCTGACTTGACTCCTTGCGATCGCTCGGGAACAGGCGGAATGTGGATCGTTCCGATGGCCCGCTCCGGCCAGGACGCTAGTCTTAGTCTAAGAGTGTGCAATGTGGCCTTCTAAGTTAAGGCGGTCGTCATCGAGATACCCGAACTCCAAAGCTCCGTCGGCGGTCTAGCGGGAGTTTACTGAAAACCCGACCGTAGCCCGCCGGTCATTCTGCGCAACCCCTTCTTTGTCAGCCGAATAGTGCGCCCTGCTCGATTAATTTTTGTATTACCCTATATAGAACATTTCTATAGCAAAATGTTCCCAACCACGTTGACTTCCGGTGAAATTCGCGTATTCTTGTATTACCCTAACTATGGCCTCCCTCATCGCCAAGAAAAAGGGCAACCAGCTCTACTACTACGTCGTCGAAAGCGCCCGCGTCGAGGGCCAGCCCCGGATCGTCCACCAGGCTTATCTCGGCACCGCCGACAAGGTCGCCGCTCTCGTCAAGGACCGAACTTCCCCAGTCCCTCTCTCCGCCTCGGCGCGCGACTTCGGGCTGCCCGGCGCGCTGTGGCTCGCGGCGGAGCAGACCGGTCTGTTTGGCCTATTAGAGGCGCTCTGGCCCGCACCGCGATCCGGCCCTTCGCCGGCTCGCTATCTGTTGCTGGCAGCCATCCACCGCATCTGTCAACCGGGTCCCAAAACCGAGGTGGCTGATTGGTACCGCCGAACCATTCTGCATTCGGTCTGGGGAATTCCGCCGGAACGCTTCACCTCGCAGGCCTTCTGGGATGCTTTTGAAAAGATTCTGCCCGAGCACCTGGATCCGCTCGCGACCGGCGACGACGATCCGCTGGACCGCGCCCAACTCCGGGTGCTCGATCTGTGGAAAGGAGAGCAGAGGGTGAGCCGACGCCTGCTCGCCTACGATACGACCAACTTCTACACCTATATTGCCAGCCACAACACGCGCAATGAACTGGCTCAGCGCGGGCACAATAAACAAGGCCGTCACAATCTGCGCCAAGTGGGACTCAGTTACGTCTTGGATGGAGAAAACGGCATGAGCTTGTGCCATCACGTGTATCGCGGCAACGTGGCGGATGCCGAGGAATTTTCCACTTCGCTGGCACGTATGCTGGGCATGCTCGATCGCTGCCAGATCGCGCGGGACGATGTCACCTTGGTGTTGGACAAAGGTTCGGCGGCTCTGGCCAACACGGTGGAATTGGAGGAGGCCGGCGTGGGCTGGATCGCAGCCTTACCCTGGAATCAAGCTCCGGTGGCTTTCCGCGGACGCGCGGTGGAACAGTTGCCGCTGTTGAGTAGTGCCCAGCCCGGCGTGCGTGCCGCGGCCGAGAAACTCCTGGTCCACGGCCAACAATACCTTTGCGTGCTGAAGTATTCGGCCTCCTTTGCCGGCGAGCAGTTGCATAGTTTGACCACCAGCCTCGGCAAGGTGCTGCAAGCGCTGCGGCGATTCTCCATGGAATTGAACAAACCACAAGCCCGCTGGAAGGAAGATCAGATTCGCCGCAAGATCCGGCGCTGGCTCGCCGGACAGTTCTTGGAAGAGTTAATCCGTTACCAACTCGAATTCCGCGAGGGTCGATGGCGGCTGCAATTTGAATTCGATACCGCTGCCTGGCAGCGGCTGGTCGATCATCGTTTGGGGCGCACCATGCTCGTCACCAATCGCATGGATTGGAGTGCCGAGCAAGTGGCCATGGGCTATTCCGGCCAGCAAGAAATCGAGAAGGTCTTTCGCGGCCTCAAAGACGGAGACTGGCTGGGATGGGGTCCGATGTATCACTGGACCGACCGCAAGATTCGCATCCACGCTTTTTATTGCATGCTCGGCATCTCGCTGCTGCAGTATCTCCACAAACAGGCACAGAGTGCCTGGAGCGGAATCTCCACCGAACAACTTCTCGAAGAGTTGCGCCAGATTCAGCAGTTCGTTTTGTTGTACCCACCGCAAGGCGAAAAAGGTCCCAACCGGGTGGCCACCGTGCTCTCCAAACAAACCCTCACCCAACAGGCCTTGGCCAAAACCCTGGGTTTGGATCAGTTGCATATTACCCAACGTGGGTAATACCCGTCGGCGTGCATAACCGCCTCACAATTCAACGCCTTACTGCCTTACCTCTGTCGCCCGCAGTAAACTCCCGCTAGATCATCCGATCATCTGTCGGCCCCTGGAAGGTGTTGCTCTGGAGGCCTGTGTTGGGCAAACCAGCCCAACACTCGAGCTCGAAACCCCCCGGGATCGGCTGTGCTCGCGGCTACGTGATCGGCATTAGGGACGAGCCACAGCACAGCTTTCGGGTTCGCCCGAACCAATTTCTGAGAGTGCCAGGGCGGCGTTCGCGTGTCGTTTAGTCCGTGGATTAACAGAATCGGGGTGGTACTCGCTGACATTGCTGACGTGAGCTCGACCTGAGCGAAATCCAGCCCGTAGCGCCACCGAGCATACATCATGCTACCGCGGACGATCAGCTTAGCGATCGGTCCGGGAAGCCGAAGGACCTGTCGAATTCTATACTCGGCGATGGCTCGGAGATCAGCATAAGGGCATTCCGCCACGACGGCGCGGAAGTCTGGCCCGAGGGCCGAAGCCTGAATCAGAATCGATGCGCCGAGTGATTCGCCCAGACCGTAGATGTCCCTGCACCCTTCCCCTCGGAGCCAATGGGTCCATCCCAGGACGTCATACTTCTCCAGCAGGCCATAGGTTACGAACTCGCCGCCGCTACGACCGTGTGCCCGGCTATCCGGCAACAGGACGGAGTAGCCTTGCGACAGGAACATGGTCGCGAACCCCGCTGCGCCCGTCCGTGAATCGGCAATCCCGTGCAGGACCAAGACACATCTTTTGTTGCCACGGTCGCCCGGCCCGACAAACCACGCCTCCATGACCGCGTGATCGCGCGCACGGATTGTGACCAGGCGCCATACAGCGCCGGGGTACGTGGTTATCGGGATGGTAGGCTCGCGCGGCGGCCGCGGCACATGCAGGGTTGCTTCGCAGAAGATTGCTGATGCGACCGTCAGCACGACGAGCGTGGCGGCGAAGAGACCTCCGATGAGCAGTACCCGCGAGCGCCTCAACACCAATGAAATACGTTGGAGAGAGGCCCAACGTTCCCGCGAGGTTCATCGTGCTTGCGTTTTCGGCCCTCCACCCACCGGCGTACGGTCGGGCTTGGCGAACCTGTCCGCCCAACAGATGCGTCCGGTCATCTGCATGACCACGAAAAGAGTCACGATGCAGCCTACTGTTACGGCGAGGCCCGTGAAGCCATGTAGAAAGAAGGCGTACGAAAACAACACAAGGTAGATGAACTGCGCGCCGCCGGCTTCCACCAGCGCGAAGCGCGGCCCCACCACGAGCCTCAGGTAGCTGACGACCAAGAAAACCGAGACGAAGGAGCAAACCAAGAATGCCACGTGAATCGAAATATGGTCGACCAGGTATGCAAGGAGCAGATGGAACGCGAAAAATGCCGCGGCCAGGAAGAAGTAGTTCATCGGGTGAAGGTCGATTCCCCGAAGCGTAGTGATGATGAACATGAGAAAGAAGAACAACAGCAGAGAGACCGGTGCGAAGTAGCTGATCTGTCCCGCCAAAGGGCCGGGCTGGAGCCTCTCCGGCATCGTAACCCCGATCTGGAACCCGCTGATCAAGTTGGCGTACCTCCAAGTGAGTTCCCAGCCTGTTGGAGTTTCCCGTTTCTCGGTCGGGGAGAGGGCGTTTAAGGGAAAATCAACCTCTTTGAAATTGGTCTTGACGGTGAGCGTGAAATCCCGAGTCTGGCCGACCTCCTCCGCAAGCCGATACCGCCAGCTCCCCAAGCCATGAGACCGATACACAACTCGCAGGACGGCGATCTCACGCGGCGCAAGCGGCGCAGTAATGGAAATGTCCTCCTTCTCCGACGCCGCAGGCAACGGGCGTCCGTTCAGCTCCATGCCAAGGCCGTCGTAGGTCGCGTGCGCGGCGGGGAACCTGAATCGGTAAGTCACCAACTGGGGATCCGACGTGGGATTGCGGAACGTATACGCTCCCACGAAATCGACGACGTACGTGCTGTACCAGAGAAGCCCCCTTTGCCGGTATTCGAGAGCGAGGGTAGTGGTGATGCGGCTGGCGTCGAGCGAAAGTTGGACACTGTGGGTCTGGCTTACCGTCCGGATGGTCTTGTGTCCGTCCGTTTCGGTTTCGATCTTCTTCTGCTCCGTCTGTTCGTAAGACGCTGATGGGGGGCTCTGTTCTTGCGCAGCTCCCCAGATCGACACGACGCCCGGTCTCGCTTTGTCATCAGATTCGGCAGTTCGGCGGCCTATAGTTCCGCCCAGAATGAACCAGGCGACGCTGGTGCAACCCAAGATGAATGTGATGGCAGCTATGCGTGCGAGCATGCTGCCGACGTAGCACTTTGCAGCCCAAAGTAGACAGTGGAAGGATCGCGCCCGCGCGTTGCATCCAGGTGTTGGTGGACTGACACGCGGGCGTTGCCGCCAGGACACGGCATGTCCTCCAAACGGCGACGGCGATTAGCCGGTGGGGGCGGAGCTTCGTGATGCAAGGTGCCTGAATTGCAAAGGCACCTGCGGTCTGCAAGGCTTGAGCGCCGACGGGCCAGGGAAAACTTTAAGAGCTTGATATGCTTCGAAGCTGATGGAGACTGCGCCGATGGGTTGGGATTGGCGCAGCAGTCGTAATTCTTTCCGCGAGTGCCACAGGGTTCGCGTTCTGTGCGACCTTGGCGCTTGAGGGATGAAGCGCAAGCCAAAGCCGAACACGCATTTCGGGTCGAGGCACTGCAATCCGGCAGGCTGCCAGAGCTTCGGAGCCAAGCAGAGCTATCTGCAGCAAGCGCCTAACCCACCGTCGCACCGTCGACGGGTGCGCCACTTTTACGAGTTACGCTGTACGGATGGGACCGCTCCCAGTTCCGGCCCAATTAGCACGACAAACCCGCGCCGTTTGCCGACAGTGCGGACTGTACACTCCGGAGCGTAGCGACCACTCGGCAACACAGTAAATGTCTTTTGGCACAAGACCGCCAACTTCGAGGCTAGAGGAGCTTGGGATCGTCGGCTTACTTCACACCTGGGAACGGATGGCGCGATGAGGGTACGCCCAGAACGAAGCTGCGCTGACATGGCGGCGCGCCGAACGAAGAATTCATCATTGACCGCCTATGGTGCGCGCTGCTGGGTCCAAAATCGGCGGGTTTATCCTTTGTGGCGGCCGACCGGCCGCCTGCCTACCGCGCTCAAGTGAACCGGCTCGCCCTCGATGAGGTGACACATCCCCCAGCGGCGAATGTTGATAGCAGCCGCTCGACTTGTTCAGATTTGCACTGCGGACACTCCACATCTCGGTCGGCGTCCTGAATCCGGCGCAGCATCTCGAAGGACGTGCCGCACTTCTCGCAGCGATATTCGTACAGAGGCATAGCGTAGCTCAGTTACCAGGATGCAAAATCCAACGAATAGTTACAATCCTCCCCTTTTGGATTGTGGCGACGGATTGAGAAACGGATGGAAGGGAGATCCCCGGACCATCTGGTGGGCAACTCATAGAATCTTCACGCGTCCGCAGCCCACAATTGTATGTGCAGAGACCCTGGGCCGCTCCTTATTTCAGGGTTTGGCGACCATTCGCTCCACTACATTGCGCCCAGATCTGTAACCATCTGGCCAGAATTGGCACGCGAGCTGAGGGCGGCGCGTAAAATGGGTCGATGACGGCATTGTCACAGGATTTGCATTATTCAATCCGACTCTTCCGAAAGTCGCCGGGTTTCACTGCCATCGCGGTGCTCACATTCGCGGTGGGAATCGGTGCGAACACGACGCTTTTTTCGGTCGTTAAGGGGGTGTTGCTCAATCCGCTGCCGTATCCCCAATCCGAGCAGCTTGTGGCTGTTTATGGAAGCACGCCTGGAGTAGAGCGCGGCCCCGTCGTCTATCTGAACTTCCTAGACTGGCAGCGAGACAACCGGACCTTCTCATCCATGGAGATTTACCGCAACCAGGATTACAACCTCACTGGGACAGCAGAAGCCGAGCGGCTGAGCGGCTACATGATCTCTGCGGGCTTCTTTTCGATGCTTGGCGTGCATCCGATTCTCGGCCGCGCCTTCCGCTTCGATGACGATCGGGTGGGCGCAGGCCCTGTGGTCATTCTCGGAGGTGGGTTGTGGGCGCGCAAATTCGGCTCTTCGCCAAACATCATCGGTAAGGCACTCACCCTGAATGGCGTGTCTTACACTGTGGTGGGCGTGGTTCCGGCCAGTTTCACGTTTTACGGGCGGGACCGCGACGTCTATGTTCCCATCGGCCAGTGGAACGATCCATCGTTTCGGGATCGCCGGATCTCGGTGAGCGCACACGCGGTCGCCCGGCTGAAACCCGGCGTTGCGTTGCCGCAGGCCCAAGCCGACATGGACGTGGTGGCGCGCAACCTGGCGGCGGCGTTCCCGGCGGCCGACAACAAGGCTGGCGTCGCGCTCGTTTCCATGAAAGAAGACATAGTCGGC
>Ga0306925_10003364_pt1 | contig 14130 bp, 15 predicted proteins | sample flu12Cox44000176_FD_203755 | JGI IMG/M metagenome (GOLD analysis project Ga0306925, IMG submission 203755) | Lab enrichment of tropical soil microbial communities from Luquillo Experimental Forest, Puerto Rico - flux8day.12C.oxic.44.000.176 (v2)... | ecosystem: Environmental > Terrestrial >... | reverse complement strand
CTCTTTCCGGCGGCATTACAGCCACCTCATCAAGAAAGTCTCCCCTCGCCGGGACGCGGTCGTGCTCGGCGATGCTTTGGAGATCGGACAATCCAAGAGCGAAGTCTGATTCAGGTCGAAACGGGCGCGCCCATGCCCGTCGTGCCGTCACGCGGCACCTGACGAGACCGACAGGTCGGGGCGAGCAAACCCCGGAAAACCTGAGTACCCGGCGTGAGGCTTCCGCGGTGTGTCCGCGACGACGGGCTAGGACTGACCGACGAGCACAGCGGTTGAAGCCGAAGGGCGTATCGCCTGCTGTTGCGTAGGCCACGACATAGGGCAACCAGCGCCAGATCGGCGTCGACGGGGAGCTGCAATCCTCGTCGCTGGGAAGGGTGTGGTTCACCATAAACGGGCCGCGTCGCAGCAGAAGTAGCGACAGAAGCGGAAGCCCCGGAACCAACGCGCAAATTCACAGGGACGCGCTTGCGATTGGCGGCGCGTCTCGTTTGTCCATTGGAAAGGGGAGCGGGGCCCGGCAGGGTGCCGGTCGACCCCGCTCTATGGGGCGAGCAGCCCCGTCCTTAGCACAAGTCGCCGCCGACAACACCAAAGGCCGAACGTGGAGCCGCGCAGCTCCGCGTCCTGGCGTCATGCGCCAGCTGACGATGGCCACGATCACAATCATCGACATGTCGGCGATCAGCATCGTGAACATGATCAGAAAAGCGACGGCCCGACCTGTCGGCCGGGCCAGTTGAACAACTCGAACGCCGGCCTGGCAGGGCCGGAGAAAGAGATCTGAATATGCATGGGTTTATTAAGAGCTCCGGCGGCTCCCGTCAATCCGCACGCGCGCACTTCCGTCACGGCCAGCGTATGGCCGCCGTGAGGGCGCTCACCGCCGCCCACCTGTATCTCGACTCCCCGTGGTCGTTGCAGAAGGCCGCCGAGTCCTGCGGTTCCAACGTCGCCTACGTCAGGGCGGCAATTGCGCTCGTGAGGAGCGAGAACCAGACCCTGATCAATACGGTCATCAGGGGGTTCGTTCCAATCCTGACTGCTGCGAAGCAGGTGCAACAACTCGGCCAGCTGATTGCCGCCTATCGCTCGGCGACCGTCCCCGACCGGATCGCATTCGCCAAGGTGGTAGGACCAACCACGCTCTTCGACACTATGCTGGCGCCGGCCGTCGAGAGCGAGACCGTCGCGTTCTGAGACGCCGGCGCCCCGCGCAAATGCGGGGGCGCCTTTTTCATCAGTGGAGACCCGCCATGACACCCAACACCACCAGAGTCGTCTCCGTCATGGGAGGTGCACCCAGGAGAATCCCGGGCATCGATCCCGGCGCCGTTAGTGGCGGATGCGCCATCGTCGAGACCGGCGACGGCATCGCACCGCAGCTCGTTGACGCGATCAACCTTCGCATCATCGGCGTCAAAGCGAATGACGCGACATTAATAAACTACTTGGCGAATGCTTGTTTGAACGACGCACGCGGCAATCGTGAACATCGTGAGAATAATCTCGCACATTGGCGAGGACGTCATGATGCGTGAATTCATGAATCGTGAACGCCTGCCAAACCGGCGCGCAGCCGAGACGTTCGGGGTCGAGGTTGGTGGCCTGCGTTACGTCGCGACCGTGGGTCGATTCGCCGACGGCTCGATCGCCGAACTGTTTTTGTCGAATCACAAAAGCAACAGCGCGGCCGACACTAACGCACGCGACTCGGCAATCGTCTTTTCGTTCGCGGTCCAGCACGGCGCCGACCCCGAAACAATTCGCCGCGCCTTGTCCCGCGACAGCCATGGGCGCGCAAGCGGCCCGCTCGGGACCGCGCTCGATCTCTTGCTGGGGGATAAAGCATGAGCACCGACACGCCGCCCAGGATGAACCACCAAGACTTCCTCGCGCAGACTGTATTCTCGGAAGATCGCCGGCTCCTCCCGCATCAGATCCAACAGGCCCTCTTCGCCGTCGAGCGTGCGCGCTCGCTCAACGCCTCCGAAACGGGCACCGGGAAGTTCCTGGTCGCCCTGGCAATGCGCCGCCTGCTCGAGCACGAAGCCGGTCGCCCCATGAAATGTGTGTACACGTGCCCGAAGTCCGCGTTAGGACCATTCGAGCAAGAATTTCTTGATCACGGCTATCGAACATTCGTGCTGCGGCACGGGAACGACGTCATCCCCGCCGACGTCGACACGGTGCTGGTCGCAAACTCCGCCATGCTCGTCACGCATCGCGATCAGCTACGCAGCTGGGGCCCATCATTAGTGGTGCTCGACGAGGCAGTAGCCTTCAAGACCGCGACCGCGGCGCGCACCAAGGCTGTCTACGGCAACGCCCTCGACGGCGCCGGCGGAATTATTGATGAAGTGCCGTTCGTCCTGGCGATGTCCGGCACGCTGGCGCCGGCGCACAACGGCGAGCTTTATCCGCACCTGCGCGCACTCGCACCGACGGCACTCATCGATGAGCGCGGTCGAATCATGCGCAGGCATATTTTTGAGAAAACCTTCTGCGTGTTCGACGCACGTCGTGTCGCCGGCGGCCGCGAGGTGCAGGTCATCGTCGGATCACGTAACTCTAGTCTGCTGCGCAAGCGGATCGACCCCTTTGTCACGCATGTCACCTTGCGCGAGATCGCCCCGACATTACCCCCGGAACGGCACGAGCTGGTGCCGATCGCCCGCGAGGACGTGAAGCTTGATGAATTGGCAGCAATCGCCGACATCGAGGACGCAGAGATTCGGAACGCTATCGAAACGTTGGCGACCGCCATCCGCGACGGTCTCGTACCGACGCCAGACATCGATCGTGAGATGGCGCGGCTGATGCAGATGATCGGCGGCGGTACGGCGCTCGCACATCTTCGTCGCGCCTACGGGCTAGCCAAATTACCCTACGTGGAGGACGTGGTGATGTCGCGCCGCGGCAGCAGCCGTAAGGAACGAACACCAACGCTCATCTTCAACACGTACCGTCTGACCGGCGATCGCCTGGAAACATTGCTCAGCGAGCAGGACGTCATAGTAGGACGCATCCATGGCAACACTCCCACCACCGAGCGACGCGCCGTGGTCTCGGGGATTCAAGACGGCAGCGTCGAAGCAGCAATTTTGCAGATCGACGCCGCCGGCTCGGCGCTCAACCTGCAGGCCGCAAATCGGATCATCATGCTCGAACCGAGCTGGACGCCGGGAGCCAACCACCAGGCCGTCGCTCGCGCCGTGCGCATTGGCCAATGCAACCCAGTCTTGATCTCGTGGCCGACAGTTCGCCACTCGATCGACGAGGCGGTGATACGGGTCCTGCGCCGTAAGCAGGCCGGGCTCACCGAGCTGTGGCGGGTGGCGTCATGATGCGATTGGACGCGCTGCGAGAGATGATCATCGAGGCACGCCACAACGAGGCGACCGCCCGGCCATTTCCGTCCGGCGTTGCCGCAAGCGACAACCGCACCGGCTTCCTCAATGCGTCCGAAGCTGGCAGGTGCACGCGCTGGCTCTGGTACGACAAGCACAGTGTCGCCGGCAAGACTCGTCACACCTTCGGCATCTTCGACCGCGGCCACGCCTTCGAGCATTGGTTGACCACCTATCTCGCCGCCGGCCTCGCGCGCGCCGAAGGGCGCCTCCTCTACGCCGGCACCAAGCAGAAGCGGCTAATGCTGCCCGACTTTCGCCTCGCCGGCACGCCCGACGGACTGATCGAATGGCAGGATCGGTCGGAGACGGTGCTCGAGGTGAAGTCGCACGGCACCGCGCAGAACTACGACAGTTGCCCGTCCGAAATGCATGTTCGTCAGGCCGAACTGAACATCGAGCTGTTTCACGAGGTCACCGCGCATCGACCCGAGGACGCGATCCTCGTCTACGGGCTGGCCGAGGATTATGAGCGCCTCGCCCTGCATCGCGTCGAGCGGCGGCCGGCAGTCTTCGTCGAGATGCTCGGCAAGGCGGCAGCCGCTTTTGACGCCGACAGCGCCGCGGCAGTGACCGCCGAGGGCGTCGTCACCAAGCAATGCGTCATTTGCCCCTACCGCAGTCGCTGCACGGCCGCCCAGGCGCACGCCATTCCGGCGGCCGGCACCGGCGGTCTCGACCAGGCGACGCTGCGCTCGATCGACCGCCTCATCGCCGCTCGTCAGCGTGCCGCCGAGGCCGAGGAGGAGGCAGCGCACGCCCGCGCCGAGACAGAAGCCGAGATCATTGCGACACTGACCAATGGCGGCGCCAACAAGATCAAGCGCAACGGCTACGCCGTGCAGCTGAAGACACCAACGGACGGCCTCGCCGTCCTCGAAATCCGCTCCGCCTGAACCGGCGAAGCGCGCTCGGGCCCCGGGTCCGAAGCCCCTCCCAGGGGCTCCCCCAGACATCGTCAACTCGAGCGCAAAAGGAGCGCGACCATGCAGTTACCTGCTTTGAAGAACGCCGTCCCCGCCTCGCTCATCGACGGCCAGTCGATCGAGGACTTCATCCGCAACTCCACCAAGAACCTGCAACAAGTGGCCGGCGCGATGCCCGGCACCGGTGTCGCCGGTGCCGTGTATCTCGGCTTCAACGGCACCAGCGGGGAGTGGAAACTCAACCGGGAAGTGATCGACCCGAAAAGCGTCGGCCGCATCCTGGTGCCGCAACACGGCCTGTTCGAGGGTTGCATCGAATGGGCCAACTCGTCGCCACTGCAGAAGATACAGCGGCAGCTGCTCGGCGTTCACCACGACGAGCCGATGTCCGAGCGGTTGCTGCCGAAGCCGCTGTCGCCCAATGCCTACAAGAAGGAAACCGACGGCCCGGTCTACATGCTCGGCTTCGTCGGCTTCATGCTCGACGATGGCGCCAATGTGGTGTTCGAGCACTCCTCGATGGGTGCCAAAAAAGCAATCAACGCCTTGGCGACGACCGCCACTCAGGCGCTCGCCGCCTTCGGCGAGATCGTCCACCCGGTGATCGAGCTTGGCTCCAGCTCATACGAGAACTCCTACCGGACGATCTACGACCCGAAGCTCAACGTAGTTGGCTACGTCACCGACACGCGAGCGCGGGAGGTCAACATCCTCTCTGATGATGACATCGTCACCAGGCCGATGGCATCGCGGGGCAGGCTACGTCGCGAGACGAAAGAAGCTCCGGCCCTTTGATACGAGAGAAAGGCGCGCCCGCCCTCGCGGGCGCGTCGCTTTTTACCCGGGGGTGACCCATGGATGTCAGAGACATCACTGCAGAGAACGTCGCCAAGGCGGTTGGCGGCACGGTTGAACGCGATGGCAGCATTCTATGTTGCTGCCCGGTTCACGAGGCGAGCGGCACGCACAATCCATCGCTGCTGCTGTCGATCACCGAAGCACAGCGCATCATATTTCACTGCCGGTCGCAGAACTGCGACGCCAAGTATTTCCAGGTCATCCGCGACCATCTTGTTGAAAAGTGCGGCCTGCCACGATCGCATGTCGGCGGCTCAAGCCAGGCGCAAGGAGAGGTGCACTACCACTATGTAAACCTCGACGGGAGCTATGCCTGGACAAAGATCAAATACTTTACCAAGACGGGAAAGAAACGTTTTGCCTGCAAGGTATGGCACGAGGACACGAATCAATGGTCAACCGGCAGGCCGGAAGGGGCGCCCCTGCTCTTCAATCTGGCTGCGATCAAGCAAGTTCTTGCCGCGTACCCAGCAACCCCTCTCCTGATCGTCGAGGGCGAAAAGGATGCGAGCACGGCAGGGAACTTAGGCTTGCTTGCCACCACCAGCGCCGACGGTGCCAACAGCTGGCATGTCGAAAACACGCGGGAGCTGATCAAGCTAGGGGCCAAAAAGGTCATCGTCTGCCCTGACAACGACGCCCCCGGCATCGATCACGGCATCCACATCGCCAAAACATTCCAACAGGCGAACGTCGAGGTTCGCTGGCTGGAGTTGCCCGACGCCAAAGACCTTTCAGAGTGGGCACCAAAACAAACGCACCCCGACGCGCTCCTTGCTGAACTGATCGCCGCAGCACCATTGTTTGACGCCGACGCGCTCGACTGGCGCGGCCGCCTGAAGACGGCCCGGCCGAGCGCCGGCTGCAGCTATCGTGGTGACATCCCCAACATATCGCTGGCACTGCGATACGAGCCGCGCCTCAAGGGATGCTTCGCCTGGAACGCCTTCCGCCACCGGGTCGAGGTGACCCGCAAGACGCCGTGGTGCCTGCCGGAGTGGTGGGAGACGGCGGAGCTGACGCCTGTTGGCTACCGGGCCCTGCGCGACACCGACATCGCCGAACTCGGCAACTATCTCGTCCAAGCTTATGATTTTGGCGCCTGTGCGATGGGATCGAGCCGGGCCGCCATTCACTCGGTGGCCGATACCTGCATCTTCGATGAGCTTAAAGACTGGATTGACGCGCTGCCGGACTGGGACGGCGTCGCCCGCCTCAACGGCTGGCTTGCGACCTATGGCGGCGCCGACATCGAGGCGCACGCGGCGGACTACCTGGCGCTGATCGGGGCGAAGTACGTGATGCAGGCACTCTATCGCGCGCTCCATCCCGGCGCCAAGGCCGACTATTCGCTGGTCTTCACCGCCGCCCAGGGGGTCGGCAAGGACCTCGTGTTCGAGGCGATGTTTGCGCCCTACTACTGCGAGGTCATTCCATCGCCGCGAATTGGCCAGGCCGACTTCGCCCGGAGCATCGCCGGGGCGATCGTCGCGCATGGCGCCGAGATGTCGGCATGGCGCAAGTCCGACGTCGAGGACCAGAAGGCGGCGCTGACGCGCTGCGTCGACCGTGGCAGGCCGGCCTTCGGCCACGAGACGCGCTCCTATCCCCGGAGAACTTCCCTCGCCTTCTCCACCAACGATGTCGAATTTCTGCAGGACGCGACCGGCGATCGGCGTTACTGGATCGTCTCCGTGATCCGCGCCCTGATTGCCATCGAGGCGCTGCGCCGCGATCGCGACCAGCTCCTGGCGGAGGCTTTGGCGCGGCTGGAGGCGGGAGAACAGCACTGGCCGACGCCGGAGGAGGAGGAGCGTCTCATCGTCCCCGAGCAGCAGAAATTCGTGCCGGAGGCGGCGGCGGAGATCGTCGCCATCCTGCAGCGGTTCATCACCGAGGAGCCGCAGACGACGCGACCGAACCGTGTGGACTTCGCCTGGAAATGGAAGCCAAGACTACAACCTTTGAGCGAGCTGTACCTCGACGAGTTCTTCGGAAAGTGTTTCGGGATGTATGCGGCGATCAAGCGGCAGGGGCTCGACCGGGCCTCCAAGAGAGACATTACATATTGCGCGACATGGCTGCGTAAGAACGGCTGGCGGCGGATAGACAAGCGATTGCAAGACGAACAAAGGGTGCGCGTCTGGCGGGCTCCAGATTGGAATAGAGACCCTCATCCAGGCACACCCAAGACATCGGAGCTTGGGTGTGCCTTGGCCGAAAAGACGTCGCTGAACCCCGGCGCGGGGAGCGATCGTGACGTGGCGGGCGTGGCGGACGCGGCGGATACGGCGGGCGTCGCGGACGTGGTGGGCCCAAGGCACACCCAAGACACCCCCGAGTCCCATCCCCTTTTTCAGGCGAAAAATATTCCCAAACAAGTACTTAGTTCAAGGCAGACCCAAAACGGGTTTTCTTACAAGTTTTCAGGTGAATTTTTTTCTGGGGATGCTCCCTACAAAATATTCATTTTAAAATCCTCTGAGGGGGGTAGTTTGGGTCTGCCTGCCCTTGATGGGCTTGTGCCCGCCACGTCCGCCACGTTCGAGGGTCTCGAAGAGCACTTCCCGCGGGATCGTTTCCTCGCCCTCGACGTCGAGACCACCGGGCTGTCGGCGGCCTCCGACGGGGTGCGCACCGTGCAGTTTGCCGACGGCGAGAGCGCCGTCATGGCGGTCTTTGACCGTCCCGTCGCGGCACGCGCGCTGGTTGTACTGGCCGATTTCCTTCATGGTCGCCGCGTCGTCGCCCACAACGCCCGCTTCGAGGCGAGCTGGCTGCAGAAGGCGGGTATCGACCTCGTTCTCGATGACACCATCCTTCTCTTTTCGGCGGTGCGGGGGACCCGCTCCCCGAAGGGCGACAAGTGCACCGGCGGCGGTCGCGTCTCGCTCGCCGCGCTGGCGGCCATGGTGCTCGGTGAGACGCTCGATAAGTCCGAGCAGGTCTCCGACTGGGCGGCGCCGACGTTGTCTGCGTCGCAGCTTTCCTATGCCCTTAACGATCCCATCGTCACGCACCGCATCTGGGAGGCGTTGCGTGCCGAGCTGCATCGTAAAAGCAAGCAGCACGGCGTCGATATTGTTGCCGGCTATGAGGATATGCGGTTTTCCGCCGCCATGGCGCACCGTATGGAGCGTGCCGGCATTGGCTTTGACGTTGCTGCCCACCAGGCGTGGATTGCCCGCAAGCAGGAGCCGGTGGCGGCGCTCGAGGCGTATCTCGCCGCCTGTGATCCGGCGCTCTCTCCTGCCTGTATCGCTTCGGGTGTGCAGCTCGACCAATTGTTTCGGCAGCGTCTCGAGCGTTATGCCGCTAAGGATCGGCGGTCGGCGCTGTTGGCGTGGCCAAAAACGGAGAAGACCCGGCGGTTATCGTTCGGTCGTGAGGACCTCGTCACGGTTCTCACTGCCGGTCGTTTGCAGGGTGTCGAGCAGCAGCTGGTCGAGGCACTCTATACGCTGGCCGAGCAGGTGCGTGGCCTGGCGACGTTCGGTACGGCGTTTTCCCGCCATGTCGTCGATGGGCGGCTCTTTGGTCAATTACACGCCGGCGGGGCGGTTACCGGGCGCTACACCAGCACCGATCCCAATTTGCAGAACATTCCGACCGATTCGGAATTCCGTGGCTTCTTCCGTGCTCCTGCCGGTCGCGCCCTCGTCGACGTCGACTATTCCCAGCTCGAACTGCGTGTCTTCGCTGCGCTCTCCGGCGACGCCAAGATGATCGCGGCTTTCGAGGACGGCTGGGATTATCACGACCTGGTCATGCAGCGTCTCGGCTGTACCCGGCGGCAGGCCAAGGCCATCAACTTCGGAATCATCTTCGGTATGAGCGCCGCGACGTTGGCGGCGGAGCTGGGTGTCGATGAGGTGACTGCTGGTGAGTATCTGCGTGGCTGGGATGAGCAGGCCCCAACCGGAGCCGAGTGGCGCTCTTCGCTGCCCCGCCTCTACGTTGCGGAGCAAGGTGTGCGTACGGCGCGGCGTTGGATCGATTATCTCGACGATGACGATGCCGATGTCTCGGCGAATACCCGGCCGAAGAACTATCCGGTGCAGGGTGGCGCGGCGGATGTCATGCATCGGGCAATGCGGCTCTTGTTCGAGCGCTATCGTGATTGGCCTGGTCGTGTGCAGCCGGTGTCGACCGTGCACGACGAGATTCTTGTTGAGGCGGACATTGCCGTTGCTGATCGAGTTGGCTCCCTGCTGGCTGATGTCATGGTCGAGGCTTTTCGTGATGTGCTGCCGAATGGGCCGACGCGGTTTCTAGCTATTCCCGGTGTTGGGCCAACCTGGGCGGCGGCGAAGGCCGACGGTGAGATGCGGGAAAAGGCGCTGCGGACGGCACGTTGCGCGTAACTGCTCGTGTAATTACCTGCGGGTTGTGCAGCGTTCCTATCTTGTCGATGAACCCGTATTCGCGGCCTGCCGTGCGCCTGCGGGTCGCTGGTTGATTGTCGCGCCGTGCTGCCGGGACCTGAGCGGGCGGACTGGTGTGCGCCGGATCGCCGTGCTCGACGAGCCTGCTGCTGGCGGGGCGGAGGTCATCGAGTTGGAGGAAGCGCGCCGGGATCGATAGGCGGGCTTGGAGGGGGTCAAACCTGCCGACGGCTGATTTGACTTGCCCGCTCTGAGACTTCTGTTGATTTCTAAAAGTAGCTAAGCAGCCTTGGGGACCGCCCGCTTAGGGGTCTTGGGGTCGTGTGGTTGTCGGTCTAGGGGCGCTTCTCGCGGTGCTCCCCGCGGTGCTCAGTGGCCTCGCCCCCGGCCGCGCTCAGGAATGATGATAGTTTTGGTGGTAGCGAGATCTACGCCAGACTATCCGCAAGGGTCAGATCATCAAAACGCGCGTGGGTTCTGAATTATTTTTGCTGCGTTGCTACGTTGCTGCATTGGTTCACTTTCGGGGCGATTATGGGCGGTCTTCGAATGATCCGCCATTTGCGCATGTCGTAGCGATGTAGTGCGGCTGGTTCAAGCCAACCGGTTTCAACCAAAACTTCGGCCGCGTCGATCATGCTTTTCCGGTTTCTGAGCGAGCCTGGGCCGTATTGCCAAACGTCTCTTGTGCAGATGGTGTCTCCGGGCCAGCGTTGGATCCAATCTAGCATCCGTTGTGCTGGTTGGAGCTTCGGATCTGGTAGGGGCGTCTGCGCTTTTTCGACTGGCGGCGATGGCCGCCCCCTAGCCAGCCTTTCAAATAGGTTCTCCCCCATCGCCGCCATCCTTTCGTTTGTTTGCCGCGATCATCGGAAGTAACTCTTGTTCGATGACTTCGCCGTCATCGTGGGCAGTAGGTCGAATCGGCTTATCGATTATGAGTTTGTGATCCTCACCCAGGTTGATGGTGATCACGAACCTTTCCGCTGTCGGTGTCGCTTCCGGTCCCACGGCAGCGATCGCTCTCAGCTCGCGTGAGCTTTCGATTTTGTGCCGGGGGGACGCGCTCTTGTCGCTCAAGATTTCGTCTAGCACATCTGGTGCCTTAACAAACACTTGTTGCGCCTTTTCCCGCGCATGAGCGCCGTTGCGCACGCGCCGTATTTTTTCGTCCTCTATGGCCCGGATGAGTCGCTCATCAGAGCCGAGTCGCTCCCAATCGTTGTCGTTCAGATAGTGTCTCTTTCGGACGTCTGCTTCGCTCAAAATCGTCTCCGCGAAGCGGGCCATATCAGCCAGGAACTCGGTATTTGTGAGAAGCGTTTGCGCGAGGTCGCTCGTAGAATTTGCTTCGCGCATCGGTTGCCCGCAGTAGGGGCAAATACGTGTGGGCAGGTTGGTGCTCATGTTTCTTAGTATACCCGCCTGAATGATCGTTGTCTGCGGAGCTTGGCGAACTCGTCGCGTAACGCGGCGTCGACGACCTTGTTGACGCGGGATGTTCTCGAGTTATGCCGTTGTTCTGACCTCGAACTCCATCTAAGATTGCCGACTTCATAACCTTCATCGTTCTCGATGCGATCAAGGGAATAGCCTTTGGGTCGTGGACCGAGGTTTTGGTTGATGTAGTCTCGAAACGCCACAAAATCGTTGACCCACTCGGGTGCGATTTTGATGCCCCGACCACCGTAGTTTTTGAACCCTTTGTTTTTGGGGTTGAGGCACCGTTTTTTGATTTGTTGCCAGCAATGATATAGTGACGAGGCTGTGTCCCCGTGGCGATAATTAAGTCGTGCTGTTCTCTCGCGGTTCTCGCGGTTCAGGCATCCGCACGATTTGGTTTTTCCGAGATCCCCAAGCCGGACTTCACATTCTCGGCCGCAATCACAACGGCAGTGCCAGATGGTCATGCGATTGCTGTGATTTCTTCCCGCTCGATAGAGTGCGACCAAGCGGCCGAATCTTTGCCCCGTGATATCTTTAAATTCGTTTTTTAAACAGCCGCAGCTTTTAGCTCTTCCGTTGCGGAGATCGGAAACACGCGGTTGCGAAGTGCCCCCGCAATTACATCTGCATTCCCATTGGGGATTTTTTGGTGAAGTCGACTTCGCTCGTCCGATCACAGTGAGCCGGCCGAAGCGCATCCCTGGCTTGATTGGTGTTAAATTGCGACGACCCATTGGAGCCTCATCGAGCTAGGTTTCGCGACGAAATGGCGAGCGCGGCAAGGACGAGCGTTTCCTTGATCATGACGCCGGTTTCAGCACACGGTGGATCGTGGCCACTCCACAGTCGTACTCACGCGCCAGCTCGGCCATCGACGCGCCCGCCGCATACCGCTTCGCAATCTTCCGCTTCTCGCCGTGATCCAGCACCGGCTTGCGGCCGAAGACAGTGCCTCGCGCCTTCGCCCGCTGGATCCCTTCATCGCATCGCGCCCGAATCAGCTTGCGCTCAAACTCGGCCATCCCGCCCATGATCGTCAGGATCAGCTCGCCATGTGGTGTGGTCGTGTCCAGCCACGGATCCTCCAGCGCCTTGATGTGCGCGCCAGCCGCCTTGATCTCGTCCAGCAATCCGAGCAGATCGCGGATCGAACGTGCCAATCGATCCAGTCGCACCACCACGAGGGTGTCGCCAGGTTTCAGCGCGTCCAGTGCCTTCTGCAGCGCGTGTCGCCCATTCGTGCTTTTGGCCGATACCTTCTCGGAAAAGAGCTGCTTGCAGCCCGCCGCCTTGAGCTTATCGATCTGGCCGTTGAAATCCTGTCCGTCGCTCGAAACTCGCGCATAGCCGATGTTGGCCATCTTACCTCCATTATGGAATGAAAATATTCGGAATACAAATATGCCCGCCCTATGCGGGGCGCTTCTGTACTCCGTAAGGTAAACATTGTGGAATGTCAAGGGAGAACGGTTGGCCGCATGCGAGAGCTATGGGAGACGGCTCGGCTTCCGCAGATTTATTGCCCGAGGAGGAAGTCGACGAGGACCTCGCGGACGGCATGCTCCATGGCGCGGTGACGGACGCGGGGGTCGAGCCGGTCGACATCGGCGAGGGCGTCCATGCGGTTGGTGGCGTCGAGCGCCAGCTCATCGATCTTGCGGCGGATGTTTTTGGCGGCTTGTTCGGCGGTCATGGTTCTATGCTGGCCAAGGGGCCATGCCCCCCGGCCATCACGCTGGCGCGATGCCGAGCAATCCAATGGCGATCGGGGCTTCTCGCGTTTCGATGTTGCGCAGTTTTGTTTTCGCGTCGGCGATCGATTGCGCCGCGCGCGGCGTGGGGCTGCGCGCAGCCGGCGACACGCTTTGGGCCTGGGATGGCCGGGGGGTACCCCCCATGGACTGGGCCTACCCCCTGCCTCTTATAAGACCCCACCCAAAAATACCTATGACCCCAAAAACCCGAGGGTGGGTGGCCAAAAACCCCGAGCCCCAAAATCTGCGGTTATAATGCCCCGCACCGCCCTTGGCGCGGCCGCCGGGTGCGTCTGAAGGCCGCGCTGAGGAAGCACACGACCGCCGCCGTCGCTAAGCCGCCCGCTACACGCGCGGCAGGCCGTTCGCGCCGCGGAGGATGACCATGCCGCAACGTCGCATTGGCGCGCCGTTTCGATCTAATTTCCTTGTCGATCCTCCGTCATCATCTGTTGGAAACACTCCCCATCTATCACAGCAACCGCTTTCTCGAACTTTGGTGATCGTTTGTCGTACTGACGAATATATTCAAGCTCTGTTTTGGTGATGCTATCAGCCACACGTTCCGCACGACAATTACATACATATAAAATTTGCGACCGAGAAAGACCAATAAGATTTGCATCTCGCGTATCGGCAACACATTGCCTCACACCACCAACTATAAACAATGTCCGGTCCGTACTCGGATTTCTAAGCGGATAATCTTCCGTCAATCCAAACCAACCAGCCTGCACATTGCCAACAAGCGCGAGCGTCATCATGCCTGCGTATAAAAGCGTCTTCATGTTAGACCTCATTTGTTACACCTAAAAGCTTGGTTCAATGCTCTAACTACAGTGCCATACGCCAAGTAGCGCCGTTCTTCTGCGTTACGTTTAAGATACGCAACAACAGCCTCCCGAATTTGCCCCACCTTCAAGTCTTTCGGGTAACACAAATATTTCTCTTCACCATCAAAGATACCAACTAAATAGCCCAAACAGTAAGCTACGTTCTGCCCGGCATCATCGTCAGTTTCTGGTGTCGCAGTGCAGCGATCGTAGAGTTTAGCACTATCTACAAATCCGCTTCCGTACCTTTCGGCAAGCGTTGGATTTATCACAGCAAGCGATACTGCGCCTGCTAACAAGATTGATTTCATAATACGTAACTCCATCTATTTTGATCATCATCAGGCACCGCGTTACGGTGCGACGGGTATTCGCGCCGGTTTCCATCTTACATTGGCAGTGCAGCCATTAAGTAAGCAGATCGCATAATTTTCCTCTATTTTCTATCTTTGAAATACGAACTATCACAGGATTTTATAACATCCGTCCTTATCCGTGTGTATCTTGGCGTCATTTTG
>Ga0306925_10003363_pt1 | contig 14133 bp, 15 predicted proteins | sample flu12Cox44000176_FD_203755 | JGI IMG/M metagenome (GOLD analysis project Ga0306925, IMG submission 203755) | Lab enrichment of tropical soil microbial communities from Luquillo Experimental Forest, Puerto Rico - flux8day.12C.oxic.44.000.176 (v2)... | ecosystem: Environmental > Terrestrial >... | reverse complement strand
CTCCGACGAGAAATACGAACATCCAATATCGTCGTCATACGTCCATCCAAGTTGATTTGAGGATTCACTGGTGCCCGACAAATGGCTTACGGCGCTCCGAAGTTTCGATCGCTGACTACAGCAAGGCCGCTGCAGCACTGGCTGCGCCTTTGAAGAACGCCAGCAAATCCGCGTTAATCTTGTCGGGATTGGTGGTGCACATGCCGTGTGGAAGTCCAGGATAGACTTTAAGGGTTGCGCGCTTGAGGATCTTGGCGGACTTGAGTGCCGCGTTGGCGACCGGCACAATCTGGTCGTCATCGCCGTGCATGACCAGCGTAGGAATATCCATCTTCTTCAAGTCTTCCGTGAAATCCGTTTCGGAGAAGGCCTTGATGTAATCGAAGTGCGCTTTGGTGCCGCCCATCATGCCTTGCAGCCACCAGTGTTCCCGGATACCTTCCGAAATCTTCGCGCTGGGCCGGTTGTACCCATAAAACGGCAGGGTAAGGTCCAAATAGAACTGCGAGCGATTTTGCGTGTATGCCGCCCGAATGTCGTCAAACACGGAAATCGGCACCCCATCGGGGTTTTTGTCGCTCTTCACCATGACTGGAGGCACTGCTCCAATCAACACCGCTTTGGCCACCCGTTTCGTTCCATGCCGGCCAATGTAGCGCGCCACTTCCCCGCCGCCGGTCGAGTGCCCAATGTGAATTGCGTCTCTTAGGTCCAGCTTCTCCGTCAGTTCTGCCAGATCGTCGGCGCAATGGTCCATGTCGTTGCCTTCCCAGGTCTGATCCGAGCGTCCGTGCCCCCGCCGGTCTAACGCGATGACGCGATAGCCGTGCTGCAAAAAGAACAGCATTTGCGCGTCCCAGTCGTCTGAACTCAGCGGCCATCCGTGCGAGAAAACAATCGGCTGCCCGGATCCCCAGTCTTTGTAGTAGATCGTGGTGCCATCTTTCACTGTAATGGTGCTCATGTGATTTTCTCCTCGTCAGTTAAGATGCCATGGGGAAGAAGACGGATTGTCAGAATGCGGAGAACTCTTCCGCCGGTAAATTGCCATCTCGCTGATTAGACTCGCAAAATAAGCTCTCAAGTCCCGGTAAACGCGGCTACGTTCAAACGAGATTACCGGAACAGTAGGTTCCGGTACGACCACACATCTTCGTGGTTGCGCTTTTACTTGGGCGCCCAACCCTTCGTTCCGAGAAGAACGCCGTGGTTCCGGCCTTTCTGATTGATGTCGTATAGACGCAGCTCTGTCCAATCGAATAGCGTTTGAAGCTGAGTCAAAGAAGGAGCACTGACCTTCTCGTAAATCTGTGTCACGAAGAGCAAGTTGTGGTTCGAGAATTGACGCGCAATTCGCTCGATCACCTCAACTCATAGGAGGTGTAGTGCGGCGAAGGTCCAAGCCGTAGACTTCGTCTAGGGCGGAACCCCAAGGCGGTGCGACGAACGCGACGATCCCCAGGTCTTCTGGGACGCGGCGTTGGTCAAGCAGCTTTACATAGTCGCCCTGGATAAGTTCCATCCTTAGTCCAAGAGCCTCAAGGTTACGACGCGTGAGCTCGCAGACCTGTGGGTCGGATTCAAAAGCAATTCCCTCCGAATTAGGCAGGTGCCGCAAGATCCAAAAGAGCGTATTGCAGGAACCGGCGAACAGGTCGATTACAACGAATCGATCCGATGGCATACCCGCGGTGATTGAGGCCACATCAAGACCAATACGATCGCCGAGCTCGTCACGGGTGCACTCCACAGCCGTGCGGCCGAGCACACGGATGCCGCGGCGATACCATTCTCGCGGAGGCGTTCCGTAGATGCTGACGTAGTCGGTATCTGCGAAGCTATCTAGTCCGTATTGCTCAATTTCCACAAGATTCAGCACCTCGTTGCGTTTGGAGCCATATAACAGCGATGCCCGATCATAGGCATGCGACGTGGTCTTGCCTTGGTTCTCCACCACAGTCCTGCAATCTTAGGTCGCGACTTGGGGCAAGTCAACGAACCCGAGAGTGATTTGGCGAATTGATCGAACAGAAACGGGGTGACAGGGCATGTGATTTCATGAAGGCATCGGCTCCCTCGACCTGAGTAGACTTGGTAGTGCATACGACCAAGGGCTCGGGAGGAAAGGAGCCGAGATGCTCATTATAGGTTGCGATTATCACCCCAGCGTACAACAAATCAACTGGGTGGACACAGAAACCGGGGAGTGTGGCGAGAAGCGGCTGATGCACAGCGATGGAGAAGCCGAAAGGTTCTATCGTGAGCTGAAGCAGAAAGGAGTCCAGGTACGAGTTGGGAACTAGCTTGCGAATGTGTTCCGCATCGAGTCGGTCGTTCCGCTGCTTCCGGACGCGCCTGGCCCGAATCTGTGCCGGGCCTCCCACCCACAGTTCGAAGCCCAGCTCGTCCAGCAAGCTCTCGAACCAACGGAACTGCCCCGTCGTTTCTTCCACTGCTGCCTCGACATCGGATTGCCCCAACTCAACGGAATCGAGGCTGCCAAACAGATAAGCAAGGTTGCTCCGCACTCCAAAATCCTCTTCGTGAGCCAGGCGACCGATCCCGATGTTGTAGAAATCGCTCTCGGCCTCGGTGCGGGCTACGTTTCCAAGAGCTGTATCCAAAGGGATCTTCTGCCAGCCGTTGAGTCCGTCCAACGATCTATTGGTAACGGCCAAGACGACTCAACAGATATGGGGAATGCTCAAGCTATTAACTGGCGTATGCGACGGCGGTACGGACCTCGCGCCCAAATCTCCATGTGGTTAACAAGCATGCAGAGGCGTGGGCAATCCTAGGCATCTCGGAACCTCGATTCAACCCGCTGCCCGATCACCCAGATGGAGAGGCCTAGCTTTAGCTGCTTCGCAGTTTCCTCCGAATAGGTCCCGATTGAGATAATCGGAAAGTTCGTAACTAGAACCAAGGTGTCCGATCAGGCGACAATCGTCAACTGACGTCGATGTGCGTAGTATATTCGCAGCCAAATGAACCTACGACGCGCAAAAAGGAGTTGTTCGACGACGACTCGTTCTGGCAAGAGCTTTACGGATTCTTGTTCCCGGGGCAGCCAACCTGGAGTTACCAATGTCCGGATCACTGAAAACGGCCAAGTTTACAACCCGGTGATCCGGCTCATGTCGCGCTTTGTTCTGGGCCATACACGCACGATGGATATCTACCTTTATGCATTGGGGAAGGCCACGGGGTAGGAAGTTGAGATTAAGGATTAACGTTGCCGAACGCCGAACAGTGACTGGCTGGTTGTATGCTGCTCTCCCTCTCGACATTCCCAATGAACAGGAGAATCCATGTCTGACCCTCAGCAGCAGCTTCTCCGCTCGCTCGATGAACAACGAGCGGAATACGCCCGCCGCCGTGGCCTCGCCATGCCCCTGGCGGGGTTAATCGTGTGGACGCTGATCGGCATCGCGGGGGCCTTCCTGCCGCCGATTCTGGCCGTTTGGTCGCTGTTCATCGGGACCGGCTTCATCGCCTATCTCGGCATAGTGCTCTCGCGCTTCACCGGAGAGAACTTCCTCGACAAGAATAAGCCGAAGAACGTCTTCGACAGCCTCTTCTTCCACTGCGTCGCGATGGCACTGCTCGTATACGCCATCGCCATTCCGTTCTTCCGCGTCGACTACACGTCGTTGCCGTTGACGGTCGGGATCCTGGCCGGCCTGATGTGGGTGCCGTTCTCCTGGATCATCCAGCACTGGGTCGGGATCTTGCACACGGTAGCGCGGACGGTTCTGGTGACTGTCGCATGGTACCTCGCTCCGCATCGTCGCTTCGTGGTCATTCCATCGGTCATCGTCGGTGTGTATGCCGTCACAATCGCCATCCTGGAGCAGCGCTGGCGCGTCGCGAAGGTGCAGTCGCGCGCCTAACCACAAATCTTGCCTGCTTCTGTCTGGTTGACGGCATTCGCGGTAACTTGTCATTTAGGGCCTTTGGCCCGCGAAACCTCATGAAAGTCGTGCGCTGCAAAACGGCGCCCTTGCACTGCTAAGCCCTTTGTTTTCAGCTCAGCTCTCAGTTCGACCGCACTTCTTTCGACCCTGGGTCCCAGTACCCACATCGGCCAACATGTCGCGACCTGTGACCACGAAATGGCGGTAGTTAGCGCAGTAATTTGCTAGCATCATGGCTCAAAGCAGATGGAGGTGTTTTCATGCTAAGACGTATGTTCTCAGGCCTTTTTCTCCTCTCTCTCCTAATGGCGGTGGGCGGAGAAGCTCAAAGCCCCTTAGATAAGCCCGTGTGGACGATGGAATTCATTAAAGTGAAGCCTGGGATGTTCGGCTTCACATTGGGCTATTTGGATGACAACTGGATACGCGTCCGTGATGTGGCCAAGCGTCAAGGTGCCGTCCTGAGCTATAGCCGCATCGCAGAAAAAGGTAACCGGGAAAGCGATGGCAACATCGTTTTGCTGACAGAATACAAGAATCAGGCTGCGTACGACGGGCGTGAAGCGCTCTTCGACTCGATACAGAAACAGTTGCCGGACAATACCGCAGGAGTGGTACGGCCTTCCCACCAGGACGACCTATATGAATCGATAGGTACTCGCGTATTTCAGGATTATTCCGAGACGTCCAATGGGCGGCTCCGCCCCCTCGCTGCGGATTGACGCGCAGCAATCAGTTGGTGCCGAAATTCGAAGCCGGCCATGGGGTTGGAAAAACAACCACGACACCTACGGCGACATCATCAAGAATCAGCATCAGATTCATTTCGTAGACTGTGCCGATGCAGGAGAACTGGAAGCTGAATTTCGACGGATTGTCTAGTTTCGAGGCTCGATTTCAAAGACGAGTTTGCCTTTTGGAAACCCCATGCCGCGGACTATTGGACCAAATCCTCACCCAAGTCCGGCGAGTGACTGCCTTTTGCTTGGTTAACGGCATCACCGGAAAAGTTGGGACCATTACCCAACTTGCCGGTAACGGCTAGCTACTGCTTGACCCAGATGACAAAGGTCAGGTCCCCATCTATGTAATGGGCCTTAATCTCCCAACATCCCAGGGTTGGAAGATTAATCCCCGTCACAATGCCACCTGCCCCGTTGTTCGCGTGGTCGTCGGAGAGCAGTGGAGAAGCGGGGGAGTCCAGCCGTCTACCAGTGACCACTGAAATTGGTTGGGGGTCTTTACGCCAGTCATAACCCTGTCGCCAGAAGAAAAGTTTCTGTCTGAACGTCGGGTCGGTCGGAGTGTAGTGCGGCAAGCCGCTCCATGTTCCATCTCCAGGCAAAAACGTCCATAGTTTATTCGTGCCGAACCAGAATCCATCGGGACTTATTTTGCTGGAATAAGGAGGCGGCGGTACGAAGGGATGGGCCGGAGGCCTCGTAACCGGGCACGATTGGGGTAATTCTGTCTTCACCCGGTCCTGCCGGAATCGAAACGTGGACGCGAGAGCAGTTTGCAACGAGTGACTCATCTGAGGAGCTAGGAAGCACGCTGGCGTAATCAGGATGACAATAGCAAGAGGGAAGATTTGGCGTCTCATAGGTCCGGTCCAACAGCGATATTACATCTCGACGGATGATTGGCCTCGAATGTTAACAGGGGGCAGCGCCCGTTGAGGCCGCCAAGGACGCGGTAAGTTGTCTCGCGAGCGAGATTATGGACAGACTGGAGCCGGAAATCCGGGAAGCGGTCGCACATATCCATGCGCAGCGAGTCTGGAACCAGTTGGCGGTTGTGAACATGTCGCTGGCTTTGCCGATGGCGACTGTCGCCAGCGTGTGGGCTACGGGTAATCGTCCAGCCTGTCGCCGCACTGGAGGACGACCGCGGCTTCAAGCTGGATCAGGAGGTTCGCGTCCGTCTCGGAGCGGCTACATTCTAACGGGCAAACCGCACATGCTAAGGCTTAGAGGCTCTCGTGTCGCGGGCTGGTCTGCAGAAACTCCACTGAGACTTTTCATGGCCTTCCTTCGTACTGTAGGTCAGGGGGCAATTGATATGAAATCCTCTGTGACGTGGCTTGTGCTTGTCCTACTGCTGATGAACCTTCTGGCTGCATGCGCCCCGGGTCCAAACCAATCCAAAGGAACGGAAAACGAACAAGGCTCGGTGGCGGGCTTCTGGCTCGGGCTCTGGCAAGGATTTATTGCGCCGTTTGTGTTCGTGGCCTCGCTTTTCAAGGGCAGCCTCGGCATCTACGAGGTGCACAACAACGGAGCCTGGTACAACTTCGGCTATCTGTCTGGACTAGCCTGCTTCTTCGGGGGCGGTGGCAGTGGGGCTGCTCGGCGGCGTAAATCCGGCAGTTAAAGGCCATTTTCCCGCAATCACCTTTAAAACACGAAGAGACCTGCTGATATTTTTGACAGTATGCCTACACCCCACCATTCCGGATTGTTTAGTAAGCTGAACGCAGTTCGGACTCCACGCGGGGCAGATCCATGCGGTTCGATAGCGTTATTCTGCGGCAGATGTTTTGGTATGGAGCGATCATCGCCGCGATCGGTTTTGCAGGCTGCAGCAATTCCTGCTTTGTCGCCGTCTTCAACAATGGCAACGGTGCTGTAACTGTACAGGCCGGGAGTCCGCCACCACCTTGTTCGCTTCCCCAAGCGAGGGCGGCAATCAATGCGGTTGCGCTCAAGTCAGCCGTCTGCGAAACCTGCACGGCTGACGCCCGCGTGGAACATCTGTTTGTGACGATGCAAAGCATTCAGCTCCGTCGGAGCATGAGCGATGACACAAGCAAAGATTGGCTTGAGATTGCCCCTGAGCTGGCTAACACACCCCGACACATGGATTTGGTGGGCAATTCCCTATCGGAGATATTGGTAGAGAATGCGAATATTCCTGCGGAAACCTACAGCGAAATCCGCTTACGATTTTGTGTTGATTCCGGTTCAAACCAGGAATGTCACGCCGACACTGTTTGCGGTGAGACGCTACGGAATTGCGTCATGATGGCCAATGGACGAATTGAGTCACTCCACTGGCCTGGTGGGACGCCGGAGTTGGTGATGGCCATCCGGACTCTTGAGGGCGATTCGTTGGCCGCTTTGCCAGACGGCATCACAGATCTTCGGCTTAGCTTAGAAGTACGGCAGGCTCTTAGCGTTTCGAGCGTCCAACGATTGAGACTGCAGAACGTTCTCGTCGGACGCGCCATCGCTGTGCCGCGACGGTCAACCGAAAAGGATAACTCTAAGACGGATTGAGCTCACCGCGGATGCCCGCTAACGAGCAGACCGTCCCTAGGTAGTGAAAAAAGCTTTCCAGTTTACGGCCATCTCCACGAGTCAGTACTTGATAATTCGCGCCGAACTGCTGGGCACGCTTGCCGCAGGCAAAGGCGCCGCGGCTGCCTTATCTTGGGAAGCTACGCAGAGCGGTGGAAGCAGAGAGGGGACCATGCCAAACTAGCGGCGCGAGGAAGGACAAGGATCCCTGATGCGCTTTTTTCGTCCGAGAAAGGGCGGCACGGAACACGGACATACCCATTACATCCGGCTGAAGCTTCACGACGCCAACCAACTGTTCAATTCGATGGATCCTTCACCGTTCATTGAGAAAGACTTGGACGCGGACGCGGAAGAGTTCATCGTGAGCTGGGCTCAGGAATTTCCCCGGGACGACCCGGTCCGATTGCATATCTACCTGGAGCAGTGCCTCGCCGAAGACCCAAAAGAAGCGATCAAAACCGCGGTGCACAACTACTTTGCGCACCGCGCGGAGATTGCGGAGTTGGAGTTCAAGCGCTTGCTCGAGCAAGGCAGGATCAGCCTGGTCATCGGGTTGGTGTTTCTCTCGACGTGCCTGGCGCTCAGCAAGGTGTTGCTAGGCCAAGCGGGCGGCACTTGGGCAGTTGTTGCGAGGGAGAGCCTAACGATTGCCGGATGGGTGGCCATGTGGCGACCGATGCAAATCTATCTTTACGATTGGTGGCCTGTGCGCCGGCGCAGGCGAATTTACGAGAAGCTCAGTCTTATGCCGGTGGAAGTGGAAGCGAAAGGCAAGAGTTGAAGGGAGAAAGCAGTGGCTGGAGGAGGTGGTTCCTGCTTCCCGCCACAAGCAATGCCGATGCTCAGTTCTGAACGGGTTTTTCGTTCGTTGGTGCTGAGTGGTTCAGTCTTTCCAATTCTGCCAACCGCTCCCGCACCCGATCCGTGTCTTTGGCATGCGGAGCTAAGTCCAGGTAAGCTCTTAACTCCGAAATTGCGCCGGCATAGCTCCTCTTGCGGGTATAGATTTCAGCCAGTAAAAGATGCAGCTGCGGAAAATTAGTGTACAGATCCACGCGTTCCGCCTTGAGCGCGCTCTTCTCGGCTTCTTCGAACTTGTTAAGGTTGTAGTTAGCCAAAGCGTTATAGAAATAGGCTTCTGCGGGATACAATTCATCGAGATCCAAGAAATAGCCCGCGCCGACGTCGCCATGATTCAGAAGATCATGATCGATGATGTGAGCTGTATATTGCAGGACTTCCGTCCAGTTTCCTGCTTCGTACGCCATTGCCGCAAGCGACAGATAGGCGGGAAGAAACCTCGTATCGATGGAGGTAGCTTGGGCGAACGCCGCACGAGCCGAATCCTTCTGGTTCTGCTTCTCCAAAACAGTGCCCAACTGAAACCAGGCGCTCACGTACCGTGGGTAGATCTCTAATGCCTGTTCAAAATATTTGCGCGCCTCGGCAACTTTGCCGTCTCTCTCGGCCGCGAGGCCTTTCTCATAGGCCTTTCTGGCATTTGCCGGTGCTTTGTAGGGAGTAGCGCTGAGAGTCATACCCTTAATCTTTGCAGTTCTCTGCACCACGATCGCGCCCACATCGATGGTGCTGGCGGAAGGGGTCAGGTCCAAGAGGCTGATGCTATTCGAACGAAACCCAGCAGCCGAGGCCCGTAGCTCACAATTCATCAGCTCGCGTCGTGGAATTCCTCCAGTCGCAACCCTCTTAGCCGCGGGCTCTTGCGGAGCCGGGCCGCCGCTGGCGTCAAGAAAGGAATCAAACCTCGATTCCATTTGCATGCTGAAGTCGCCTTGCGGTGTTGCATACACTTGTTGACGCACACTCTCGTTGCAAACCCGCTCCACCATGGTGTCGTTTGGAAGCGATGTTCCGTCGCTCGTCGCAATCCGGCCACGGAGAAACACCACCAGATCCCCCTCCATGTCGGGCTGCATTGGTTGCGAACTCCCAAGGCTGGGGGCCACAGGCTGGGTTGGTTTGGAGGGAGGCGGAGGTGCAGGGGCCGGGGGCTTTTGTGACCATGCGACCGGCATCAGAAGACCCATCGCCAAGGCCACCGCGACGAGACTGTGCCCATAGTGGCTCACAACGTGCTCTCCAGCCTGAAAGCAAATCTACAACAATTCCGGATGGGTGAAAAGAGAAACTATCAACAAACGAGCTAATCGGTGGGACGAACTACTCCCAGAAACGGCTTATCTAGCACGGATGATTGTTTCGGCGCAGATTCGCTGCAATGACTTGGCCTTGGTTTGCGTCGAGGAGGGCATGAGGGGCCCCCATTCTCCGGGCGCGCAAGCCTACGCTATGGTTGCGGCCGACTGCGGTCCCGACGGCTTTGCAGGAGCCAGCGCGAGCAGGGCTACACCGATGATAACCAGCACAGCCGAGCCGATGAGAAAGCCGCTGCGTTGGGCGGCAATGGGGATTGCGAGGAGCGACATAACCGTGGCGTGCGCAAAGCTGGACCATGCGGCAAAGGCGATGAGATTGCGATGCGCGGACGGGTTGCGCACTGCCAGTAGCAGGAAAACGCCGAGGGTGGCATAGAGGCTCGCCATCATCGTGTCGCCCGTATCTGACTGATCTGGATGCAATACGCCGCCTACCATGGGATAGGCGGCGGCCACAAAGAGGAGTCCCACCAGCACCAGCACAACCTTCAGCGCCCGATCTCGACGCATGGTGACCTCCTGCTAAATTACGCAATGTGCAAGGGACAAATGCAGCCTGCTAAACAACGCCCATGCTCCCGCACCGAGCGGCGAGCCAATTCCATAAGGTCCGAGCATGTGCCCTGAAGTGAGCGGCATTGGTTGCGTGATTATAGCCCCAGAATTGCCGCATGGAGCTTTCCTCAGCGCCTGATTTAGATCGCCGGAGGGGCTCCGAGGAGTTTTGTCGTAAACTTCACATCTCCCAGACGCAGACTTGGACCTCGGGATCGCATCCTCGGTGATTACGATCGAGCCCATTACGGCGTTGAACATGTTCCTGTTCAAAGCTGTTCGCCTTCGCGCTCTGCAGGATGCCCCCCGCGCATTCGGCTCGACGTATGCAAAGGAATCTCAGCTCAGCGACGCTGATTGAACCAAGCCTGTGGAACGCTGGAATGGCGAGAACGGGGCCGGATTCCTCGCGGTGGACAAGGATACCGCGCGCGGCATCGCCGGCTCCCTTCTCGACCAGAATGATCGGACCCGTGCCCATCTCATCTCCATGCTTGGGTTCAGTCGAACCGGGCGAACTGAGCCTGATCCGAATGATCCAGCCGTGATCGAATACGAGATGTCGCGAGCGATTCCATGATCAATGGCCCACAATGCAACTCCTTCACGCGATGACTCCCTCGAAGCAATACAACTTCTCGCCCTGTTTTCTGTCGTGCTCTGTCTGACGACATCGCACTGCGCGACCCCAGGATCCTTTGCAAGATGATGACGCTTCACTCGAGCACATGCGCTTTGTGATGAAAAAGGGCGGAGGTTGTAAGAAATCAATTCACAAAGAACCAAGAAACTCTGGCGGATTCGCCATGCGACGACTGCTTGGGCGGTTTGGTGACGCAGGGTGAGAGGACGCTATGCGGGAATCTGCTACCGCTTGAGTGCCTTCTGCTTTGGTGTTCGAGGTCCGGGAGCTATTATGTATGGACCCGCCAATCCACCTACTGGCGGATGGGGAGGAGAAGGTGCCCTTAGAAATTACACAGCGTGAAATGAACGGCATTTACCTTCTGGCACTTAGCGGGCGTCTTGTGCTCGGAGAAGAGAGCAGCGGGTTTCGTACAACCGTTGACAATCTTTTGTCATCGGGCGCGACAAGAATTGTCGTTAATCTTGAGCACGTCAATTATGTTGACAGCGCGGGCCTCGGCGCACTCATCGAGGCGCATCGCAAGACAAAAGCCCAAGGCGGACGGCTTAAGCTTTCTAACATCGGCCCGAACTTCAAGCAGGCCTTGGAAGTTGCGAGGCTCCTGACAATATTTGAAACGTGTCCGACCGAAGCCGCCGCCGTCGCGGGTTTTTGACCACGACAGAAACCGTTTGCCTCGAAAGCTCCGCAACTCGCAATTCCCGTGGCAATCCGAACGGACCAGGACTTACCGGATGTGTTCTTGCAGCCGGAATGCGCATGCACTGTGGCGCCCTTATTCGTACCGCACAGCCACAATCGGATCCACGCGCATCGCCCGCCGCGCCGGCAGGTAACAAGCTAGCAGCGCTACGCCAACAACCAGGACCGCCACGCCGGCAAAAGTCAGAGGATCAGACGGCTTGACGGCATAGAGCAAGCTCGAAATCAGTTTCGTCAAGGCGGACGCGCCAATGAGTCCCAACGCAACTCCCCCCAACGCGAGCCGCACACCCCAGTGGATGACCAGCCTCCAAATATCGCCGGGCTTCGCGCCGAGTGCTATCCGAATGCCGATTTCGTTCGTACGCAAGCTCACGACATAACTCATCACCCCATAAATCCCGATCGCCGCGAGCAGCAGGGCGAGGCCCGCGAACACGCTCAGCAAAAATGTAGAGAATCTCCGCGGCGAAACGGACTCCGAGGCCAGTTCGTCCAGTGTCATGACGTGCGTTACCGGCAGATTCGGATCAAACTGATGCACCGCGCGGATGACTGCTTGTACCAGAGCCGCAGTGTCGGATGCCGTCCGAATTACAAGGTACGGCGTCCAGCCTCCCGTGAAATAAATGTCCAAGGTCGACGGAGCCTCCAGACCATACTGGTGGACATTTCCGACGACGCCAACAATCGTCGACCAGCAAGGGTTTGGATCTAGTGAACACAAGTTGACGCGCTTTCCAAGCGCGTCGCCATCCGGAAAGAATCGTTGAGCAAGCGTTTCATTGACGACCACGCGCTGCTCCCCGTAGTCATGCGCGTCGAGTGGCCGGCCCATTCGCAACGGAATTCCCATGGCCGCGAAATATCCTGGGCTGACGACGCGCGTTTCGGCAACCGGACGCGCCCCGTTTGGAGGAAGAGGCTGGCCATCGATCACGAATCTGGACGCCGAGCGCATCGCCGCGCCGAGCGGCATCACCGTGATTCCGCCAACGGCTTTTGCGCCAGGCAGCTCTTGAATTTTCTGCGCCAGCTGGTCGAACTGTAGCGATTGCTTCTTGCTCAAATCAACTTGCTGCTGGTTCGTCAATTTGAGAATCTCAGCAAGCGGCAATTGCGGTTGGTCCACTTCCATCGCCAGAACATGGTCGCGCTCGAATCCGGGATTCACTTCGAGCAACCGATGAAAGCTCCGAATCAGGAGCCCCGCCCCCACCAGAGGAATAAGCGCGAGCGCAATCTCTGAGACAACAAGCAGGCTGCGAAGTTTCTGGCCTCCGCTGGCACCAGCGGTTCTCGTTCCTTCCTTCAATACGCCGTGCAAATCCTGTTTCAAGAACTGCGTTGCCGGGACAACTCCACAGGCGACACCCGCGAGGAGACTAACCACCACCGTAAAGCCCAACACCCAGCCATTCAGTCCAGTTTCCTTTATTCCCGAAAGATCGCTCGGTACGAAAGCGTCTAAAACGCGAAGTCCGCCGGCTGCCAAGAGAACTCCGACCGCGCCACCCAGCAGCGAAAGCATCATGCTTTCCGTAAGCAACTGTCTGAGCAATCGCCCGCGGCTTGCGCCTAGCGCAATGCGCAGAGCAATCTCTTTCTGGCGTGCCGCATTCCGCGCCAAGACCAGATTCACGATATTCGCGCACGCAACGAGCAGCACGAGTCCGACCACTCCAAAAAGAACGAGCAAGGCCACACGCATTTTTGCCGCTGATGGGTCTTCAAGCGGCTTCACCAGCATTCCCCAATTTTTGTGCGTGTCCGGAAACGCTTTTTCCTCCTGGTAATTTAGTGTGCTCAATTCCGCCTGCGCTTGGCTGACGCTTACGCCAGCCTTTAGCCTGCCAAGCACATTGCAGGGATGATGAAGATGGCTGGTCAAATCGTCGCCGTACTGTCCGAATGGCATCCACAGGTCTGTCGCCGGCGCCAAGCGGAATCCCGCGGGCAAGACACCGGCAACCCCGTAGCCTCTGCCGTCAAGCATCACCGTTCGTCCAATGACCGAGGCATCCGATCCGAAACGGCTCTGCCACATCCTATGGCTCACGATCACGACCGGCGGGTTACCGGGATGGTCCTCGTTGGGAGTAAACGCGCGACCGGCGATGGGCGCGACGCCCAGCATCGAGAAAAAGCCCGAAGTCGCATACCTTGCTTCGACCCTTTGCGGCTCGGCGTCACCCGTCAGATTGAATCCCTGCGGGATGTCCACGAAACAGGCCATCTGGGAAAAGCTGCCTGCCCAGCGCTTGAAATCCTGAAAATCACCAGCCGAAAGCGGAACCTGCGAAAACTGCGGCAAATAGGTGTTCCAAACCTCGACCAGTGATCCTGGATCCCGATACGGCAGAGGCCGCATCAAAACGCTCTCCACTACGCTGAAAATCGCTGTATTCGCGCCGATCCCCAAGCCGAGCGTCAGCACGGCAACCGCGGTGAAACCTGAGCTCTTGCAAAGCGCCCGAAATGCCTGTCTTATGTCCTTGCAAACCGTTTCCATGCCACCCCCCTGCTCATCTATGACTTAGACGCCCGCCAACCCCCATCGAGAGGTCAATAAGCTGTGACTAAGCCCCGGTAAGTCCCCGTACATCAGGAGTTGCCTTGACGGATGAAGGCAGAATAACCGCACGATACAGATTTGATCCGAGTTTATTCCGTTAGGCAGCGGTGAGTCAGGGGCACCTCACTGTCAATTCTCCTAATATAGTTGCCCGGAAACCCAGGCCATTCAACTCTGTGCATTTAGCCGCAACCGTCGGTGTAGGAAATAGACCCAAAAGGGACGAGCAACGAACCCTGCCACAAGAAAAACCGAA
>Ga0306925_10003359_pt1 | contig 14136 bp, 14 predicted proteins | sample flu12Cox44000176_FD_203755 | JGI IMG/M metagenome (GOLD analysis project Ga0306925, IMG submission 203755) | Lab enrichment of tropical soil microbial communities from Luquillo Experimental Forest, Puerto Rico - flux8day.12C.oxic.44.000.176 (v2)... | ecosystem: Environmental > Terrestrial >... | reverse complement strand
GCTTGTTCTCGGCTCGAATTCAGTGGCATCATTCGAGCAAAGGAGAAGCCACACGGCGCGGAATCTGAAGAATCTATTGGGTCAACTCTTGATTAAAGGCCGAGGTCTACAGCACACACAGGAAAAACTCCGCCACCTGCAAGAGTTCACATAAAACGCAAGGGAGATTCATGAGAAGAGATAAGCGACGAGGACTTCGTCCGTGCGCCCGACATTGCGGATTCTCTCAAAAAGTTATTGCCGCGTCTCCCTTCCTGGGGCGCCGATGCAAACAGTGTTCAGGTTGTGAGACTAGAGAAGCAGGGATACCCACAAAAGGGGGAGGATTGCTTTGATATAGATATGTCAGTGCCAGACCAAAACGGGGAAGTTATTCGCTGCCCATATTGTGGCTCTGAAGAAGACTGCGAACATACTCTGGCTGTGATCGATACTACATGGGCCGTGTGCGAGGGTGGGTACTCCTACGAGAGATTTGATGAATTTCGCAGAGTTATCGAGGAATACTTCCTGCAACAGCTTCGTAAAGGTACACGTAATGTCTCGGGTCGGCGCGACAAGCTAATTGGAGAACTGTGGAATGAATCGGTCGAAAAGTATTCGCCGGGGGACGAAGAGATCTCGATTGAACGCTACGGATTGACGGAGTTGATCATCGACCTATTCGAGGCGTTAGCTGCGAAACAGGTCACATTGGGGATCGATCATGGGTTACCGGGTTTTGCGTGTGCCTACCGCACGTTCTACGCTAAAAAGCCAAAGACTGTATTTAGAGCTGCTCTTGCCGAATTGCGAGCTCGACTCAAGAAGGCGAAACTTCCAAAGAGCAAGGCTGGACGAACGATGCCTGTCGACAAACCGATGCGGCAATCGCCCACGTCGGAACGAGAAGTGAGACGTAAGCAAAAGCTCAGTGACGTGGCGCAGTTGCAAGAGGCAAATGTTCCGTCAGACGAGGCTGGGCAAGCGACGCCTATCGACAAACCAACGAGGCTAGCTCCGTTGCCGGAAGGAGAACTGAGACGCAAGCAAACGATCACACTCCCGAGTGAGGTCACGGAATTGGAGGAGGCAAATTTGCCGTCAGATCTCGCTACGGCCCTCTCCGGAAAAGAGGTAACGGTTGAGCTTGTTTGGGAGCGGAGCCGCTCGCCTCTCCGTCCCGCAGAACCATGGGATGAAGAATTGTTGATCGATTCTGCCGGAAAGTATTGGAGTGAGTACAGTCCTCTTCAGGTCTTTTTCAAGGAAGAAAGCGGGAAGATTTGGCGATTCCCACGCCGGTGGGTCCCGGGCAGATTCGAGTGGTTTCACCAATCCGCGCCTATACCGGATTCGCGTTATCATGTCGCAACCCCACAAATCCTGATGGAGTCAATACGTTTGCCCACCTATTGGGACTTGCTCGAAATCAACATACCTTGCCAATTGGCTAGGACAGGTCCATGGGGCGAGCGAAGAGTTGCAGTCCGTATCAGCCCATGGAAATCAGTGCGTGTGACTTGGAGTGCGCAACCAGGTGCACAGTACATGATTCCCCATACGTGGCGCCGACGAAGAGTGCAGCTCCCAAATTGGGAAAGACTGACCGAAGAGGGTGTACCGCGTGACGTGGCCACGCAGTACGCTGGCCGCGTGGTGAGCGTCAATTATCACCCTGGTTCGTTGTGCTGCCTGCCAGAACACTATCGCTTTAGGGATGAGGAGCGGAATAAGTGGCGGGTCAAAATCCGAGATTGCTTTTTGATCGGGTATGGTGATGCTGAAGAACATCCAGCCTAGGTTTGCCAGCACAGATCGAACCGTGAGTCTAATTGTGTTTTGTCACCACCTGCGCCCCGGAAACCACCGGCGCCTCGGAATCGTGAACACGAGGTCGTTCGCAGGATTCCGGCTGGTCAGCTCCAGGTAGCGTTGGTACTTCTGCGTGTTGTCCGGAATGGCCTGGATGATGCGCTGCATCTCGACCTCACGCGGAATGACCTGCTCGCTCCCATAACTCATGACACCGTAGCGAAACGACTCGCAGACGTCGAGGAAAAGTTCGTTGTCGCCCATCTTGTCAGCGATCGAATGATACTGATCGATCTTCGAGAAGCGATCGGGCGAGAGGTAGATGTGCTGGATCGGATCGGACTTGTCTCCGGTGTGATTCGCCGCTGCAATCCTTTCCGCTACCAGTTGCTCGTTCATCTGCCGCATGACCAGCTGCCGGTAACAGAGCAGCACGGTGCGCTCGGCTTTCTGATCAAGATCGGTTTTGATGCGCACGCGCGTCCACCACAGCGCCACGGTCGAGTGTTCGAAGCCCCAGTCAATCGAGATCCACCGCGGCTGCCAGGATTCGAAGACGCACTGACCGAAGCTTTTGACATGTCGCTCCGGATCCCAGTTCTGGAAAAACTGGCCTGCGAGAATATCCCAGCTCCCGGGAATCCATGCCTGCCGCAGCACGGGATCGACGATGCTCTTGAGCGACGCGATATAGTTCGCGTCGTCGCGGTAAACGAGGTTGTCCTCGTAGGTCGAGTGAATCGCCTCGTATTCTGTCGGTTCGTACTTCGCGGCCATCTCGCCAACAGGCTTCTTCGTGATCCACAACGCTTTGACCCAGCCGCTGCCTTTTCCATTGGGGTTAGTGCCACCGGCCATACGCGGCCTGGTGGCATACATGCGGCCTTTGTGTTCGTAAGTCTTGATGGGACAGCGATTCGAGCCTTTGAGGAAATCCCACTGCGAATACGTGAACTGCGTGAGCTCCTCCCAGCCGATGAAGAGGAACTCGGCGCCCTGGTACTGGAGCAAATCCGCGTCTGTCTTCACGTGCCCGAAGAAAAGATTCGAGCCGTTGTAGAAGGTGATGTTTCTCGGGCAGCTTCTCCTCGGCAATGTGGGCGTAGCGATCAGAGATCGGCTGCATGCGCGGCCGGCCCGACGGGTTGCCGCTCTGCCCGGGTTTCCACGGTACGAGGCCCTTCGTGTTCGGATTGCGGTTAGCCATTGTGTGATGATTCGATGTCGTTCATGATTTCCGGAGTGCTGTGCTCTGGCGTTGAGCCCTGGAACCACTCGTAACGATGCAAGACCATACGGGCTTCGAGCGAAAGAGCGGCGGCGGCGAGATCATCGGGATAGTGCGCAGCGAGGTGCTGCATCGAGGCCGCATAGACTTCGTCGCGTTGTTGCCAATTAGTGTTTTCGCCATGAGCGCATCTTTCAGCGAGGGCCTGAATATATTCGCGTTCATTTGGTAGCGCAGTGGAACTGAGCTTGAGAGCCTGTTGAATGGCCTCGTAAGCTTCCGATGGCGAGACGTCCATGTCTTGGTCCATATTCATGTGGCGGCCGTAGGCCAGGGCTTCTCCCCAGTAGGGCATGGCGGCCTGCGGATCGATTTGCGAGGCGCGGCGAAAAGAGCGCACAGCTTCGGCGCGATTGAAGCCAAAAACTAGCTGCAAACTCTGGTCGAAGTATTTTTGTGCTTCGGCATTTTTGGTGGAGATTGGATGATTAGGGTGCCCGAGACCAGGGAGGAGTAGAGGGGTAATGTCGGATGGCGGGGTGTGTTGTGCACGAACAGCGACGGCGGCGGAAAAAACAAGCAAAAGCAGCGACAGAGGGCGCATGGGTTTCGGCTGTGATAATCCAGATTGTGGCCGATGTCAATCGAATCGGTCGCACACAATGAATTCATCCCCTTTGGCTTTCGTTTCGCCCCTTGACCTGCTCGAGCCTTTAGTGCGCGGTAGCGACAGTTTCGCTACCGCAACACAATCCCATTGGCTGAATGAATACAGCTTCGCGTCTGGGCAGTGATTCTAACTCCAAGCGGGTGGCTTTATACGCGAGGTTGCTCGCTTGGCCACCGTTCATCGATCTTGTTCTTAATGAACTTCGCGCCGGTCGGGGGCTCTGACGAAGTCGCGGATGTTGATTCCACTCTGCCGAGTAAGAAAAGCTACTCGTTCATGACCTTCACAGGAACATGTCCTTTGAGGAGCACGGTTTTCCCAGCCTGTTTTGGACCTTGGTTTGTTTGACTGGCCTGCGCTTCCGAAGAAGCAGCGCCTACGATGCCCGAGGCGTTCTTTTCGTCGTGATCCACGAATACTCCGTTGTGCTCCGTGCCCATCTCGCCGAAATTGCCCTGCGAACTGAAGCTCCCCGAGGATCCCCGAGGCCATTCCGTTTTCGGGCGGAGGCGGAAGAGGCGGTGGGAACGTGAAAGCGTCGACCACAGGAACGTCGACCAGATGAATGGTTAATGTATCTCCGGAAATCTGTACAGCACTATCGGGGACTTTCACGATCCAGAACAGCCAATTGGGCAGAGTCCAGGGGCTGAAGTCGTGCAGTTGGGTCCCGAAACTGGGATCCCAGAGGTCCAGTCATATCTCGACAAAAGTGCCGCGAGATGGCGCTGATTTCGTGGCCCCGGCGCTGTTTGCATCAGCGACTTCTCCTCCCACGTATTCTCCTTGATACACGCGGATATCCGTGATCACGCCGTACGCGGTGCCGTGATTGTCCGTCGCGGCGCCAAAAGTGTACCCCATCGCGGTGACACCCCGGAAATTGGTGATGCCGTGGGGATCTGCATTCATGGGATCGAACGGAGGATTCTGGTTGGGAGGTCCAGGTAAGAACTGGTTGAAGAGACCGTATGACGAAATTATGTCGCCGCCGGGGATGGGAATCGGTTGAACTGTCAGATTCGGTATAGGATCGATTTGTGCGCTGAGGGGGACGCCAAAAACAAACAAAACAACCACCAGGAGTCCGAGGGATGATCTCATGCAGTGTACCTCCTAGAGATCGAGCGCCCGGGGGAGGTGGTGAGTATATCGCCACGGCGTACTCTCGGAGGCACTGCTCCGGTGCGGCGGAGAGCTGAAATGACAAGCATACTGCCTGGGCCTAATCGGTTGGATCCAGTACAAGCCTTTTTTGCGTGCCCAAAAACCCCGGCTTCGCGCTGCCTTTAAGTGATTGACTAACGGATTACTTCCGGATGCCTGTCATCCGCCCACAATCGCCGGTGTCGCAGGTGAAATAGAGGTCCCTGCAGAATCCGTCGTTTGGTGGCGGCCGCAGCGGAGATTATAAGGCGATCGGGAGGTCAGATTTTGGCTAGGCGGTTTACTTCGTTGGCCCAAGCCAGCACGACAACGATCTGCTTGGAAGCAGCAGTATCCGGGGCGTCGTCTTTGATCATGATGAAGCGCTCGCCATCGGCGGTGACGTCGTAGTTGGACGAAGTCGCGCCTGGTGGCCCACAAGAAGTGCTCATACCGTGTGAGTAGCGTCCCTCCCAGAGCGTTCGAGGGTGCCCGGCCGCGAATGTTGGAGCGGTCGACACAGCCACGGCCATCATCTTGTCACCGTTACGAAAGTAAAGCTCGCCGCCGGTCCTTTTCCAGACAGGATCCGTGCCACCATCGCTTGAGACTTGGATTTTCGGACCTGGTCCCGGGAAGGCTTGCACGTAAACCTGCGGCCTCTTGGTTTCGTTGGAACAATAGGCGATCCAGCGGCCATCCGGCGAGAACTTAGGGGACCCGGCGGATGCTTTAATATCGGCGAAAGGATGGGATTCGTGATCTCCCCCGAGCGCTTCCACCATGATGCGCGACTCTGCCCAAGACGTCGTGGCGGTGTACGCAAGGTGGCCATCCGGAGACCAAGACTCGGCGCTTTGGGAAGTCCCCGCCCCGGGAAGTTGTGCCGCTGGACCGCTCCTGTCGGCAGGTATCTGCCACATCTTGAATGCACCCATCGGCCCAGAGCGGTAAGCGAGTTGTGTCCCGTCGGAGGACCACACCGGCCAGTGACTGACGCCGTCGGTAGTCATTTGCGAAAGCACATCGCGGGCGAAATCATAGATGTAGAAGTTGTGATTCGGCCCTTCGATCTCGATGGCGAGCTGGCGCATGTCCGGCGAAATCCGGGGATGCAAGTAAGCTCTGGGTGGAAGTTTGAGCGGTTCGGTATTCCCATTCCGATTCACCCACACGAGGGTTCTTTCCCCTTTATCGACCATGCCAGGAAAGTAGGCGAGATCGCCACTTTCCGAAACGTCATAATTCGCGACGCCGCTGTTGCGGCTCATCAATACGCCGTCGAGAACTGTAAAGGGTTGGCCGTTAACCGTGAGCTGGTGTGGGTCCAATCGAACGGCAAGAATTTTTCCGTCTTGAGCGTAAAGAAGATGCCCTGATGGCGAATATCGCGGGTGGGTGCCGCCCTCCACTAGGGTTTTAATCTCTCCAGTCCCGACATTGAAGACGGCAATGTGTGCGTCATCGAAGGTTTCTGTGTCGGCTGTGCCCACTGTGAGCAGGATGCCCTTGCCTCCGGGCAAGGCGCAGGGATAGCGGTACGTCCGCTGGCCTTTCGCGAGGTCGACTTTGGCAACTTCCTTTGGCTCTCCGCCTGCCGCCGCGACGCGCAGGAGTACCCCGGGGACATTGGAAACAAAATAGACCATCTCATCCGCCGTCCATGTCGCGCCCATATACCCTCGGCCGCAGATATCTCCAGGCGGGCCACCGTCCAAGGGTGTTTTCCGGAGCACTGGGTTCCCGCCCGCCGACCCTATATATCCAATCCATCGGCCGTCGGGAGAGAAGAAAGGGGCGCCGGCAGCAAACGGGAATATCTTCGGTTCCAAATCACGCAGGGACTGCAGATAGAAGATATCGGCGCCTATTTGGAGGTAATTAGATACGCCGCCGCGGATGAGGCTGAACGCGATGTGCGTTCCGTCTGGTGAAATTGCCACACGCTTGTTGAAGCTAGCCAGCGCAAATGTTTCCTCGGGCAGGTTGATACGAAATCGCGTCAGGGAGCGGGGCGCAGCACCCCGCGGCCATCTTGAACCGAGCACTGCTCCGACCACGGCTCCTGTTGCGGTGCCGGCCAACGCAGTGATCGCCGCGCGGCGCGTCATCGGTCCCGGCCTCTCACAAGCGAGCTCGTCTTGGGACGGACCAGCCAACGCGTACTCGAGTTCAATCCGCGCATCGCCGATATCGCGCAACCGGCGCTTGGGATCTTTCTCAAGGCAACGTAGTAGCAACTGGCGAATGATCGTCGGAGTGGAATCAGGAAGACGGTTCCACGGCGGCTCGCGTTCAAGAATCGCAGCGATGGTGTCGGAAGCTGTCTCACCGGAAAATGCCATCCGGCCGGAGATCATTTCGAAGAGCACGCATCCAAACGCCCAAATGTCGGTGCGCTTATCGACAGACTTACCGCGCGCTTGTTCCGGGCTCATATAGGCTGCGGTGCCGAGAACCACTCCCGCAGACGTCGGGTCCACCGTTATCGTTGGCAATTCTCCTATGTCAGATTTTCCGGTATAGTTGGCCGCCTCTTTCGCCAGCCCGAAGTCGAGTACTTTCACAGTCCCGTCCGGTGTGATCTTGACGTTGGAGGGTTTCAAATCACGGTGAACGATGCCTCTCTCATGCGCGGCTTCTAGTGCATCTGCGATCTGCTGTGCGATTGCCAGTGCCTCCGCCACCGGCAAGGAACTTCGACGCAGACGCTCCCTAAGGGTTTCACCCTCGACAAGCTCCAGGACAAGTGCATGAACATCGCCGACATCTTCAACTCCATAAATCGCTTCAATATGTGAATGGTTCAGCGCGGCTAACATCCGGGCTTCACGCTCAAAGCGGGCCAAGCGATCCGGATGGCTCGTGAAGATTTCAGGCAGGATTTTGATTGCTACATCACGCCGCAGTTTCGTGTCGCGGGCGCGATACACTTCTCCCATTCCGCCCGCACCCAGCGCTGACGTAATCTCATAAGGTCCAAGCTTTGTACCTGGATCGAGAGGCATAATTGTCGGGATTATAGGCCGAGGTGAAACCTTTAGGTATCCTCAGTTTGTAAAATGCTCATAACTGGTAACTGAGGACTCTTGTTACCACCGGCGCCTCGAAATCGTGAAAACGATGTCACTTGCTCGCTTCGCCGTCAGCTCCAGGTAGCGCTGATATTTCTGCGTGTTGTCCTTGATCGACATGATCTCGCGCTGTATCTGGACCTCACGCGGAATGGCCTGCTCGCTTCCGTAACTCATGACACCGTAGCGAAACGATTCGCAAACGTCGAGGAAAAGATCGTTGCCTTCCTTTTGCGCGTCCTCGATGTTCTTCTCGTCCCGCATCAATTTCGGGATCGAATCGATAACGTCAGGACAATTGTCGAGAACCGCCAGGCCGTCGGTATCGAGCAGCGTATAACAAAGCCTCCAGCCATCGACGCGACGGTTGTTTGCACGCTCCGGGCGCGGCAGATCGTACTGAACGAAGATATCTCCCATCTTGTCAGCGATCGAGTGATGCTGATCGATCTTCGAGAAGCGATCGGGCGAGAGGTAGATGTGCTGGATCGGATCGCCCTTGTCACCGGTGTGATTCGCCGCGGCAATCCTTTCCGCGACCAGCTGCTCGTTCATCTGCCGCATCACCAGCTGTCGGTAACAGAGCAACACGGTGCGCTCGGCTTTCTGATCAAGGTCCGTTTTGATGCGGACGCGCGTCCACCAGAGCACCACGGTCGCGTGCTCGAAACCCCAGTCAATCGAGATCCATCGCGGTTGCCAGGATTCGAAGACGCATTGACCGAAGCTTTTGACGTGCTGCGCCGGATCCCAGTTCTGGAAAAACTGGCCAGCAAGAATATCCCAGCTCCCGGGAATCCACGCCTGCCGCAGCACCGGATCGACGATCGACTGCAGACTTGCGATATAGTTCGCGTCGTCGCGATAAACAAGGTTGTCTTCGTAGGTCGAGTGAATCGCTTCATATTCTGTCGGATTGTACTTTGCGGCCATCTCGCCGACGGGTTTCTTCGTGATCCACAACGCTTTGACCCAGCCGCTGCCTTTTCCATTGGGGTTAGTGCCACCGGCCATACGCGGCCTGGCGGCGTACATGCGGCCTTTGTGTTCGTAAGTCTTGATGGGACAGCGATTCGAGCCTTTGAGGAAATCCCACTGCGAATACGTGAACTGCGTGAGCTCCTCCCAGCCGATGAAGAGAAATTCGGCGCCCTGGTACTGGAGCAGGTCTGCATCCGTCTTCACGTGGCCAAAGAAAAGATTCGAACCGTTGTAAAACGTGATGACGTGCTTGGTTGCGTTGTAGCTGCGATAAAGCAATCGGGGAACCTGCTTCTTGAAGAGATCCTCAATGCCGCCTTTCTCCATCGCAGTGAGGGTTCGACGGAGGAGAAGGCAGTTCGCGCCTGGCACAAGCAGGCACTGCGAGATTGCTTCCCAGAGCAGCGCAGTGGACTTGCCGCCGCCGCGTCCGCCCTCGAGCAGCGGATAGCGAGCTTCGGACGCATGGAACTTCCGCTGCACTGCCTGCGGCAGGTAGTAGCGGCCGATGTCGATATCAGTTGGGGCGGACTGGGACATGCCGCGTCGGGATCGCGCTCAGGTCGAATTCGGGTTCCCTCTGTTGCTGCGGCGCGTCTTCCTGCGCGAGTGGCAGAGGGGATGGGCGGCCGAACATGTACAACTGCGCAAGCTTGAACGCTGCGAAGCGGATCTGGGGATCCTTGTGCTTTAGGAAGTAGTCCCATTCTTTTTGCAAGCGTTCGGGCGGAAGCAGCGTGTTCAGCAGAATGCGGATCGACTGCGTGACCTTGTTCGGCGTGTTCGGCTTGCGGCCGCCGTAGCGATAGCCTTTTGGAACGGGCATACTCAAAAAGAGCTAAGTTAGCTCCCTCCCCTGATTGTTGGCCTGATTAGGATCTAAAGTAGATCTTCACCCTGATTTTCTTCAAGCAAAAATACGCTGAAAAACACTCTAGGTTCCCTTGTTCGGCGTGCCAGGCTTGCGGCCGCCGAGTTTTTCGTGACCATTCTTGAAAGCAGCACTCGGCTCGAACACCTTAACCCACACCGCTGTCGGTGTCACCGCCGCACCCACCACTGACAAAAAGAACTGTCTACGATTCATTCGTCACCGTCCCCGTACATCACGATTATCCTCCCTACTTAGTGGCGTATATGCTCAGTCGCACAGTTTGCCCCGGGACAAGTAAGGATTTGAAGACGACGCGCATAAAGCGGCGCGGGTAAGCGCGGCTCATCGACGCTGCCGCAAGGCAGCCACTGCCTTTGATAGCTTCACGCCGTTCGGAGGGCCTGTCGACGGCCTACAGGGCGGCACTCTAAGTATCTTCGTGACGCTGTTTCCTAATGGTGAGTCACCCATGACACACGTGCCGATGACCGTAAATTGCCTGATCGATGCGCCGGCGAATTTCACCGGTTCGGAGGGAGTTGCCGTCGGACTAGAATAAAAACAAGTTGCTTGACGCCTTCATCGAGGGCCAAGAAGATGGCGGAGAAAGGCTAGATCCGGAGCAGTGAAGGGAGCGCGAGAAATGAGTCCCGGTGACGGCATCGCTGCGCATCAGCCCATAAGACGAAGTGGCCGAATTGTCTGCCGAATCGCCATCCTTCTGGTCGGACACGACGAAGAAGGCAATACCTTCACCGAGCGAACACACACGGTGATGTTGAGCCTGCATGGCGCAGGAATCCTCTCGACCCACAGATTTGCACCGGAGCAAGAGTTAATTCTGCGGATAGAAGAGACCAACCGCGAAGCCGTAGTCCGCGTGGTAGGGGAAATCGCGGCTCAGTGGGCTGGGAGTCTCTGCGCACTATCAACGCAATCATGCGCCATATGTCCGCCCTCGCAGAGCAAAGCAAGTGAGTTTTCGTGCCAGCCAAGGAACCAAAGCGTTGAGTTCAAGGTCGGCGACAAAGTCCGCGTGAACCTGCAACACGGGAAAATCGAGGATGCCGTCGTTCGCGCCGTGATTCAGGACGACGATGGAGTCAAATTGCGGGTGGCCGCGTTTCATTAGGATTACAGTGCTATAATTAGTTTCAGACATCTTCTCATTGTCGGCCCCGAAAGCCCCTTCCATGTGTTCTAATTTGTCCTGAAGCGGCATGAGAGCTTTCATCAGTCGCCTTCCCTCTTCATCGAGAAGTACGAATTGTGGTTTCTCGCGAGCCTCCTGAAGTCGTGCCAATAGATCCTCGGCCTCTTTCTGCACTTTCTTTTCTGGGGATCCCATCACTAGGCAACGCAAACGGTACCAATTCCGATTTACAATTCCCATGACCTTCGCCAGGGTTCTAAGGTTGTCGCTATTCCTGGGTATGTTCAGCCAACGGAATGAACGCAAAATAAATTTCGTCACGCAGAACTGTAGACTTGACCCTTGTAAATTCCGCGCAGGCGGTAGCGCATTTTTGTCATTCTTGTAATTCTTGTGATTTTTGTGTAACTCGGTTGACATCTGGCCTGCCGTGCGTATGCTTTCCCCCAATCGGTCAAGGGCGGAGAAATCGCTTAAACCATGACCTCTAGCACCCTAACGCTACGAGAACACGCGTGCCGCATTCTCCGCCCGCTGCTTTCAACTGGGCCAAAATCCGAACTGAGGAGCCAACCATGGAAAAGAAAGTCTTGACCACTCTGAGATTTAACACGCCTTCCCTAGAGAACCCTGGAGGCACTATGAAATTTCGCATTTCGCTGTTCTTGCTAACTCTTGGTCTGGCGGCATTGTCAACCTCGACAGCCTATGCCCGTCCGTGCAGCAATCAAACCCTCAAGGGCACCTACGCCAATTCCCTCCACGGGCTAATATACCCTCCTGACGGGTCTGCCCCATTAGTCCTAGCTGGCGTTGTCAAGGCCACATACGACGGCAATGGGACCTTCACACAAGTCGACGCGGTCGGCGTAAACGGCAGCGGCGTCACACCGGGCTGGCGCCCCGGCTCAGGCACCTACTCGGTAAACCCAGACTGCACCGGAACATCGACCATCGTGATCCCGGGCCTGCCTGACCTTCACTTGCAGTTTGTCGTATCCCCATCGGGGAACACGTTGCACTTCGTAGTGATCGATCCGGGGTTTGCAACCGCAGGCGATTCAGAGCGTATCGACAAAAACGACCAAGACTGACTCGTTCATGGACGCCTATATGGAAATGGAGGTCGTCGGAGCAAACGGCGTGAGGCAAGTTATCACTCGACAACGGCTCGACGCATCGTCGTAGCTCGATAACGATGCGCACCGACCTCTTCGAACCTAATACTACGACGCCGGGTACATTCCGACGTGCAGAGCATCAACCACGTTTCGAAAAAACTAGATACCGTTCACGAGGAAATGAGCATGACCTTTGTAAACAGCGGTAGAACAATTTGACGCTATTCGCTGTAATTCTATGGAGGGGTTTATGCCACTATCCCGTAGAGCCATGCTTCACCAAGCACTAATAGCAGCCCCAATCCTGCGATCTGACCTGTTCGCAGGCATGTTTGCGACTGCTGATCTGCCGGCCCCCGAGGAGAAGTGGTACTGGTGGCCGGGGCACTCCTTCACATTTAAATCAATAGGCAAAGATACCGGGGACACCTGCACGTGGATGCTGGTGGAGAACTCGCCCCGAGAAGGTGTGCCGTTTCACAAGCACCTGCATGAGGACGAGTCCTTCTATGTGATCGACGGTCAATTCGAAATCACTGTAGGCGACAAAACAGTCATCGGGGGGCCGGGAACCTATATGTATGGCCCGCGTGAAGTGCAACATCGGTGGACAAATATTGGTGAAAAGCGAGGCCGCCTTCTCAACGTTTTCACGCCCTCCGGACTAGAGAACTACTTTTTCGCTGCGGGAATCCCAATCAGCTCGTCGTCACAGCAGCCATCAGTGGACATGGCGGCGCTGAATGCCCAATTGGGGCCTTTGCGCGAGAAGTTTGGCGTGAGTAGAACCGGCCCAACTAAGTATCCACGTCCCGGCGATCCAATCGCTTCGAACCCAACGGGTGATTTGAAAACTGCGGTCCCGAAATAGGCACCGGAGTCCTTGAAATGACCGAACACGAGAAAATCCAAGAAATCATTCGGAAGAAACGTCAAGCACCCGTTGCGCTCGACCCGAGGCGCACGGCTCTAATCATTGTCGATGTTCAGCGCTTCTTTACGCGGCCCGAGTCGGAATTTGCTCAAGTTTTCCAAAAGCTCGCACCTGGAGCCACTGACGGCTACTTCCAGCGCGTAAGTCCCGTCAGCATATTAGTTGGACACCAAGAATTTGTATTTGTTCAGCGCACTTTTGATTTCAACTCGACCAATGCTTGATTAACGATAATCGCCGAGTTGATTTTGGCACGGGGGAACTTACCGGTTTTCGCGACTAACGAGGAGTTGGGGTGACTCGCAGTCCGGCTGACCGAGAATGCTGACTCATTGCGGGAAATTCATGCGGCGCAGGAGGTCCTGGAAGCGTGGGTCAGAGCGAAACCCAGTACTAAAATCTGGGTCCGTTTTCAGATCCAACAAATCCTCGGCGTGGTCGTGGTACGCTTGGTCAAGCAGTGCAAACGCCTGATCTTTCTCGCCAAGCCTGGCATAGATTCTGGCACATTGATACGGCACATTAAACCCTCTGACCTTGGCGGACCGTAGCTACTGAACTAACCCGAGGGCTTCCCCCCGGCGTCTCTCGGAGGCATAAAGGTGGGCCATGCGAACCCGCACAAACTCGTCTCCAAAACTATTTGACACCTTGCGATACTCAGTGGCTGCATTCTCGAATTGGCCTTGTAGCTCATAGACTACGCCCAACATATCGTGGGCCGGCGCAAAATTGGGATCTATCTCCAGAGCGGTCTTCGCTTGCAGGACGGCTTCATGATAGCGACCAACATTGAAATACAGAGAGGCCAGGTTCGTGTTGGTGAGGGGTGAGAGCGGGTCTGCTTCCAGCGCATTGCGCATCTTCGCGATCGCTTCATCGCCTCGCCCGAGCGTGTCCAAATACAAAGCGTAGGTATGGAGAGTCACCGGGTCATTTGGGCCTAATTCCAGCGCGCGCTCGAACTCGTGCTCGGCAGTTGCAAAATCCCAGTCGCCGTTATACAGGGCAAAAGCCAAGGCAGCATGGGCCGAGCTAAGGGAGTCGTCCAATTCCAAGGCCTTTCGTGCCGGTGCCTTGGCAAGCTGATACTCAGAGTTCAAGTTATAACCAAAGGCAAGGCCTACATAACTGAGGGCAAATTTTGGATCGATTGCAATT
>Ga0306925_10003358_pt1 | contig 14138 bp, 13 predicted proteins | sample flu12Cox44000176_FD_203755 | JGI IMG/M metagenome (GOLD analysis project Ga0306925, IMG submission 203755) | Lab enrichment of tropical soil microbial communities from Luquillo Experimental Forest, Puerto Rico - flux8day.12C.oxic.44.000.176 (v2)... | ecosystem: Environmental > Terrestrial >... | reverse complement strand
CGAGGTCATCGCTACCCGAAGCGAGGCAACCACCCGCGCGCTTGACGCCTTGCGCCTGCAATATCCGGAATATGCCGTGGCACTTGAGCAGCGCTTTCTGCGGCAATCCGGGTTCCGTCTGTCGCTGTCACGATTTCACGATCTGTATGACGAGGGGTTGATCGGGAAGGAGGTCTTCGAGGATCTGGAGCGGGAGCAGGCGGTGGTCCGCTCGCTGATGGACGAGCTGCCGCCGCTCGATCTCGGACTGCGCGCCGAGGATCTGCTCGCTCAGTTCGACATGTTCGCCGGCCTCGGTGCCGCTGAACTGCGAGCGCTCGCCCGCCTCTTCCGGCCGCGGCTGCTGGTTCCCGACGAGGTGGTGATCCGCAAGGGCGAGCGAGGCAACACGATGTTCTTGATCTCTTCGGGTGCGGTCGAAGTGGTGTTGCCGAACGACAGGATAAGGTTGGGGAGCGGCGACTTTTTTGGCGAGATGGCATTGCTGAGCCGGAGGCCGCGCCAAGCTGACGTTGTGGCGCTCGGCTATTGCCGGGTGCTTGTATTGAGCGCTACGGATTTCCGACGCTTTCTGCGCGACTATCCTGCCGCCAAGGTGGAGATCGACCGGATCGCCGACGAGCGAACCCGCGCGAACGAGGAGAAGGAGGCCGTCTAGCGCCTAAGCCGGCGCTTAAAGCCACATCAAGTTGTCAGGTTCGAGGCCGAGCAGATATTGTCCGACGGTCTCGAAATGCTCCTGCCCGCCTTGTAATTGCTGCGAGACGGTGTGTATGTCGCGGAAGCGACGCTCGAACGGGTTCTCCGCAAAGATCGCGGTGGAGCCGGCGGCGTGATAGGCGGTGTCGACAACCTGCAGCGACTGGTGGATGGCAAAGGTCGAAGCGAGCCGCACCGTCATCCGCTGGTCAAGCGTGATATGCCCGACGCGGGCGATTTCGGTGGTGATTTCCTCCAGCGAGCGCAGCAGAAAGGCGCGGGCGGCGGAAAGCTGTGCCTCGGCCTGCGCGACCTGCGACTGGATCAGATGGTTGTCGCGCAAAGTGCGCGCCGAACGGAACGGAACCTTGTCGTGCGCGAGCCGGACAAACGCGTCGAGCGTGCTGCGGGCGATCCCCATCGCTACCCCGGCAAAGCCCGCCGCGTAGAGCTGGAGGCTGCTAAAACGATAGAGCAGACCGGGCTCGCGCCGCGTGCTGTCGTCGCGCGTCGCCGAATGCCGCTGCGGCACAAAGAGGTCCTCGACCGAGAAGCGGTCGCTGCCGGTGCCCTAGAGACCGATCACATGCCAGATGTCGGTCATCCTGGTACTCGATTTCGGGAAAAGCATCGTGCGCACGACCGGGCTGCCGTCGGGGTGGAGGCGCGGGGTCCCGTCGGCCTCGACAACCGGGACATGGCAGCCGAGCCAAGTCGCGTTGTGGCTGCCGCTGGCAAAGCTCCAGGCCGCCGAGACCCGGTAACCGCCATCGACGATCCGCGCCGTGCCGGGTCCCGGTCCCCAGGCGAGGATGCCGCGCCGCCCGCCAAAGATCTCGCAGGCCGCTTCGGGCTCAAGATAGGCGGCGGTCATAGAGCAGCCGGAAGCCTGGTTCAAGCACCACGCGGTCGAGGCGTCGGCCTTCGCGATCTCCTCAATCACCGGGACGAATGCAGCCGGCAGCAGCTCAGCACCGCCTAACGACCGCGGCAGCAGCAGCCGGAAGAGCCCGCGCTCGACCAGGGCATCGACGACAGCTTCAGGCAATTCGCGCCGGCGTTCGATCTCGTCCGCCGCAGCCGTGAGCTCGGGCGCCAATTCGCGCGCTCGTTGCAAGTAGTTGGTCGGGGAAATGTCCGCCGTCGTCGAACTCATTATCTGCCTCTCTGCGTCATTGGCGATTCGAACTCCATAATGAAGCTAATCCGCCGTCAAGCCGCACATCCCGTGGGGTTCTCGCCTGAGCCGCCGGGACGAGTTAGAGTTGTCCGATGGCAATTCGCCTGCTCCCCCCGGTCTTGGTCAACCGTATCGCCGCGGGCGAGGTCATCGAGCGCCCGGCGGCGGCGGTCAAGGAACTCGTCGAGAACGCGATCGATGCCGGCGCTTCGCGCATCGACATCGTCCTCAAGGAGGGCGGCCAGGCGCTGATCTCGGTCGCCGACAATGGCGCCGGCATGACACAAGAGGAGCTTGGTCTGGCGGTCGAGCGCCACTGCACCTCGAAATTACCGGACGATGATCTCTCGCGGATATCGGCACTCGGTTTCCGCGGCGAGGCCTTGCCGTCAATCGGCGCGGTCAGTCGGATGCGGATCGTCTCGCGCCCGCCCGATACGGCGAATGCGTGGGAGATCACGGTCGCGGCTGGCGTAAAGCACCCGCCGGCGCCATCGGCTTATCCGATCGGGACACGGGTTGAGGTGCGCGACCTGTTCTTCGCGACGCCGGCTCGCCTCAAATTCCTAAAGACGCCGCGCACCGAGCGTGACTTGGCACTCGATACGGTGCGGCGGCTGGCGATGGCCTATCCCGGCATCGCCTTCACGGTGACTGGCGACGACGAGCGCGTCATGCTGCGGCTGGCCGCGGCAGCCGAGTCGGGGTCGGCTGTCGGCCGGCGGATCCGGCTCGCGACATTGCTTGGGCGCGATTTTGCTGAGAACTCGGTCGAGATCGAGGCCGAGCGAGGTGGCTTCCGGCTAAGCGGGCTTGCCGGCTTGCCGACCTTGAACCGGGCTTTGCCGCGGGACCAATACCTCGTCGTCAACGGCCGGCCAGTGCGCGATAAATTGCTCGTCGGCGCGGTACGCGGTGCCTATCAGGACGTGCTGGCGCGGGACCGCCATCCAATCGTGGCATTGTTTCTCGACGGGCCGCCCGCCGAGATCGACGTCAATGTGCATCCGGCCAAGGCCGAGGTGCGGTTTCGCGAATCCGCGCTGGTGCACGGGCTGATCGTCGGCGCCCTGCGCAACGCGCTCGCCGCGGCTGGCCATCGCGCGTCATCGACGGTCGCCGCTGCCGCAGTGGCGGCGTTCCACCCGCTAGATTTACATCGGCACGGCGCGAGCGCGCCCGCGAGCCCGCCGCGCTTCGCGTTTCCACCGCCCTCGCCGTCGCTCGCGCTTGCCGAAACAGGCAACAGCTTTCTGCGGCCGATCGAGGAGACAGAGACCAGCGCGGCACCAGCGCCGTCGGAGGAGGCGCCGCTCGGCGCCGCCCGGGCGCAGCTCCACGGTACCTACATCCTTGCCGAGACGGCGCGCGGGATCGTACTCGTTGACCAGCATGCCGCACACGAGCGGCTCGTCTACGAAAAGATGAAGGAGGCGCTCGCCGCGCGCGGGGTCGCGCGCCAGGCGCTGTTATTGCCTGAGGTCGTCGAGCTCGATGAGGCGGCCGCCGCACGGCTCGCCGCTCGCGCGCAGGAACTCGCCGAGTTCGGCCTGGTGCTCGAACCCTTTGGGCCGGGTGCCGTCGTCGTGCGCGAGGTCCCGGCATTGTTGCCGGGGGTCGATGTCGCAGCACTGGTGCGCGACCTCGCCGACGAGCTTGCCGAATGGGCCGATGTGCTCGCTTTAAAGGAGCGCATCGACACCGTGTGCGGCACGCTCGCCTGTCACACCAGCGTGCGCGCCGGACGGCGCCTCTCGGCCACGGAGATGGATGCGCTGTTGCGCCAGATGGAGGCCACGCCGAACAGCGGCCAATGCAATCACGGGCGTCCGACCTATGTGGCGCTAGACCTCGCCGATATCGAGCGGCTGTTCGGGCGGCGCTGAGCGCAAATTTAGCGCACCTCTCACTGCTGCAATATGGGCGATTAAGCCTCGGTTAACCGCTGTCGAGCAGAGTGCCCGGCGCGTCCGTACCGAGGCTGAAATGCGGCTCGTTCCCGCGGCATTCATGTGTTTGGCGGCCCTTTCGCTACAGGTGGCACCGACCCCGAAGAAGGCGGTGCCTGCCTCGCTCGGCTGGGCGCCGGTGGTTGAATTGGTGGGCCAGGGCTGTAGCCTCGGCTGGCACCGCGGCCATTGGCAGGACCCGTCCGGCGAATGGCACTGGGGCCACTGCTTTCCGAGCTGGCGCTGAGCTATTCGACCGTCACCGATTTTGGCAGATTGCGCGGCGGCTTATCGATGTCGCAGCCCTTCTGCAAGGCGACGGGGTAAGCGAGCAGCTGCGGCGGGATGTTGAGCAGGATCGGGTAGAGCTGGCGCTCTGAGGCCGGCAGTTAAAGGCAGCGTCGACCACCGCCGCAAGTCGCCTACCGCACCGGCAACTGCGATCATCTCCTGCTAGGGCGACAATCGTATCGAAATAGTAACGGGAACCCATTCAGCGAAAGGTCAGGTTATCTATAATCTTTTGTTCTTGATGTGCTTCTGAGGAATGACGGCGCAAATCGGCGGTTGACTCGTGTGACCTCATATTCAAATAAAATAGAGTGTGGGCGATCCACGGCTCAAGGAGGAAAGCACATGAAAATGTTGGTCGCGGTGGGAAAATCCGCGTCGTTGATGGGCCTCCTTACCCTTATGGCAACGGCGGCCTCAGCGGGTCCTATTACTGTCAATAACCCTTCATTTGAAACACTCCCACCCGGTGGCCTCCCAATTGGATGCGGAACCGGCTGCTCCTTTAGCGAAGCTGCCATTCCAGGCTGGACGAACGGGGGATTCTCGGGACAATTTATCCCGGGAACTCAAGTTGGAAACTTTTTCGCGTTCAACACAATTCCGGATGGAATTACGGTCGCATACTCAAATGGCGGCACCATTTCTCAAACCGTGGGAGCGACGGTCCAGGCGGGTGTAGTCTATACTTTGCAAGTCGACCTCGGCTGGCGAAATGACGATCCGACCTTTCTCGGCTCTGCAGACTTGCTGGTCAACGGTAATCAGTATTTTTCGACCGGTGCTACACCGGTGCAAGGCAACTTTTCTAACTTTACAGCGACTTATACGGGTCTCGCCGCCGATGTGGGCGATTCGATCACGATCCAGTTGAACACCCCTGGCCAACAGGGCGATTTTGACAACGTTCGGCTCAGCGACAACCTTGCGTCTGTCCCGGCCCCAGCTCTGGGCTCGGGACCCGCCACCTTCGCTGTGTTGGGCGGGGCTCTCGCTCTTTTCTACCGTAAGCGTTCGCTCTTCACCCGCCGCGCACGAGTTCGATCCGTCGTGGCCGCTCTATAGCTCGAACTGAGTCACTACTCTCTGTTCGGATCTCGGTGCGTCAGTTGACCGAGGATCTCGGCCTGATCTGCCGCCTGACGGCGCGCCTTTGAACCCGTTGTGCTACCGGTCCGCCTGCGGCCCGAATGGTGGCAGGACCCGTCGGTCAACGCCATAGGGGCCACTGCTTTCCGAGCTGGCGCTGAGTTATTCGACCGTCACCGATTTGGCGAGATTGCGCGGCTTATCGACGTCGCAGCCCTTCTTCAAGGCGACGTGATATGCGAGCAGCTGCAGCGGTATGTTGAGCAGGATCGGGTCGAGCTCGGGCTCGGAGGCCGGCACGTCGAACGTGGCGTCGACCATGACCGGCATCTCGCCGGCATGGGTCACGGCGAAAACCGGGCCGCGCCGTGCTCGGATTTCCTCGATCGTCGAGATATTTTTGCCGTAGAGGTCGTCTCGCGGAACCACCGCCACGGTCGGGGTCTCGGGCGAGATAAGAGCCAGCGGCCCGTGCTTCAGCTCGGCAGCCGAATAAGCCTCGGCGTGCAGGTAGCTGACCTCTTTGAGCTTGAGGGCACCCTCCATCGCCACCGCATAGCCGGCCGAGCGCCCGATGAAATAGGCGTGCTCGCAACCGGCGAGCTGCTCGGCTAGCCGGGCAATCTCATCTTCGCGGGCAATAATATCGCTGATCTGCTCCGGCAATGCGGCGAGGGCGGTGAGCAGGCGGCCGCCATCGGCGGTCGAGAGATCGCGGATGCGGCCCAAATGGATCGCCAGCAATGCAAAGGCGACAGCCGTGCAGGTGAAGGTCTTGGTCGATACGACGGCGATTTCGGGGCCAGCATGCAAATAAATGCCGCGTCCGCATTCTCGCGCAATCGTGCTGCCGACGACGTTGACGACGCCGAGCACGCGCCCGCCTTTGCGCTTGACTTCCTGCACCGCCGCCAAGGTGTCGAACGTCTCGCCCGACTGGCTGACGGCGATATAGAGCGTGTCCCGTTCGATGACCGGGTTGCGGTAGCGGAATTCGGAAGCCGGCTCGGCATGCGCCGGCAGCCGGGCCAGCTGTTCGATCAGATGCGCGCCGATAGAGCCGGCGATGTAGGCCGAGCCGCAGCCGAGGATTTTGACCCGGCGGATGTCGAGCAGCTCGTGCGCGGCGAGCTCGATACCGCCCAAATGCGTCGTCTGAAAGCGCTTGTCGAGCCGCCCGCTCAATGTGCGGCCGACAGCCTCGGGCTGTTCGGCGATCTCCTTGCTCATGAAGTGCGCGTATTCGCCCTTGTCGAAGGCCTCGCTCGTCCAGGTGATCCTAGACGGGATCTTGGCCGTCGGCCCGCCATCGAGGGTCGCGGTTTCGAATCCGTCGGCTCGCACCACGGCGAGTTCGCCGTCGTCGAGATAGACGACACTACGGGTATGCCGCACCAGAGCCGCGGCGTCGGAGGCGACAAACATCTCGCGCTCGCCAATCCCCAGCACGACCGGGCTGCCGTTGCGGGCGGCGACGATCGCCTCGGGCCGCGCCGCGTCGAGCACGGCGAGTCCATAGGTCCCGGTGACAAGCCGCAATGCCGCCCGCACCGCCTCGTCGAGGGAATGCTCGGGCATCGCCGCGATCAAATGCGCCAGCACCTCGCTGTCGGTCTCGGAGCGGAAGACGACGCCGGTGCTCTCGAGCCGCGCGCGCAACGCTGCAGCATTCTCGATGATGCCGTTGTGGATGACCGCGATGCGGTTTGCCCCGTCACAATGCGGATGGGCGTTCTTGTCACTAGGCTCGCCATGCGTCGCCCAGCGCGTGTGGGCGATGCCGGGCGAGCCCTTGAAGCGGGACGGCAGCAGCCTTTCGAGCTCGCGCACCCGGCCTTTGCACTTGGCCAGGCGCAGCTCGCCCGCGTGGGCGAGCGCGATGCCGGCCGAATCGTAGCCGCGATATTCGAGCCGGTGCAGCCCCTCCATCAGGATCGGCGCCGCGTCGCGTTTGCCGATGTAGCCGACGATCCCGCACATCGCTGCTCTCCTCAGCCGTAGATCATGCGTCGGATCTGTCGCTCGCTGTAGGCTGGCGCGCGAAACCGCCAGCGCTCGAGCTCGGCCGCGAGCCGCGCGAAGATCTCGCTGTTCGGGAGGCCCTCGCCTTGCAGTGCGCGATGGCGCCGAGATACGAACTCTTCCGGCCGCTCGTCGAGAAACGACAGAACCTCGTCGACCAACCGGGCCGCCTCGACGCGGTTCAAACGCGTCGTGCGAGTCAGATAGACGACAAGATCTTCGAACTCGGTCGGCTCCGACATGGCGTCAACGTCAGGAAATTTGAAGGAAAAGGCAACAATTTTGCCCGGTTCCGGGCAGAATTTCAGTGCAACGGCCCGGAAGGCGTCGTATTCGCGAGCTGCCCGATCACGTTGATAATTCGGCGCCAGCTCGCTTCGCCGGCGGAGTTGCCATCCGCCGCGAGTTCGTCGGCCCGTCGCGCACTCTCCTCTTGGGCGGTGTCGCCATACCACCAGAGCATCAGGTAGGCGGCGCGCCAGATATCGATCTCGGTCATCATGCCGAGAAGGCTAGCCCGCACCGGCCTACAAAACGGTTACCGGACGCCGGAGGGGATCGGCGCGTCGAGCGCTCACCAGCGCGTATCGAAGGCTTTGAATGCGCAAGGAATGCGGCGGATGTCGTCCAGAAGTTCGCGCTGCAGCCCGGCCGGGGTACCGGCGGGAAAATTTATTTCGATCGAGTCGGCAAGGCCGCCGAACCGCGCATCGATCGTCCTGGCGATCTCTTGATAGGTGCCGCAGGCAGCGAAAATCCGAACGACGTCGTCCGCAACCTCGGCGGCCATCGCGTCCCAGCGGCCCGCGAGCGACATCGCGCGCAATTTTGCCCCCAGCTCGTCGAGCCCGTGCAACGACAGGATCGGCAGATAGCTGCGAGTCGAACCGTAAAACGCGATACGCTTGCGCACCCACTCCATCCCTTCCGCAACGATTTTCTGATCGGGGCCGGTAACGACAAAGCCGCCGCCGAACACGTCGAAATTCGCCCGGCCGCGTCCGCTGCGACGCGTCCCTTCGGCAACGCGCGGCAACGCAACCTCTTCGAGATAGCGGCGCGAGCAGAGCGGATGCAGGCGCACCCCGTCACAGACCTCGCCGGCGACCCGGAGCATCGGCTCGCCGACAGCGGCGATCGTCACCGGCACCATTGGCAACCCGGTCGGCTCCGGGGAGAAGTCGGGAGTCATTAAGGTCAGCTTGTAGTGCTCGCCCCGGTAGTCGAGCGTTTCGCCAGTCTCCCAGCAACGCCAGATCGCGCGCAATGCCCGGACATAATCGCGCAACCGCGGTGCTGGCGGGCTCCAGGGAATCCCGAACCGGCGCTCGTTGTGGCCTCTGACCTGGCTGCCGAGCCCGAGCACGAACCGCCCGTTCGAGTTCGCCTGCAGATCCCATGCCTGGCTCGCTATGATCGTCGGGCTGCGCGGGAAGGCGACGGCGATCGACGGCGTCAGCTCGATCCGTTCGGTCGCGAGTGCCGCAAAGGCAAGCGGCGCGAAGACGTCGTGATTGAGTTCGGCGGTCATCAGCCCATCGAAGCCGGCCTCTTCCGCGGCCACCGCGAATGGCCCAGCCTCGCGCCAATGGCGCATCGGCATCATCGTGAAAATACGCATCTTTCCTTCCTTCGCGATATCATAGCAGCGAAGGAGAAACGGTCATGTATGTCGGCACACAGTTCAGGCCGCGGGACGATAGCGATTACCGGGTCTGGGCTCAGCTCTGCGTCAGGCATGTCTGCGTCGACCCGCCCGGCGACCCGCATCATTGGTCACTCGACGATCTGCGCCGCCACAAGGATCACGTCGAGTCGTTCGGCCTGTCGCTCGACATGGTGCAGTTGCCATTGTCGTCGTGCCCGATCGAGGAGGCGGAAAGCCCGCACATCCTTCTCGGCAAGGAGCCCGAGCGGCAGCGCGAAATCGACAGCATCTGCGCTCTGATCGAGCGGCTCGCCGCGGCCGGTATTCCGGCTGCAAAATACAATCTGTGCATCATCGGCATCCCACGCACCGAGCGCGAGCCGGGGCGCGGCGGCTCGCGCAACGCCGCCTTCCGCTGGAGTCGTGCCGATCAAAGTGCGCCTCCGACCGAAGCCGGAATTCTATCCGAAGAGGAGAACTGGGAGCGGATCGATCATTTCCTCGGCGCCGTCGTCCCGGTCGCGACCGCCGCCAAGGTGCGCCTCGCCTGCCATCCGCATGACCCTTACACCCCGCCTGGCTATCGCGGGGTGACCCGCGTGCTCGGCACGGTCGAGGGGCTAAAGCACTTTGTGACGATGCACGAGAGCCCCTTTCACGGGCTCAATTTCTGCCAGGGCACTGTCGCCGAGATGCTTGACGACCCGGCGCGCGAGATCTTCGAGGTGATCCGCTGGTTCGGCGAGCGCGGCAAGATCTTCAACGTGCATTTCCGCAACATCAAGGGATGCAAGCTCGACTTTATGGAGGCGTTCCCGGATGAGGGCGACATGGACATGCCCCGTTCGCTCGCTGCCTATCGTGATGTCCGCTATCCCTACATGGTGATGCCGGACCACGTGCCGCAAATCGACGGTCGCGACCCCTCCGGTGTCGCCTTCGCCTATTGCTACGGCTACATCCAGGCATTGCTCGACGCCTTGGTTCCGCGGCTGAGCACCACTACCGCCTGATATTCGGTGACCGATTCCCGGCGGTGCCACATGCAAGGACACAGGTCGCCCGCGCAAACGGCATGACTGCGTCGCTTACACGCGGATTACAATTTTGTAACCGAAGGCATGCGAACGAAGGAGAGCGAGGGCATGGGTAACGCCGTCGAAAAATCTGCGATGCGCAAGATCTATTGGCGGCTGCTGCCGTTCGCCGTGCTGAGCTATTTCCTCGCTTATATCGACCGGATCAACGTCAGCTTCGCCGGATTGACGATGCGCGACGATCTGGCGATGTCGGCGGCCGCCTTCGGGTTTGCGCTCGGCACCTTTTACTGGGGGTACTCGGTTTTCGAGCTGCCGAGCAATTTGATCATGGAAAAGGTCGGTGCACGGCTGTGGATCGCCCGCATCATGATCACCTGGGGGATTCTGGCGGTGCTCACCGCTACCGTTACCGGATCGACCAGCTTCGGCGTCGTTCGTTTTCTGCTGGGCGTCGCCGAGGCCGGGTTCTTCCCGGGCCTCATCCTGTATTTCACTTATTGGTTCCCGAGCTACCACCATGCCCGCATTGTTTCGGGTTTTTTGATCGGACTGCCGATAGCGGTGGCCCTCGGTGCACCGATTTCCACCGCCTTGCTCGGCCTCGACGGATTGTTTGGCCTGCGTGGTTGGCAAATCATGTTTATTGCGGAGGGCGCTCCGACAATACTGGTCGGTATCGCAACCTTGTTCGTATTGACCAACAAACCAGAGCAGGCACGGTTCCTGTCCGAGGACGAGAAAACTTGGCTTTCGACGACATTGCGCGCCGAGCGCCGTGCGAAGGAGCAAGTGCGCGCATTCACCGTAATGCAGGCGTTGTTCAATCCTAAGGTGCTGCTGTTGTCGCTGAATTATCTTGGGATCGTCACGGCGAGTTTGGGCATGCTCTTTTTCATTCCCCAGATCATCAAATCGCTCGGCGATTTCAGCAATATGACGGTCGGCTGGCTAACGATGATCCCGTACATCTGTGGTGGGATCAGCATGGTTACCTGGGGTCATTTCTCCGACCGCATGAACGAGCGCAGATGGAACTTGTTGGCCGCATGCGCGGTCTCGACGGCCGGGCTCATCATCGCCGGCATGACCATGGGAACCTGGTGGGCATTGGTCGGGATGTCGATCGCGGCAATCGGGTTCTATGGCTCGAAGGGACCGTTCTGGTCGATGCCCCCGATGTTCCTAACCGGCATGGCAGCCGCCGGCGCGATTGCGTGGATTAATTCCATCGGTAATCTCGGCGGCTTCTTCGGCTCCTGGTATGTCGGCTTTATGAAGGACCTGACCGGCAGCTATGCGGGCGGATTGTACGGGCTGGCGCTGTTCGGCCTAGTCTCCGCGTTTCTCTGTGGGTTCTTCCTGCATATCCCGGATCCTGCGGCTTCTATTAGAGCTCCGGAGGCGTTGAGGGCGGCGGAATGACCGAAGGCACGGTCGGACGGGACTGGCATCGTACCTGCCAATCTTCGATCTGAAGGATCGCCGCGTGGCGAAGAGCGTTACAGGCCTCCGGCGCTCCCTGTATGGCTCGGGCCGCCCGGCATCGGATATGAATTCGCGTGAGGAGATACCCGGACATGACCCAAACCGTCGCTCGCCTGCTGGCCGAGAGCTTCGAAGCGCATGATGTCAACCAGGTCTACTGCGTGCCGGGCGAGAGCTATGTCGGACTGACCAGCGCGCTGATCGAGAAAAACTCGATCCGCGTCGTCGTTTGTCGTCACGAGGGAGGTGCCGGCTTTATGGCGGTGGCCGACGGCAGGCTGCGCGACCGCGCTGGGGTCGCCCTGGTCTCGCGCGGGCCCGGGTTGTCGAACGCGATGGTCTCTCTGCACTCGGCCTATCACGATGCCACCCCGGTCGTGATGCTGATAGGGCAGGTCGAGCGGCAGGATTTCGGCCGGCTGGCGTTGCAGGAGCAGAATTATTCGCGCCTGCTAGCGGACGTGACCAAGCTGGTGATCGAGGTCAACGAACCGGAACAGGCATCGGAGGCGATTGCCCGCGCCTTCCATGTCGCGGAGAGCGGCACGCCTGGCCCGGTCGCGGTTGTCGTGCCCGAGAATGTCTTCGACGCCGAAACCGATGCAGCGCTCGACCTGGCCCGCCCACGCGTTGTGTCGGCGCCGCGTCCGAACGATCTCGACCGGCTGGCAGTAATGCTCGAAGCAGCCGACCGGCCGTTGGTCTTGGTCGGCGGCGCGCTATTAGCCGATGCGGTGCATGACAACGCCGTCTTTGCCGATCTCAATCGTTTGGCCGAGCAATGGGTGTTGCCGATCAGCCCGACTCATCGCCGCCCTCAGCTCTTCGACGCGACCCACCCGAACTACGGCGGCTATATGGGGATCCGGGTACCGCCCGAACTCCTCGGAGAGATGAAACGCGCTGACCTGTTGGTGGCCTTGGGCGAACGTATGACCGATTCGGTCAGCCAGTCCTACACCTTCCCGACCGCGCCCAAGCCGCAATTGCCGTTTGTCCACGTCTGGCCCGATCCCAATGAGGTGGGCCGCGTCTGGCGACCCGATCTCGGCCTGCCGTGCAGCCCCTACGAAGTGATCAGGGCATTGCTGCGCCGCGGCGCCCCCGCCGACGCCGCCAAGCGCCGCGGCTGGGTCGATCGGCTCAATGCGATCCACCGAAAGCTTCTGGCCAAGGAATGGAAGCCGACCAGCGACGGCATCAATTTCGCAGCAGTGGTCTGCGAGGTCGACACGCACCTCGCACCCGACGCCACGGTAACGACCGACGCCGGCAATTTCGCGAGCTTCGTCCACCGATATATCGGCTTCCGGCAGGAGCAGGTCTTTCTCGCCTCGGTGGTGGGTGCCATGGGCTCGGGCATGCCGATGGCGGTGGCGGCATCTTTGCGCCGGCCGGGGACGCAGGTCGTCGCCTTTGTCGGCGACGGCGGCGCCTTGATGACCGGCAACGAGATCGCCACCGCCCGCCAATACGGCGCCAGCCCAATTATGATCATCTCCGACAATGGCATGTATGGCACGATCGGCATGCACTCCTATGTGCGCTATCCCGAGCGGCCGTTGATGGCCGGCACCAGGCTGACCAACCCGGACTTCGCGCAATGGGGCCGTTCGTTCGGCGCCGAGGGCATCACAATCAAAAGCGAGGCAGAGGTTGTCGACGGTATCGCCCGCGCGTTTGCCGTCAAGACCAAGCCGGTGGTCGTGCACTGTCTGACCTCGGCGATCCAGATGAGCGCCTGGCGGCGGTACACAACATCGGCAACGTTGCCTTAGATTCGGTGCAGCACCGGTAGATCATGCGGCGTAAGCGACCGGATTGGAGTTTGACGACCCGATTGTTGGTGTAAATACCAACATGCGGGCGCGATTGCTCCTTCGCGAACGCCGCGTCTTAGCAGGCCGCGGAAAAGAGACCGCTGGCAAGGCCGCGCAGATCCCGCCCAATCCGCAACTGCCCTGCCGCCGGCAGCACATTGCACCGAGCCGATACGATCGACGCAGTTCGCTTCAACTGGCTAGTGACACTGTCGCCCGAGCGCTCCGCTCGCAGCGGCGCGCCCCGGCGGATCGTGACGCCGCCGTTGTTCGCGATCCCGATTTGCGCCGGCATCACGAATACGATGGGCGGTATGGCCGTCGATGAGCACGGCAGGGTAAAGCGGTCGGACGGCTCGGCGATGCCGGCTTTACGCCGCCGGTGGTACCACCGGCGGGCTCGAGGGAGGCGGTGCGCTGGGGTATGTAATCGGGCTGATCAAGGCCTACATCTTTGGTCTACGCGTCGCTGAAGACGCGGCGGACCATTTCAGTCGCGAAGCGGATATTTTACAATGAGGGCATCACTCTTCCGCACCGCGCTACATGGCAGCGGCGCACGATATCTGGCCGCTCTCCAGTGAGTATTATTCGAGCGATGCGGCCACCCGGACGTAGCAGACCATCTTCGACCAGTTCCGTTGCACCGCCTACGGGGAGTGAGCGGCCTAGGCTCGACGCACGGGCCTTTTAGTCCCTTACGAACGGACTCGTTACCGTTTGTGAGCAAAATTTATTGGCCAGAAAACGCGGATGATGCGATCATGGACGCGCCGTAATGGCTCGAACCCATTGGGTTCGCTAAGTTTGGACCCGCGCTGCGGGAAGATCCGGGCGGATGTGAATCGGCAGATCATCCAAAAAATAGCCCATACGGCCGAGGGTGGAGTGCGTTCGAAATCCCTGTTTGGTTCC
>Ga0306925_10003355_pt1 | contig 14143 bp, 16 predicted proteins | sample flu12Cox44000176_FD_203755 | JGI IMG/M metagenome (GOLD analysis project Ga0306925, IMG submission 203755) | Lab enrichment of tropical soil microbial communities from Luquillo Experimental Forest, Puerto Rico - flux8day.12C.oxic.44.000.176 (v2)... | ecosystem: Environmental > Terrestrial >... | reverse complement strand
TCAAGGCAGTCTTTACTCGCATCATGTCCATCACCGGAATGCCTTCAGTGATGCAGACCACCAACTCAACCCCCGCGTCGACGGCCTCCAATATGGCGTCCCCCGCAAAAGGCGCGGGAACAAAAATCATCGTTGCATTGCAACCGGTTTGCTGGCGCGCCTCGTAAACCGTATCAAATACAGGGACTTGACCGTCAAACAGCTGGCCTCCTTTGCCGGGCGTGACACCGGCCACAACATTTGTGCCATATTCCATGCAGCCCCGCGCGTGGAATGCTCCCGAACTGCCGGTGATACCCTGAACCAGAAGCCTCGTGTTACTGTCAACAAGGATAGACATGGTTGAATGGTTATTTCAGAGAGATCTTCTCATTTTTTCATAGTTGTCCAGAAACGGCTTTCACACCTTCTTCGCCGCTGCCACGACCAGTTTTGCCGCTTCAGAAAGATCTGTTGCCGCCTGGATCGGAAGTCTGGAGTCCTCCAAAAGCTTCTTGCCCAAATCGACATTTGTACCTTCAAGACGCACGACAAGTGGCACAGGCAAACTGACTGCCTTGACTGCGTTGATAATACCCTGAGCAATGACGTCACAACGCATGATACCCCCGAAGATATTCACAAGAATGGCTTTCACGTTCTTGTCTGCGATCAGGATCTTAAAGGCTTCCGTCACCTGCTCCTCGCTGGCGCCCCCGCCTACATCGAGAAAATTTGCGGGCTCGCCACCGGCATACTTGATGATGTCCATCGTCGCCATGGCAAGCCCGGCGCCGTTTACCAGACAAGCGATATCCCCCTCCAATCCGATATAGTTCAGACCGAACCTCGACGCTTCGACCTCTCGCGGATCCTCCTCGTAAATGTCCCGCATTTCCAGGATATCCTTGTGCCGGTACAGAGCGTTGTCGTCGAAGTTGAATTTGGCATCCAGCGCATAGACAACGCCCTCTGGGGTCACCACAAGGGGATTTATTTCCACAAGCGAGCAATCGAGCGAAATGAAGAGTTTGAAGACATTGCTGAATAACGTTGCGGCCGCTTTCAACTGGTCCCCCTTGAAGTCTAGCTGCCTCGCCAGTTTCAGCGCCTGAAAGGGCTGAAACCCGAGGAGCGGATGAACGAGTTCCCGAATGATCTTTTCCGGATGTTCCTCCGCAACCTTTTCGATTTCGACTCCCCCTTCTGTGCTCGCGACAACAACCGGAGATCCCGTGCCGCGATCCATCAAAATTGCGAAATAAACCTCGCGAGCGATATCTACCGACTCGGCAACGAGCACCTTTCTGACAACTTTCCCGGCCGGACCAGTCTGGTGCGTGACCAACGTGTGCCCCAGCATCTTATCAGCCAGTTCACGCGCCTCGGTTGGTGTTGAACAAAGCTTTACTCCTCCCTTGAATCCCGAATCAAAGGTTCCTTTTCCACGGCCGCCCGCGTGAATTTGCGCTTTTACGACCAGTTTGGATGTATTGAAGCCGGCAGCAATTTTTTCGGCTTCCTCCGGTGTCTCGGCGGGCGCGCCTTTCGGCGTAGCTACGTTAAACCGCCCAAAAAGTTGTTTTGCCTGGTACTCGTGGATATTCATGGGATAGGGGATTGTCCGACAGAAGCCAGAACGGCATGAGCGTTAGAGGATAGGGCTGGCCTTGAAGAAGCGTCAACCTGGAAGTGAGGAAAGGCTGAGCGAAGCGACAGATCTTACTTCCGCTCGTTGACCGCTCCTGGTGTCCTGTCCCCGAAATAAGCATGCCTTTCGCCCCGCGGTCGCGGGGTCAGTTGGCTGTTTTTCAAGGCGCGAGCGACGAGCATATCTGAATCGATACGTGAGGAGCGAGTCCCGCAGCCGCGGGACGGAAAAACGGCCAACTGACCGCGGCCCAGGGGGTTGCGATGAAAATGGGCCGGCGGCTGTCCCGCGGCTGCGGGATCGGTTACGTATCAATTTAGATATGCGCCCTCCTCACGCCTTGCCGGCGGCCCATTTTGATCGCAACGAAAGCAATGCTATTTCGGAGACAGGACACTAACGCTGGGCTACTCTGGCGGGTGCTGAGCACCGATCCACTATTAGCCGATCGCTTGAAAAAACTTGCGCTCCGCGCTGACGATTTCGATGAGCATTTTGCGCGTTCGGGCGGACCTGGCGGCCAGCATGTTAATAAGGTTTCGACGGCTGTAACCGTCATCTATCGACCGTTAGGGATTTCGGTCACGGCGCAGGAAACGCGCTCACAATACCGCAATCGCCAACTGGCGATTCACAGGCTGATCACGCTTATCGAGGATCAACGCAAACGAGTCGCAACGGAGAAGCGTTCGGCTTTCGAACGCCGGCGGCGTCAAAGTTCTCCGCGTCCCCGCGCTCTCAGGCGAGAAATCCGCAAATCCAAGGAACATCGGTCCGAAATCAAGCAGCATCGACAAAAAATCGAACCTTCTCCGAGCTCATAGGCAGCCGTTTCGGGCTCGTTACGGCCGGCGCTTCAGCTTCAGCGCCGGTTTCTTACGATTTTAAATCGGCCCGTCCCGGAGGGTCGGGGTGAACGGTGCGGTCAATAAATGATCCGGGTAGCCGTGTTTCCTGAGAAAACCGACGTATTCCTCTCGGAAGCGCTTTGTACGGTGATGTTCTTCCTGGTCGGCAAACAACAATATGTAAATATGTTTTGTACGATTACTACGCTTTCATCCCGGCCCTCCGGGACGGGGATCCTTGCTTGTTTTGGAATACCGGCAACCGGCGCTGAAGCGCCGGCCTATTTTCAAAGCGCCTCTCCGAGGCTGACGCGGGCGGGGACGCCCGCGCTACAATGTGGGACGGGCGTCCCCCGCCCGTCAGATCGCCGAAAACGGCTTTGAAATTGGCCAAACTCCAGCGGAAGGGGCAAGCGCCTCCCCTCCCGGGTCGCGGAGAGCTCCGCTGGCCTGGAGCATTCTTTCAACATATTTTGCAACTACGTCGAATTCGAGATTTACTCGATTACCGGGGGCTAAACAGCGCAAGTTCGTCCGATCCCAGGTATGCGGAATGATCCAGACGACAAAACTGCGCGCGCGAACCTCCGCCACCGTAAGACTGATTCCATTCACTGCTACGGAGCCCTTAAAGACAATGTAACGTTCGAACGCGTCCGGTAGTGCAATTTCGATCCGATGATCTTGACCGAGAGCCTCCACCGCCACGGCGACGGCGGTAGTATCCACGTGACCCTGCACAATATGACCGTCAAACCGGCTCGCGGCCAGCATAGGCCGTTCGAGATTGATCAGTGACCCAACCTCCAATTCGCTCAGATTGGTTCGGGCAGCGGTTTCACCCAACAGGTCAAACTCAACTGCTCCCGGTTTCTGGGCCACCACGGTCAGACAGACACCATTGTTCGCGAGGCTGTCTCCAATCTGCAGTTCGGATGCCAGCGCTGTGGAGACCTCAAGACGCAAGGTGCCAGAAGGCGATTTGGTGATTCGAACGATTTCGCCAATCGCTTCGATGATTCCGGTGAACATTAGACAAACTATAAACTTGCCCGCGGAACTTGCGAATTGAGCTCTGGATTGACTTTGCCAACTTTAGTCTTTATTGGGAGGTAACCCATTCATGGAGAAAGTGATTATCGTCGGCACCGGATGCGCCGGTTTGACGGCAGCGATCTACAGCGCGCGTGCCAACCTGCGTCCGCTCGTTTTGGAAGGCCGCGAACCGGGCGGCCAGCTCACGAGCACCACTTTGGTCGAGAATTTTCCGGGATTTCCGGAGGGAATTGATGGCCCCCAATTGATCATGAACATGCACCGGCAGGCCGAAAAATTCGGAGCGCAGTTCCGTTACGGCGAGGTACATGGGTTCGAATCATTAGACGGCCATTACTCGGTCGACGTCGATGGGGAATGGATCGAGACTCAGACGCTGATTATTGCCAGCGGAGCCTCTGCCAAGTGGCTCGGCCTGGAAAATGAACACGAATTGAAGGGTCATGGACTTACCTCTTGCGCGACTTGCGACGGAGCCTTTTATAGAGATGTACCGGTTTGTGTTGTTGGCGGCGGCGACACGGCCACCGAAGAGGCTATTTTTCTAACGCGTTTTGCCTCGGAGGTATTTCTCATTCATCGAAGAGACACACTTAGAGCCTCCAAGATCATGGCTGAGCGCGCTTTGAACCATCCAAAGATTAAACCGATCTGGAATACGGTGATTTCCCGCTACAACCCTGATCAGCGAGGCGAAATTCAAGGAGTCGAGCTTCGGAACGTTAAAACAGGCGAATTTTCAAAATTAGCCGTGCAATGCGTCTTCGTGGCGATCGGGCATACGCCAAATACCGAACCGTTCAAAGGCAAGATCGAGATGGATCAAAACGGTTATATACGGAGGCAAAAGGGTACTCAGACGAATTTGCCGGGTGTTTTCGCCGCGGGCGATGTCTCAGATCCCGTCTACCGGCAAGCCGTCACAGCCGCAGGCCAGGGCTGTGCTGCCGCCATCGAAGCGGAACGCTACCTGACGGATCTGGAAAGTTGATTCAGCTTCCGCTCTTACGCCGGCTCATGACTTTTAACGACTTGGCTAAAGAATTGAATCTCAGCACAGCCACGATTTCGCGCGCACTGAGCCGGCCGGAAATTGTCGCTCCACAAACTCGTACACGGGTCCTGGATGCCGTCCGCCGTTCCGGGTATCAAATGAACGGCATTGCACGCTCGCTGCGCACCCAATCGACGCACACGATTGGGGTCATCGTGTCAGATATTTGCAATCCGTTCTTCTCCTCGATCGTTAAAGCCGTGGAAGATGTCGCCAGGACCAACTGCTACACCGTATTAATCTGCAATGCCGATGAGGACGGAGGAAACGAAGAGGTGGCCCTGCGCCTGTTTATCGAACGCCAGGTTTCCGGGGTCATTCGTTGTTCCGTTGGCGCGAATCCCAGTTTGCTGCGAGTACTCCATCAAAAATCGATTCCACTGATCGATCTGGATCGCCAATCTGGACTCCCGAACATCGATACCGTCATATTGAACAATGAGCTTGGGGCTTCCCTTGGAACCCGTCATTTGATCAAGCTCGGCCACAAACGAATCGCCATCGTCTCGGGTCCCCAGCATCTTTCCAACGCCCGCGATCGCCTGGAGGGTTTTCGCAAAACGTTGCGCGCAGCGCGCATTTCGATCCCCAAGAACTACGTGGAATTTGGAGATTTCCGCGAAGCTTCAGGATTTCAGGCTGCCGAACGGCTCCTTAACCTGGACAGTCCACCAACCGCTATCTTCGTCGCAAATAATGAAATGATGGCTGGTACACTCTCAGCCGTTCGGCAGAGGAGAGTTAAAGTGCCTCGCGACCTTTCGCTCGTAGGTTTTGACGACGCCCGGTGGGCGCAATATCTGGAGCCACCGCTAACGGTCGTGTCGCAACCAGCAGAACTTATGGGCCAGAAGGCGGCACAATTGCTACTGACTCGATTGGCCGGGAGGACAACCCCGCAGACTGTCGTCTTCGAGCCGGAATTGATAGTGCGCCGTTCTGCTACTGCGCCTAAGAATTGATCCAGGACCGATTTCAAAAGCAAAGCGTTAAGTGCTCCTGCCGCCAAAGAGTACCCGGAACGCGCAAATCCCCTCATGAAAGTTTGTGATCTTACGCAATTCTATTCTCCCTTCAGTGGCGGGGTAAAACGTTACCTCGAAGAAAAGCGAAAATATGCGATTACGCACGGTCATGAACATCTTTTGATCGTTCCGGGCAAACACACCGAAAAGATTGAGAGCCCTTCAGACCGGGTTCATTTCATAGCGTCACCCCTCGTATCGCGGACTTCCCGATATCGCGCGCTTCTGAATTTGGGCGCTGTAGAGGAAATCCTGGAGCGGGAAATGCCACAGGTGATCGAATCGAGCGATCCCTACCAGGTAGCCTGGAAAGCGATCGCATCCGGAGAGGGATTGCATATACCCGTTGTGGGATTCTATCACTCCCACTTCCCGGAGGCTTATTTGCGAACTACGATGAAATACCTGGGCGAAACGGCCACTAATGTGATGATGGAAGTGGCGAGAAACTACGTTCGCAGCCTTTATAATCATTTTCGCGCCACTTTTGTTCCTTCCGCTGGTTTGGCTGATCTGCTTTCCGATTGGGGCGTACAAAACGTCATTCTGTGCGAGCTGGGAGTCGATATTCGCGTTTTCGAGCCGGCTGCAGACAAATTCCAGACCCGCACGCAGTTCGGGATTCCGTCCGGTCAAATCGTTTTGTTGTACGTAGGGAGGCTTGCTCCCGAGAAAAATGTTAAGACCCTTCTTCAAGCCTTCGCCCAACTCAATAATCAGTACCCGGGACGGTTTCATGCGTTTATCGTCGGCGATGGGTTTTACAGGGATGATGTGATTGAGTTGCAAAAGGCAACGCGATCGGTGACCTGGATGCGATACTGTTCCGATCAACTCAAACTAGCGAAGCTCTACCGAGCCGCGGATCTTTTCGTCCACCCCGGGGTCCAAGAGACATTTGGCCTCGTAGCCCTCGAAAGCCAGGCCTGCGGCACTCCCGTTGTAGGTATCCACGGCAGCTATATGGATCGAATTATCTTTGCGGATCAATCGCACTGGGCAAAAGAAAATACCGCAGAATCGCTGGCGGCGGCCATTCTGACCATGAGCAAAACAGATCTTGCAAAAGCAGGTTTGGAAGCCAGTTACCGGGTCGCCCGACGCTATTCCTGGCAAAGGGTATTTGACAGGATGTTTGACATTTACGAGCAACTTGCAGTTTAAATTCTTGTCAATGGATGAGTCGATACCTTTTGCCACGAAAGAGTTTCTAATCCGGCAATACCGGGATTCAGACCGCGCGGCAGTACGCGCACTCTGCTGCGACACCGGCTTTCTAGGTAAACCGATTGACCCAGTCTTCGAGGATCGCGAGCTTTTTGCTGACTTCCTGACCGGTTACTATCTGCAACACGAACCTGATTCGGCGTTTGTCGTGTCAGCCGACGGTGTCGTAAGGGGGTACCTGCTCGGTTCGCGCTACCCGGTCAAACACCAATTCTGGAGCTTCACGCAAAACGTGGTCCAAGCTTCGCGCATGCTTGGTCGCTACCGCGGATACAATCGCGAGTCGCGCCGCTTCATCCACTGGATCGTTTCCAAGGCGTGGCGCGAGGTTCCAGCGGCGCCGCGCACAATCGGGCATTTCCATATCAATCTTCTACCCGAGATACGGTCCGTTGCCGTTTGTCGACAACTTTTAGAGACCTACTTCCGATTTCTCCGCAATCACGGAGTTAAACAGATCCACGCCCAGATTGTTACTTTCGACGGCAGACGCGGCTTCAAATTTCTCGAGCGCTACGGATTTCGCGTTTTGAACCAATCCGAAATCACCAAGTACCGCCGGTTCACTAACCAGTCCGTTTATCTTTGCACCATAGTCAAAGAACTGGATCAGCATAGCGACCGGGTGCTCTATCCGATTCGAGGTTGACCCACCGTAGCCCGCCTCGATTGCCCAGATCAATGCATATGCGAACCATGCGCTGGGGCCGGTAACGCCTGATCTGCGAGGCAGCCGCTCTGTTAAGCAGAATGGAATGATCCCTAATTGCATTGGCGGCGTCTCAGACCATGTCCATCTTCTTGTCACGCTGCCTACGACATTTGCAGTTGCGAAGGCCGTTCAATTGATAAAAGCAGGATCATCGGCCTGGATTCATCAAACCTTTCCAAACCTCCGAAACTTTGCTTGGCAACAAGGCTATGGCGCGTTCAGCGTCGGTATCTCGCAGGTTCAGGAAACGGTCCATTACATCGAGCAGCAGCTCGAACATCGCCGGACGCGAACCTTTCAAGAAGAGTATTTAGCCTTCCTCAAGAAACACGGCGCACATTTCGACGAAAAATACCTCTGGGATTAGGTGCGCCCGATCACACCGTACCCTACGGGACGGTTTCTTTTTAGGCGCGCTTTCCCAGGCACTGCGTGCCAGGCTACGATCGGTATGTCCCTACGGGACGTGACTTGCAGCTATTTCGCAACAGCCTAGCCTCTAGACCCTCTAGACTTAGACTAGACTTGAATGCTCGCAGAAATCCCGGCAGAGACTCGCCAGACCATCCGAATCCTCCAAACCCCGAACCCCGAACTCCAAGCCTATACACCACCGCCCCTATCCACGTCTTCTCGACGGGAAACGCCGGGAAACACCGCGTCGCATCCCGATTCGCTCCGGAGCCGTTTTCTCCCGGCCGCCTATGCACGGGCCTCGACTGGATCTGTGAGCTCCGATGATTTCGTCAACGATGTAAAGGGGGCGCCGTTTCACCTCGTCAAAGACAGCCCCCAGGTATTCACCCAGAATACCGAGAAAGGTCAATTCCAAGCCGCTCATAAAGGAAATGGCAACGATTAAAGAAGTATAGCCGGGCGGCAAATGCCCTATTATCAGATAGACTGCAATCGCGAAGATTCCATAAAGCACACTCAGAGCAGAAATCAGAAAACCGACCACGGCGGCTGCACGAAGCGGAACCTTCGAAAAAGACGTGATTCCCGTAAGCGAAAGAGCTAACAAATTCAAAAGCCGATATTTGGTAACTCCAACGCGCCTCGCCGGGCTTACGAATTCGATCGTGCAATGGCGGAATCCCACCCACTGAAACAATCCCCGGAGAAACTGGTTTTGTTCCCGAATGGAGTTTTGAAACACGATTCGGACCTTACGCGAGAGGAGCCTGAAATCAGCCGCCCCGGCAGGAATTTCGATAGGAGAAAGCCAATTCTGTACTTTGTAAAAAAGATGCGAGGTCCATTTCTTGCCGGCACGAATTTCCGCATCGTAAATGCGGATCCCCTGGACAATATCGTACCCACGTTCAAAACGTGCGAGCAGTTCGGGTATGAGCTCTGGGGGGTGCTGCATGTCGGAGTCCATCAGGATCGAGGCGTCGCCGCCCGCATGGTCAAGGCCTGCGATCAACGACATCTGATGGCCGAAGCGGCGCGACAAATGCAGAATCACCACACGCGCATCATCTGTCGCTATTTTTCTTAGCACACCAAGCGAATCATCACGCGAGCGGTCCAATACATAGATGACATTGAAGTGGTATTTCGGAGCGAGTGTTTCCAATACAGCCGAAAGCGCTTGATGAAAAATGGCGATCCCCTCTTCCTCATTATATACCGGTAGGATGATATCGATGGTCGGTAGCGACGGGATCATTTAAGCCGCTCGTAGCCGGGAAGCGTCAGGAAATCAACAAAATGATCATTTGTCGTTAGTTCCTCGAACATTTCGGCCGCCTCCGCGTATTTGCCTTTGGCAAATCTGTCTGGCCCGGCCATCGATCGAATTTTTGCCAGCTCTTCGTCCAGCACGGAGCGAAATAACTCTTTGGTCACTTTCCTGCCATCAGTCAGCACCCCGCGCGGATGTCGGATCCACTGCCAAATCTGAGCTCTCGATATTTCGGCTGTGGCCGCGTCTTCCATCAGATTGAATATCGGCACCGCTCCAGAACCGCGGAGCCAAGCCTCAATGTACTGCACGCCTACACTGACGTTTGTTCGAAGGCCCTTGTCCGTGATTGGTCCTTCGGGTCCAAACTTGAGTAGATCCATCGATCCGACCGTCACATCCTCTCGTTTTCGAGCGATCTGGTTTGGCGTTTTCATAACCGCGTCGAAAGCTTCAAGCGCAACCGGAACAAGACCAGGGTGAGCAACCCACGTACCGTCATGGCCATCGTTGGCTTCCCGTTCTTTGTCCGCTCGAACTTTCGCGAATGCTTCCCTGTTTGCCTGCTCATCGTTTTTGATCGGAATTTGTGCTGCCATGCCTCCCATGGCGTGCACGCCTCGCCGATGGCATGTCTTGATGCAAAGCAGTGAATAGGAACGCATAAAATGCGTCGTCATAGTGACCAGCGCCCGATCGGCCAGAATAAACTCCGGTTTGTTCCGAAAACGTTTTATGCAACTGAAGATATAATCCCAGCGTCCGCAGTTTAGCCCCGCCGAATGCGCACGCAATTCGTAAAGGATCTCATCCATTTCAAAGGCCGCCAGGATCGTCTCGATCAGAACCGTTGCCCGAATGGTACCTCGGGCCAGACCGATTTCATCCTGCGCCAGATTGAATACATCATTCCATAGCCGCGCTTCCAGATGGCTTTCCATCTTCGGAAGATAGAAGTAGGGGCCCGAACCCCTTTTAACGAGTTCCTTCCCATTCTGAAAAAGGTAAATAGCAAAATCGAAAAGTCCTCCGGAAACCGGTTCACCATCGATCACAACATGTTTCTCATGGAGATGCCAGCCGCGTGGCCGCACGAACAGTACCGCTGTTTGCTCCTTCAGCCGATATTCTTTACCCTCCGGACTCCGAAACGAAATCTCCCGGCGAACAGCGTCACGCAAATTTGCCTGACCTTCGATCATGTTTACCCAGGTCGGCGCGTTGGCATCTTCGAAGTCCGCCATAAAGACTTTCGCGCCTGAATTGAGCGCATTGATAATCATCTTTCGGTCGGTCGGTCCTGTTATTTCCACGCGTCGATCCTGGAGATCAGCAGGTATCGGCGCGACCTGCCAGTCTCCTTGCCTGATCGAATGACTTTCAGACAGAAAGTCGGGCCACCTGCCTTCATCCAGTTCCGATTGCCTCTTCACTCGTTGCCTCAACAGATCGAGCCGTCTCGCATTAAACTCCCGATGCAACTTGGCAACGAGAGCCAGGGCATCAGAAGTCAGTATGGCGGCAGCCTCGGGAGAAACCTGGCCTCTCAGTTCAACACCTTCCGGAACGTGTAATTTCATATCAATTCGACTGGTTAAATCTGAACGTGAGTCAACCCCGAAACGCCAAGAGGCGCAAGCCGTTCAGACACACTAGTACGGTGCTGCCTTCATGACCAACGACACCGATCGGAAGGGGCAGATGAAAACCCAGCGCAGACGCGGCCAGCACAACAATCACGCAAAGTGCAAAGGCGAGATTTTTAAAAATGATGGTTTGAGAGCGCCGGCTCAGCTGCAAAGCAAACGGAATATTCCTGAGATTGTCGCTCATCAGGACGACGTCGGCGGTCTCCATTGCCACATCCGTTCCTGCAGCTGAAGTGAAACAACCACGACGGCTAATAACATGAAAACCGGTCACAGAATAGCGGCCGAGCTAACTTGAAAATGAAAGTCAATCTCGAAGCGGAGGAAATTTCACCACAGAGGCGCAGAGAACACGAAGTACTGTTAAAAGCATGATGAAAATCAGGCTTTTGGGCCACCGCACGTTGGAAGAAATGGAGGGATGGGGGGTTGGAAGGGTGGAAGGATGGAAGAATGAAGCCTTCCAAATTCCCATCGAAACGTTGAAGGCCGTTTTGGACTTGGAGGGCAGCGGTCCCCCTCGCAGCCGCATTTCCCGATGAGAGCCTTCTCGGCGGCCGGCTCGGAGATCCGGCCGTCCCGTATTGCCCAATCTTCCATCCCTCCAATCTTCCATTTCTTCCATCCTTCCACCCTTCCACCCTTCCATCCTTCCATTCTTTCTCATTGGCGAATTTCGAAGTTCGCTGCTATCCCATTCAAATATGAGCAAGATTCGCGTCGTCGTCTGGGGTGAATATGTCCACGAACAGAGGTCCGAAGCGATTCGAAAAGTCTATCCGGACGGAATGCACAATTGCATCGCAAAAAACCTCGCGAGCAATGATTCGTTCGCGGTAAGTACAGCAACCCTTCAGGAACCGGAACATGGTTTGCCCGAGTCTCGAATCGAAGAAACTGACGTACTGATTTGGTGGGGCCACGTCGCTCACGGGCAAGTTGCAGACCAGGTCGTCGATCGCGTCCAAAAGCGAGTTCTGGAAGGAATGGGATTGATCGTTCTGCACTCGGGTCATTATGCCAAGATTTTTAAGCGGCTGATGGGCACGACATGTTCATTGATCTGGCGCGATGTAGGCGAGAAGGAAAGAGTATGGGTCTGCAACCCCGGCCACCCGATTGCACAGGGGATTGACGCCTATTTCGAAATCCCGACAGAAGAAATGTACGGCGAACCTTTCGGCATTCCGAATCCTGACGAAACAATCTTCATCTCCTGGTTCCAGGGCGGTGAGGTCTTTCGTTCGGGCTGCTGCTGGAAGCGAGGAAATGGAAAGATATTCTATTTCCGACCCGGCCATGAATCTTTTCCGACCTATTATCAGCCGGAAGTTCAGACGGTTATGCAAAATGCAGTTCGTTGGGCCGCACCCCAAGGCTCTCGTTGGCTTGATGCAGTTCCGAATATTAAATTTTCTCCGGAACCTATTCGCCAGCGCTAAAATCCCACGAGCCAAAGCGCTCGAGCGATTTTCGCGCTTGCTTAGCGGCGAAATAGCCAGCTTACAATCGTCAATAGGATGCTGATCAGGATACAAGTCACAATCGGGAAGGAGAGCGAAAAGTTGCCCTTCTGAAATGAGACGTCTCCAGGCAGTCTACCAAGCCACTGAAACAGATTTGGAAAACGCCAGGCAAGCGCTCCGAAAACCACCAAAACTATCCCAACCAAAAACGCGTATCTACCGATCTCCTGCATGAACAAGGAAAAAATATACTTTAACCTTTCAAGTTCAATAGGGCAGCCTTGGGCTGGCAGTCAATGCGGCAACGCCTGAACGGACCCGGGATCAATTCGAAGGAGACGTCGTTCCGACCTCAATTCATTTTACCTAGCGAGGCCGCGCCTTAGATCAACGATATCCAAGATGTTTTTCGGCTTTTACGTTCATCATCTCAGCCCGTTCCTGATTCAGTTCAATCAGCAGTTTGGCATACGCTGGTATGGTATCGCCTATATCGCAGGCTTTCTCGCGGCTTTTTACCTGATGAAGTGGCTGGCACGCCGCGGTTATGGATCGCTCGAGGAGAAGCAGGTTGGTGATTTCATTTTCTATGCAGCGCTTTTCGGCGTTCTGATTGGGGGCCGCCTCGGATACGTCCTCTTTTATCGACCTTCCATGCTGACCGAAGACCCATTAGGAATCTTTCGCGTCTGGGACGGAGGGATGGCAAGCCACGGCGGAATTCTCGGCCTGATTATTTTCAGTTGGATCTATGCGCGACGCCACCAAATATCATGGACCGGGATCGGGGATAACCTTGTCACCGCCGCTCCCCTTGGCCTTCTCTTCGGGCGAATCGCAAATTTCATCAACGGCGAGCTTTACGGGAGAGTAGCGACTGTGCCCTGGGCGATGCAATTTCCAGCCGAACTGCTCGATCATCCTGATGAGGTGGTCATTGCCTTGCAGCAATCAGCAAAAATCGATCCGACATTGGACAATGTTCCAGCAATCATTGCAGCTTCGCGACACAGTGAACAAGTGCGCAATCTGCTCGCTAAGATTCTCACTCCGCGCTATCCAAGCCAACTCTACGAAGCTTTTCTTGAAGGGATTTGCCTGTTCGTCCTGCTGCTCCTGATCCGTCTAAGGTTCAAAAAACCAGACGGCGTGACGACCGGTTGTTTCTTTATTCTTTACCCCGTTATGCGCATTATCGGGGAAAATTTTCGGGAACCCGATGCACCTCTCACAGGTCCCCTCACGCGGGGGCAATTTCTCTCTTTGTTCATGTTCCTGATAGCCGCCGGTTTTCTTTGGCGCGCCTGGAAAAATCACAAGAGCTTGCCGTTATCAACTCGTGATTAGGTGGCCGTTATTGACCCGAGGGCTTTGAAGGCTTCGAGGTCCTCCGTGACTGACCTGGAGGTGCGTCCCCAGAGTGTTTCACACAATCGCTCGGCGGTGGTTTTGTTGCGGTTCGGCAATGAGCAGGGGCGTTGCTTGTGACGCCCTCGTTATCGAGGCGAACATAGTTCCTTTGCTGGGCATTCGCGAAGCTCCGGGAGGTGCAACCGCCTCCCCCTCCAAGTTTTTCGCGCGCTCAGTCATTCCTTTCCGGCCAAACAAGCTTGCTGTCGACCAGCGCGGCGCCGAGGGACCGGACGCCCTCCAGGTCTTGATCAAAGCTCCAATGGGCCTCCCTTGACCTGGAGGGCTGCAGTCCCTTGCAGCCGCGGAACCCATACGGGCCCAAACGCCGGACGTTGTCGCGGCAAAACAAAGCTTGTATCGACCGGCGCCCTCC
>Ga0306925_10003351_pt1 | contig 14157 bp, 13 predicted proteins | sample flu12Cox44000176_FD_203755 | JGI IMG/M metagenome (GOLD analysis project Ga0306925, IMG submission 203755) | Lab enrichment of tropical soil microbial communities from Luquillo Experimental Forest, Puerto Rico - flux8day.12C.oxic.44.000.176 (v2)... | ecosystem: Environmental > Terrestrial >... | reverse complement strand
GACTCCTACGAGGCGCGCTGTCGCCGGTGCTTTGAGCCAAATCCGGCGCAGGCCCGCCGCGAGAATGGACCACAGATTCTGATTCGCAGCCGTGCCAGTAGCGGCGGCAAGTAAACTCCGGGCCGGAACTAGCTCTCGAGAGATTCTGCTTCACTGGACGCGACGATGCGCATCGAATCGAAAGCACCGACACGGGTCGACCTCGCCGGCGGAACGCTGGATATCTGGCCGCTCTACCTGTTTCATCCGGGAGCGGTCACGATCAACGCCGCCATCTCGCGTTACGCGTACTGCGTGGTGGACTCGAATCTGCCAGGCGACGATCGCATCAAGCTTGTTTCGCTTGACACGAACTGCTCTGAGGCTTTTGCGTCGTTTGAAAAGCTGGTGTACGCCAGGCACTACAAGCTGCCGCTACTGGCGGAAATTGTGAAGTTCTTCAAACCGAAGGGCGGACTTTCGCTGACAACCAACTCCGAAGCGCCAGCCGGGGCGGGAATCGGCGGATCAAGCGCCATGGCGGTCGCAATTTGCGCGGCGCTGGACCGTTACACCAGCACGGGCCGGAGCAAGGTGGACTGGATTCATATCAGCCGCGACGCCGAAGCGATCGTCATAGATATTCCAACGGGCATGCAAGACCACTACCCACCCGCGTTCGGCGGAGCGGCGGCCATCGAACTTCTGCCTGGCGGAGAGCGGCGGGTTGAACTGAACGTGAACCTCGATGAGCTAGAGAGAAGGCTCGTGGTTTGCTATACAGGCAAGCCGCGCCAATCTGCTATTAACAATTGGGCCGTGTTTAAGGCGCACATCGATAACAAAGGCTCGGTGAAGGGCAACTTGGAACGCATCTCCCAAATCGCGCAGAAGATGCGGGTGGCGCTCGAGTCCGGCGACTGGAAAGAAACCGGACGGCTGATGAATGTGGAATGGCAATTCCGTTGTAAGAGTCTACCGACGATTTCGACCAAGACGATTGACCGGATCATTGTTAATAGCAGGCGCAAGGGCGCCCTTGGCGGCAAAGTTTGCGGAGCGGGCGGCGGAGGCTGCGTGGTCCTGTTAATTGAGCCGGACGCCCGGGAGAGGGTCGAGAAGACGATCGTCGAGTCAGGAGGGCAACTCCTCCCCATGAAGGTCGACCGCCAAGGGGTCACGGTCGTCTCCCAATAATTTTTTCTTGATGCTACTCAAGTCGCTCGCCGCATCATAAAATAGGTGGGGTACCCTGGAAGGGGGTGCCACCCCCTGTGCCATGTATTCGCGCGTTGTCATCACGCTGACTTTGGTCCTGTGCATGTCGGGGGACCTACCTCACCTTTTTGGTCCCAACAAGGCACCGCGCAGTCCTCAGGAGACATTTCTACCCGACGACCGCATTCCCCTCTTTCCGTTGCTAGTTGTCAATGATTCTCAAGACCCGGATAAACCGGTGACTACCGCGGGTCAGAAGAACAGCGCTCTGCAGGAAAGCACAAAGCTGCAGTTGATCCGGTACGTTTCTGGTGAGTTTGCCAAGGCGCGCAAGCCCCTGCCCGGTGGTAAAGATGGGATTACCTTGCTGGTCGACAAACCGCTAAACGAGGAGACCCTGAATCGTGCTGTGATGCTTCATGGCGCCGCGGTCAACTCTGGCGATAACGTCCAAATCACAAAACTCGAGTTCCACGAACGCACGATCATCGTCGACGTCAACGGTGGCGGCAGGCCCAAGAAGAACTGGCGCGATCACATCCAGCTTGGAATGGGTGGAACCATGCCCACGACGACAGGAAGCGCTACCACGCAGCAGGATCAGGGACCTGCCGGATTTCAGCAGGGCCTGGGTGGTACGATCTATCTCCAGTTCTCAAAGAGTGTCCCGGATCTCTCGCCGGATGAACTGAAAAACATCCTTGCGCCGTTTCTGGATTTTTCGAAGGAACGGTCCGCTTCAGTGCACTGGATCGACACGCTTCCGCCCGAGATGAAGAAAGCGATCACCGAGCGCCATCCAATTGTGGGAATGGATCGTGATGAGGTGGTCGCAGCCATCGGGAAGCCGGACCGCAAGGTCCGCGAGCGAGACGCCGAAGGCAACGAAACCGAAGACTGGATTTACGGACATCCACCCGAAAAGACCACGTTCGTACATTTCACGGGTGAGCGCGTAACGGGCATCAAGCAATATCCATAGCATAAGGCTGACGCTCCCTCAAACATTCTCTGAAACACCAAAAATTGCTAGCCGCGTGAGAGCCGGCAAATTCCTATTGCCAAGCCATAGGAAGTGTGGAATATTCCTATGGGAAAACCATAGGAGCACTGACATGGGAGACAAGGCAGACGTCTGGCAGGGAACTCTGGCGCTCATGGTCCTGAAAACACTCGAGTCCATGGGACCACTACACGGCTACGGCATCGCGCGGCGCATCGAGCAAGTCAGCGGCGACCTTCTGAACGTGAACTACGGAACGCTGTACCCGGCGTTGCTGAAGCTAGAGCAGGAAGGCTACATCGATTCCGAATGGGGCGTCTCTGACAACAATCGTAAAGCGAAATATTACAAGCTCACGCGCGCTGGGCGGAAGCAGCTTGCCAAAGAAGCGCGCGAGTGGCAGCAAACGACCGACATTCTGGCGCGGTTTCTGACCGAACCGGAGCGGACCTCATGAGACGTTTTCGCGGGTGGTTGGTAAGGTTAGCCGGGATGTTCCGCAAGGAGCGGAGCGAGGCGGAACTGGCTGAGGAACTCGAGAGCCACGCGCAGATGCACGTCGAGGAGAATATTCGAGCGGGCATGAGCCCAGAAGCGGCGCGCCGGGACGCTTTAATGCGCCTGGCGGGCTTGGAGCAGACCAAAGAACGTTACCGCGACCAGCGCAGCTTGCCTTGGCTCGATGCTCTGCTGCAGGACCTGCGCTTCGCGCTCCGCATGCTGGCGATCAGGCCCAGTTTCAGCATGGTCGCAATTCTTACACTCGCGCTAGGCATTGGGGCGACCACCGCCGTTTTCAGCGTTGTGGACCGCGTGTTGTTCCGCAGCCTGCCTTATCCGCACGATGACCGCCTCGTTTCCTTTGGCGTCAAAGCGCCCTTTGAAGGAATCGAGTTCATGCTGGCTCCGGAATACGCGTTTTTGCGTTCGCAGAGCACACCCTTTGAGTCCATGACGTCGATAACGCCGGGAGGAGCGGACTGCGACATTACCGAGGAGAATCCTGTACGGTTGAGTTGTGCCTTGGTGGAATCGACGTTTCTTTCGACGCTCGGAGTCCGTCCGATTATTGGCCGCGATTTTGTTCGCGAAGACGATCGACCCAACGCGGTGCGCGTCGCCTTCCTCTCGTACGGGTTGTGGAAGTCGCGATTTGCGAGTGACCCGAGCGTTGCAGGAAAAACTCTTTCGCTCGACGGGAAGCCGGTCCGGATTATCGGAGTCCTTCCCGCAGAATTCGAGATGCCAAACCTGGGGGCTGCGGACATGCTGTTGCCTCAAGCGCTGGACGACTCGGCGCTCGACCGGAAAAATCCGCGCGTGGTGCTGAGGGCATTCGCGCGCTTGAAACCAGGCATTACGATCGAGCAGGCGAGAGCAGGGCTCGAGCCGTGGTTTCAGGACTCGCTGCGATTTGTACCGCCGCAATTTCGCGCAGAAGTGTCGTTGCGAGTTCGTTCGCTGCGCGACCGCCAAATCGAAAATTCGCGCGTTGGCGCGTGGGTTCTGTTTGGCGCAGTCATCGCGGTCCTGATGCTTGCTTGTACAAATGTGGCGAATCTGATGCTTGCAAGGACGGTGAGCAGACAGCGCGAGCTTGCGGTGCGCGCGGCGCTTGGCGCAAGCAGGGCACGCCTGGCGCGGCAGACACTGACGGAGAGCGTGCTGCTCGCGTTGCTGGGAGGCATTGCGGGGTGCGGCCTTGCGTACCTGCTGCTCCAGGCTTTCATCTCCATTGCGCCCGAGGGAATTGTGCGCCTGCGCCAGGCATCGCTGGATTTTCGCGTACTCCGATTCGGACTCGCTGTTGCGTTGCTTTCCGGCATTTTTTTTGGTGTGATGCCGGCACTCGCGGATCCGGCGCCCGAATCCCTCACCGGAAGGTCCATGGGCCCGGCGGGACGTGGGTTTCTGCGGCATGCTTTGGTTGCGGGACAAATTGCCGGCTCGGTGATTCTCCTCGCGGGAGCGGGACTGCTGTTGCGGAGTCTCTGGCAGATTCAGAGCATTCCTTTGGGCCTCGCGACTCAACAAGTCGTCACCGCGCAAATTTCCCTGGCCGAGCACCATTATCCCGATACACCGAAGCAAATCGCCTTCTTTCGAGATGTGGAAACACGGCTCGAACGAATTCCTGGAGTGGCGTATTTGGCGCTGAGCGACACGCTCCCACCGTCGGGTGGCATGCAAGCTACGTTCTACGCCTCCATCGAAGTCCCGGGACGGCAGCGTCCCTCGCAGGGAACTGGCGGAATGGTGGGCTGGCGCATGGTGACGCCAAATTATTTTCCAGCGCTGGGGATTCGCATCCTGCGCGGGCGAGGATTTACGGACCAGGATCGAGCGCCTACCGAGAATCCGGTAATTCTGAGTGAAGCGCTGGCGGACAAAATGTTTCCGCAACAAGAGCCCATTGGAAAACAACTGCGGTTTTTCTCGTTGGGCGCGCAAGGGCCGTGGCGGACGATTGTCGGAGTAGCCGCTGATGTTAAAAACAACGGGCTGATCGCGCCAGCGGATCCGGAGTTTTACATACCGTGGAAGAACGATCCCGAAGCGTACGCGCGGCGCGCTCATGTGACCTTCCGCACATCACTCGGTCCTTCGGCGGTGGTGCCGTGGATCCGTACGGAGATTGCGGGACTCGATCCCACGGTGCCAGTCGAATTCTCGACGATGCAAGCGCGGGTCGGCAAGCTGACGGAGCGGCCGAGGTTTGATGCGATTTTGTTGTCCCTCTTCGCTGGGATTGGGGTGGTGCTGGCCGGGCTGGGCATATATGGAGTTGTGAGCTTCTTTGTGACGCAGCGCACGCAAGAGTTCGGAGTGCGGATGGCCCTGGGAGCAACACCGCGCCGAATCCTGGGGATGGTGCTTCTGAACCTAGGGCGATGGACGTTGGCCGGCGCGACGCTGGGACTGCTCGGCGCGTGGTTCTGCGCGCGGCTGTTGCAGTCGCTGCTATTTGAGGTGCACGCCCACGACCCCAGATTGCTTACGTTGTCGCTGTTGATTCTGCTTGCGGTGGCTTTTTTGGCGGCATGGGTGCCGGCGCGAAGAGCGGCGCGGGTGGATCCCATGGTGGCGTTGCGCTATGAGTGAACGGAGATTTGCATGAAGCGCTTGCGAGCATGGCGGCGGGGTCTTCCGTAAGAAACGGCGCTGCGCGGAGCTTGCGGCGGAACTCGAGAGCCATGCAGGATTGCTGGCATTTCCGATGATGGCGGGAACCGGCGGCGACGCCAAGAGACGTGAATGAATTGGCTCCAAGCCCTCGCTCCCTTTGATCAAAGGGACGCCCGCCTCCACACTCGTAGGCCTAACTACAAAGGGCAGGTCCCACACTCCAAAGACAAGCACAAGGCGGATCGAGAAGGTCAAGGCTCGCTAAGAGGCCCTGGGGCCAGTGGCGGCGGAACGCTTGGTTTGATTTGCGGAGTCGGCGGCATATTGCCCGACGGAGCGCAGGGAGACGCCATGAGCGCGCGCGACGGACTGGGCGCCGTCGACAGAATCGCCTTTTGCGTAGGCCAACATGAGAGCGGCAAAGGTCTTTTGCAGTGGGTCGGGAGACTTGTGCTGTTCCTGGAGAGCTTGCTCGGGGACAGAGTCCAATTTCAGTTTTGTGTTCCAGGCCCGCTCGAAGATTTGCAGGGCGTCAAGCTGCGAAAGAGGTTGCGGGCCGCCCATTTCGAGAACGGTGTGCTGCTGGGTGTATTTCTTCGCGGCGGCGATGGCGGCAAATTCGGCCACATCGAACGCGGAGATATAGCTGACTTTGGCCTTGCCCGAGCCGTAGATGCGCGCGGAGCCATTGGCAGGATCAAAGCCGAGCACGGGACTGAGCCACATTTCCATGAAATACGAGGGGCGAAGGACGACCGTTTCCATGGCGCTCGATTGCAGGCGCGCTTCGCACTCGCGTTTCGCGGTCTCGAGCGGTGAATCTTGGCGAATGTGGCCGGAGTAGGAGACATAGACGAATTTCTTGACACCGTGTTGCTCGGCAGCGTCGATCAGCGCCAAAGTGCCTTCGAGATCGACACGGCGGAGGCCCTCGTCGGCTCCAGTGGGCATAGAGGTTGCGGTGGAGAGGATGGTCTCGACATTTTTGACGGCGGGTGTGAGCGAGTCAGGCTTGGCGAGGTCACCTTGAACAATCGTAACGCCGGCGGCAGTGAGTGGATTGGCCTTGGGATGGGCGGAGCCACCGCGAGCGAGACCGGCTACTTTGAGGCCGCGAGACGCGAGTTTGCGGGCGATTTCGCTGCCCACGGAACCAGTAGCGCCCACAATAAGGATGGACACGGAGATGCCTCCAGGGAGGAAGAGTTGTGCGGAGTATCGCACCGGATCGCAGAGTTGGCAACGGAGGGTGCGGAAGGATGTTGTAGAACCCCACCGACCGTTCGAAACCAAGGGTGGACATTCGTAGTTCGCCAGCTGCGCTATGCCGGGAGCGTCATTCCCTGCGCGAGTCTGGCTTTCGCATTTCCGCGGCAAGGGAAAGGCTGCCGATCTTGACGGGTGAAGCTACTTTGACGGGCGCAGGTTTGCCGTCGACGAGCAGGCCACGCGGAACGAAGGAGACGGTCCACTTTTCCTGCGTCGCTTTGAGACCTGCGAGGATGGCCTTGTTGATGGGAAAGGCGAAATGAGCAGGCTCGAATTCTTGGTGAGAACTCTCGTGAATCCCTTGACCGAAGAGTGCCATTGCCCCTACGTGATAGGGGCTCTATTCGGAAGGGGTCACATTGGCGGGAGGCCGAAATAGACTTGCCAGGCGACGCCCGGCTGACGCTCGGTCTCCACACCGTCGAGTTCGAGGGAGATTGTAGCGTTGGGGTTTTCGGCGAGGCTGGAGAGGCGCTGTTTTGCATACGCCCGGCTTGATTGACATTTCCTCACACTACCCATAGCATTTTCTGTTCGACTCGCGGCAGCGTTCCGCTCTGTCTGACGCCGCTAACTACACCCCGCACCGGAGGGAGTAATGCCAATTAAGGTTGGAATCAACGGCTTCGGCCGTATCGGACGCAATATTTTGCGCGCAGCCATCGACGACCAGGACTTGCAGTTCGTCGCGGTGAACGACATCACGGACGCGAAGACGCTGGCGCACCTGCTGAAGTACGACTCGGTCCTCGGAAACCTGCCGCAGAAGATTATGCACACCGACGACACGATCAGCGTGGAGGGACGAAGCTTCAAGGTATTTAAGGTCAAGGATCCAGCGGAAATCGACTGGGCGGGGGTGGGTGCGGATATCGTAGTTGAGTCGACCGGACTGTTTACAAAGGGGCCGGAAGCGAAGAAGCACCTGCGCGGGCCGGTGAAAAAAGTGGTGATTTCGGCGCCAGCGGAGGATCCGGACGCGACGTTTGTACTGGGCGTAAACGATAAGACGTACGATCCGAAGAAGCATCACGTGGTTTCGAATGCTTCGTGCACGACGAACTGCCTGGCGCCCGTGGCGAAGGTGCTACAGGATACGTTTGGGATTCACAGCGGGACGATGACGACGATTCACTCGTACACGAATGACCAGAAGCTGCTGGATTTGCCACACAAGGACCTGCGTCGCGCGCGAGCCGCGGCGCTCAGCATGATTCCGAGTTCGACGGGTGCGGCGAAGGCTCTGCACCTGGTGATTCCGGAATTGAAGGGCAAGCTGGACGGTTACGCGATGCGAGTGCCGACACCGAACGTGAGCGTGGTAGATCTAACGGTTTTCGTGGACAAGTTGGCGACGAAGGACAGCGTGAACGCGGCGCTGAAGTCTGCCGCGAATGGGCCGATGAAGGGAATCCTGGCGTACACGGAAGAAGAGCTCGTGTCGGTGGATTTTCGCGGGAATGACAATTCGTCGATCGTGGATGCGGGGTACACGAAGGTAGTAGGCGATAAGTGCGTAAAGGTGCTGGCGTGGTACGACAACGAGTGGGCCTACTCGTGCCGGGTGCGGGACCTGGTCAAGCTGCTGGCCTCGAAGTTCTAATTAGGCGTGATTGGTGAGTGGTGACCGGTGACCCTTGTGTCGAGGACACGAGCACAAGTTCGGTGCCAAGCGGCTTGGGACTGTGGGAGCCGGCCTGCGGCAGGCAGGCCTTGCTTCTGCCTTTGAGCACCGCCGACCTGGGTCCTTTCCGAACCCGCAAGTAGCGGCAAAACGCCGTATTCCAAAGAAACGCCGACGTCATAACGCGACTTGACGACTGACCTCTGAATCCAAGAAGCAAGAACGGAATACATCATGAACAAGCTGACGATTAAGGATCTTGAGTTGAGCGGGAAGCGTGTGTTCATCCGCGTGGACTTCAACGTGCCGCTGAAAGATGGGATTGTTACCGATGGTACGCGGATACGGGAGACGTTGCCGACACTGAAACTGGCGATGGAGAAGGGCGGACGGCTCGTGCTCGCGTCGCATTTGGGAAGGCCGAAAGGAGGGCCCGATGCGAAGTACTCGGTGAAGCCGGCGGCGAAAAAACTGGAGGAATTGCTCGCGAAGTCTGTGGCGTTCGCGACGGATTGCGTGGGAGCGGACGCGGAGGCGAAGAGCAAGGCGCTGAAGGACGGAGAAGTGCTAGTGCTCGAAAATGTACGGTTCCATCCGGAAGAAGAAAAGAACGACGAAGCATTTTCGAAGAAACTGGCGGCGTTGTGCGACGGGGTGTTTGTGTGCGACGCGTTCGGGTCAGCGCACCGCGCGCATGCTTCGGTGGTGGGGATTACGAAATTTGTGAAGCAAGCAGCAGCCGGGCTGCTGATGGAAAAGGAACTGGCATATATCGGGAAAGCCATGAGCCATCCGACGCGGCCGTTCGTGGCGATTCTGGGTGGCGCGAAGGTCAGCGACAAGATTGAGGTGGTCGAGAACCTAATGAAGATTGCCGACGCGATGCTGATCGGTGGAGGGATGGCGTACACGTTTCTGAAGTCACAGGGTGCGCCGATCGGCAAGTCGTTGGTGGAGGATGACAAGCTGGAACTGGCGAAGGAAATTCTGGTGGAGGCGAAGCAGAAGAATTTCAAGTTCTTGTTGCCCGTGGATCATGTGATCGCCGCTGAGTTTAAGGCGGATGTTCCTTCGAAAGTTGCGGATGCCGGCGCGACGCCGGCGGATCAGATGGGGCTGGACATTGGGCCGAAAACGATCGCGGCGTATAAGGCAGAGATCGCGAAGGCCAAGACGATCGTGTGGAACGGGCCGATGGGCGTGTTTGAAATGCCGGCGTTCGCCAAGGGGACGCTCGAAATTGCGAAGGCGGTTGCGAGCGCGACGGCGTCGGGCGCAACTTCGATTATCGGTGGCGGCGATTCCGCGGCCGCAGTGCATAAAGCGGGAGTGGCCGACAGGATTTCGCACATTTCGACCGGGGGCGGCGCTTCACTGGAGTTTCTGGGTGGGCGGAAGCTGCCTGGCGTGGAGGCTTTGACGAACAAATGAGCGCACAAAAACGGCGGCGGGTGATTGCCGGCAACTGGAAGATGTATAAGACGCAGGCGGACACGCGGACATTTTTCGCGGGGTTCAGCCCGCTGGTGGCGGGAGTGGTGGATTGCGACATTGTGATTGCTCCGCCATTCACGAGCATTCTGGCGGCGGTGGAAGCGACGAGGGGAACGAAGATTGGGATTTCGGCGCAGAATGTTTACTGGGAAAAAGAGGGGGCGTTCACCGGAGAGGTTTCGACCGGGATGCTGGTGGAGGCGGGCTGCCGTTACACGATTATTGGTCATTCGGAGCGCCGGCAGTTTTTCAGCGAGACCAACGAGACCGTGCTAAAGAAGACGAAAGCTGCTCTGGCGGCAGGACTTACGCCGATTGTGTGCATCGGGGAGATGTTAGCCGACCGCGAAGCAGGGAACACGGAAAAGATTTGCGAGACGCAGTTCCGGGGGAGCTTCGGCGCGTTGACCAGCGAGGAATTCTCCCGTATTCTGGTAGCCTACGAGCCGGTCTGGGCTATCGGCACCGGCCGGACTGCTACCCCAGAAATTGCGGCAGCCATGCATAAGTTCGTGCGGCAGTGTGCTGCGGCGCAGTTTCCGGCGAGCGAGGCTGCAAGATTACGGATTTTGTATGGAGGAAGCGTCAAGCCGGACAATATTCAGGGTCTGATGGCGCAGGAAGAATTAGATGGGGTGCTGGTTGGGGGAGCAAGCCTGGAAGCGAAGTCGTTCGCCAGCATCGTGAAAGATTGGCCGAGGTAGAGCGGCTCGTTGCAGAGGTTTGATGGTGCGCCGCGACCCCAAAAGGCGCTTGAGTCTTAAGGGAAATTGGAAGTGAGGTGCAGGAAATGCCTGGTTGGATGCGATGGACGATCGCGTTGATCGTGGGGTTTGGGATTATTGCGATTGGGTTCCGGTGGGCGCCGTGGCTGCTGAACACCTTTTTCGTGCTGAACTGTTTGGTTTTGATCGTTGTGGTGTTGCTGCAGAGCGGCAAGGCGGCGGACCTCGCTGGCGCTTTCGGCGGGGCGGGCAGCCAGACGGCGTTCGGACCGCGAGGCGCGGCTTCCGTACTTTCACAAGCGACCACATGGTGCGCAGTGATGTTCATGGTATGCGCGATGGCGATGGTGGTACGCGTGGACCGTAGCGTGGAGCAAGGCGGATCGATTTTGCAGAAGTTTTCGAAGCCGGCCCCGGCCGCGACGAAGCCAACTCCGGCGAGCCCGGCTCCTTCGATCCCAGCGGCGCCCGCGGCGCCGCTGCCACAGTCGTCGACGCCTCAGCAGTCTTCTCCTTCGACGCCAGCGAAGCCGTAAGCTTCCGTTTGGTGCTTCGGTCGCGGCGTTGCTTCGCAAAAGCGGGAGCGGGGCCCTGCCCTCCAGAGGCGCCTTGCCCGACGAAGGGGGCGCGTTTACAATGAAGCTCTTACCTCTGTGCGGTCGTGGCGGAACTGGCAGACGCACCAGCTTGAGGGGCTGGCGGTAGCAATACCGTGGTGGTTCGAATCCACTCGACCGCACCAAATTTTCTCCAGGACAAAAAGAGAGCCGGCGTAGAAAGTTTTGACGTTGGGGACCCCGGGGACGAGAGAAGAGGGGCCTCTAACTTGCATCGGTTATCTGACGAATTTAAGCGGAGACTTCGTGGCCGTCACCTCCAAAAGAAATGTGCAAATTTCGGGGCAAGAGAATATTAGTATGCAAGCCTCACGGGAGGCTTAATGACGCACAAAAAACGGGCGATTGCGTTCGTGTGGGTTGTTATTCTTGCGATGATCGCTGTGCCACTGCGCGGGCAGGAAGCGGCAAAGACTGCGCAAAACTGGCCTGAGCCGCAAGAGGGCGATTACGTGGTGCGTGATTTCCATTTCCAGTCGGGCGAAAGCTTAGCGGAAGTACGGATCCACTACCACACGCTGGGCAAGCCGGCGAAGGATGCAGCCGGGCGGACCACGAACGCGGTGCTGATTCTGCATGGCACGGGCGGCAGCGGTAACACGTTTTTCCGGCCCATATTTGCTGGCGTGCTATTTGGTCCGGGGCGACTGCTGGACGCCACGAAGTACTTCATCATCGTCCCCGACAACGTGGGCCACGGGAAGTCCAGCAAGCCGAGCGACGGCATGCACGCGCATTTTCCGCAGTACGAGTATGCGGACATGATCGTGCTGCAACACGAACTGGTGGAGAAAGGGCTGGGGGTAAATCACCTGCGGCTGATTCTCGGCACTTCGATGGGCTGCATGCACACGTGGATGTGGGGCGAGACGTACGCAGATTACATGGACGCGATGATGCCACTCGCGTGCCTGCCCGTGCAGATTGCCGGGCGCAACCGGATCTGGCGGAAGATGGTGATCGATGGGATCCATCGGGACCCGGAGTGGAAAGGCGGCGACTACACGACACAGCCCCGCGCCGGCTTGCAGATCTTAGCGGACTTCCTGATTATCGCGGGCGGTGCGCCTCTGCATATGCACGAAGAACTGCCGACGCGTGGTGCCGCAGACAAATATCTCGAGGAATCCATGGCGCGTCTTACTTCGAGCCTCGACGTGAATGATCATTTGTTCGGGATAAACGCCTCGCGAAACTACGATCCCTCGGGCAAGCTGGAAACGATCAAGGCGCCAGTGATGTTCATCAATTCGGCGGATGATTTCATCAATCCTCCGGAGCTGGGCACAGCGGAGCAAGAAATCAAGCGGGTAAAAAACGGCAAATTTGTGCTGTTGCCAGCTTCCGGAGAGACTCACGGGCACGGGACGCATACCTGGGCGGCGGTGTGGGAGCAATATTTGAAGGAATTGCTGGACCGTTCCGGTAAGAGCAATTAGGGGATCGCAAGTCTACGTCTGCAGCGCAGCATGCTGCTATGATTTCCTCATGTCATTGGAACTTTCGGATGTTGAAGTGCGCGTGCTCGGGGCCCTTGTGGAGAAAGAGATCACCACGCCGGAGTACTACCCGCTTTCGCTGAATGCGCTGACAAATGCATGCAATCAGAAATCGAACCGGGATCCGTTGATGACGCTGGACGAGGACGCGGTGCGCAGGGCGCTACGGTCGCTGACGGACCAGTATATTGTGCGTTCGGCGAGTGGGGATTCGCGGGTGGCGAAGTTCGAGCATCGGCTGAACGAGTTTTACAATTTTCACCGGCATGAAATAGCGGTGCTGTGCGTGTTGATGCTGCGCGGGCCACAAACGCCTGGTGAACTGCGCACGCGGGCGGAACGAATGTATGAGTTTCAGGATTTGGATGCCGTGCATGCCGCGTTGAACCTGCTGATGAGGCGGGACCCGCCGTTGGTCAAGGTGCTGCCGCGCCAGCCGGGGACAAAGGAATCGCGGTTCATGCATTTGTTGTCGGGAGATAAGGCACCGGCTCGCGGGGCCGAGGAGGCGCCCGAGGGTGCCGCGAACGGGGTGAATGCTACATACGGTGAGCGGATCGCGCAGTTGGAGACGGAAGTGTCAGAGCTGAGAAGGGAACTGGAGACCTTACGGGAGCAGTTCAGCTCGTTTCAGAAGCAGTTTCAGTAAGGGCAAAAGCCTTCCTCATCATTGCCAGGTTGAAAAGAGTTTTCTCCCCTCCGCGACGGCAAAAGCACCGTCGGTCAGGTCGAGCTGACAGACCGTTGTGTGTGAGGCGCCAGGCGTACCTTTAAAAGCAAGGCTTAGTGGTTTTTGCGGAAGACGCCGCGGACGACAGCGGCGGGGCCGCTGTGCAGGCGGCCTTCGTCGAGCTGAATTTCGCACTCGTCCAATTCCACGGCCTCGGCGGTTTGAAAATCGCGACCAAGGATGTCCGCGGTGTAGAGGAGCTCGACCTGCTTGGGGCCACCGGAAGTGTTGTGAAGCTGGGCGGGGGTGAAAGCCTCAAGAATCAGGAGGCCGCCAGGCTTCAAGGCGGCGAATACATTTCGGTGAACCGATCGGCGCGCCTGCGGAGCCAGATGGAGGAAGATGCAGGCAGCCGCGTCGAACCTGGCTACGGGCCAGCACCATAAAGACAAATCGGCTTGCTCGATCGTCATTGAGACGCCAGCGGCGCGAGCAGCTTTCTGAGCGCGTTCGACGCCCACGGAAGACAAATCGACGGTGTGGACCCGGAAACCTTGCCGGGCGAGCCAGATGCCGTTGCGACCGTAGCCGTCGCCCGGCACGAGGATATTCGCGGCCGACTTGAGGCGGTTGACCTGCGCGCGAAGATAAGCGTTGGGCTCCTCACCGTAGACCGGCTCCGTCCGAGAGAAACGCTCGTCCCACATCAACTGCGGATTCGCCCATTTATCGGTTTGCAAGGGAACCTTCCGTTTGTCGCGCTTATTGTACTGCGAGCCGCTTGTAAAGACCCCAAACCCTTGGATGAGCCGGAACAGCCGGAACCAGGCGTTTCGGAAGTTTGACAAGTCCCGGTTTGCTGCGCTCCTGTAAAACCGCCATGTTCCGCTGTTCCATACTCCTTCAGTAGTACACTCCTATTTTCGCGTCAGA
>Ga0306925_10003350_pt1 | contig 14158 bp, 10 predicted proteins | sample flu12Cox44000176_FD_203755 | JGI IMG/M metagenome (GOLD analysis project Ga0306925, IMG submission 203755) | Lab enrichment of tropical soil microbial communities from Luquillo Experimental Forest, Puerto Rico - flux8day.12C.oxic.44.000.176 (v2)... | ecosystem: Environmental > Terrestrial >... | reverse complement strand
GCCGTCAAGAACCGCAAGTACAAAGAAGGTGACGTGCTGGTGATCCGCTACGAGGGCCCGAAAGGCGGCCCCGGCATGCGCGAGATGTTGTCCACCACCGCAGCCCTCTACGGCCAGGGCATGGGCGCCAAGGTCGCGCTGATCACCGACGGGCGCTTCTCGGGTGCCACCCGCGGCTTCTGCGTCGGTCATGTCGGACCGGAAGCGGCGGTCGGCGGGCCAATCGGCCTGATCCGCGATGGCGACATCATCGAGATCGATGCCGACAAGGGTAGCCTGAACGTGAAGCTTTCCGCCGACGAGCTTTCCAAGCGCATGACGCAGTGGAAGCGGCGCGAGAGCGAATACGGCTCGGGCTATTTGTGGAAATACACTCAGCAGGTGGGACCAGCCGTCAATGGCGCGGTTACCCATCCGGGCGGGGCGGGCGAGAAAGCGTGCTATGCGGACAGCTAAAGCCCTGTTGCGCATGGTGGTGGTCGGCTCCGGCCTAATGGCGGCGCCTGCAATGGCGTTCGACGGCACTAAGAGTGAGGACGCCCTGTCCGCTCCTGTATCTGCCCCGCTCGCGCCGCTGGTCAAGGCGCCGGAGCACTCCGATGACGCACCGCTGCGGCCGCCGGTCGATGTGCCGAACGTTCCGCGAGCCTCGGCCCCCGCCAACGCCACTGAGGCGTTCCGTTCCGGTGCCCAGTGGCTCAAGCTCGGCGAAAAACAAAAGGCAGTGGTCTCGCTTGAATATGCCGCCGAGAACGGACATGCCGTGGCGCAATGGAAGCTCGGCCGCATGTATGCCGAAGGCGATGGCGTTACCCACGACGACCTTAAGGCCTTTGAATATTTCCGGCAGATTGCCAACGGCCACGCCGAGGACAATCCGGACGAACCGCAGGCGCGCTTTGTGGCAAATGCGTTCGTGGCGCTGGGCCATTACTATCTCGAAGGCATCCCGAATACGGCGGTCAAGCGTGATCCCGACCGGGCACGCGAAATGTTCGGCTATGCGGCCTCGTATTTCGGCGATCCCGAGGCCCAGTATTATCTCGCACGTCTCTATCTAGATGGCGTCGGCGCCCCGCATGACCCCCGCCAAGCGGCCCGTTGGTTTGGGCTCTCCGCGCAGAAAGGTCTGTGCCAGTCGCAGGCAATGCTGGGGGCCATGCTGTTTGCCGGCGACCACGTGCCGCGGCAGGCGGCGCGCGGGCTGATGTGGCTTACGCTCGCTAAGGACAACGCCAAAGACGGTGCCGCCAGCGACCAGGCTTGGATCAACCGGCTTTACGACAGCGCCTTCCAGCAGGCGACTGAAGACGAGAAGGCCATGGCGGCAATGTATTTGAAGCGGTGGCTGCAGACGCGTCGGGAATAGGTGCACTACCGGCTTTCGATCGACAGATCGACATAAACGGGAGCGTGGTCCGACGGCTTGTCCCATCCGCGCACATGGCGGTCGATGCCGGCGTCGACCAGACTGTCGGTTGCTTGCGGCGACAGCAGCAGATGGTCGATGCGGATGCCGTTGTTCTTTTGAAAGGCGCCGGCCTGATAATCCCAGAACGTAAACAGGTCATCGGACTCGCTCCCCGCCCGCAAAGCGTCGGTGAGGCCCAAATTAATTAGCGCGCGGAATTTCTCCCGCGTCTGCGGCAAGAACAACGCGTCATTGACCCAGGCTGCTGGATTGCGGGCATCGACGGCTGCTGGGATGACGTTGTAGTCTCCGGCCAACAGCATCGGCTCTTCCAACTTCAGCCGTTCAAGTGAAAAAGCAATAAGCCTGTCCATCCATTTGAGTTTATAAAAGTATTTTTCAGAGGCCGGTGGATTGCCATTAGGCAGATAGAGGCTCACCACCCGCAAGACGCCGGTCTTGGTCGACACCAGCGCCTCAAGGAAGCGCGCCTGCACGTCCTCCTTGTCGCCGATCAATCCAGGCGCAACCTCGTCGAACGGCAGTTTGGAAAGCAGGGCGATGCCGTTGAAAGTCTTCTGCCCGTGCACCGCCACGTTGTAGCCGAGGCTCTCGAAGTTCTCGCGCGGGAAGGCGTCGTCGACGCATTTGATTTCCTGCAGGCAGACGATGTCGGGCTCGCGTTCCTTCAGCCAAGCCTGCAAGTGGTCCAGCCGCTGGCGGATCGAATTGATGTTCCATGTTGCGATGCGCATACGCAAGGTGCCGGCTAAGAACTAAAGAAAACCAGGGTCTTGGGTGTTTACCAGCAGGCGCAGGGATATGCACCCATTCCCGTTTCTATGGTAGAAAGACCCGGCCCGATAGTAGTGCAAACGCCGTCGTTCCCATGGATCGAGGAGCCTGGGCAGGGCACCTGTCTTGAAAACCAGGCCGGATAATCGCCGATGAAGCAACGAAAGTGGCTATTTGGGGTGGCAGCAATCGCCCTGATCGGCGTTGTATTGTTGGCGCGCGCCCAATGGGCGGGCAACGGGGTTGCCGCCCGTTCCCAAGACGAGGCCAACACCGTTCCCGTTGAAGTTGCGACAGCCGAGCGGAAGCCAACCCCGGTGCGCATTGACTCGCTGGGCAATGTAACGCCGATCGCCAGCGTCGCTATCAAGACGCGGGTCGACACCGCGATCACCGCCGTGCATTTTCGCGACGGCGCCGAGGTCAAGAAGGGCGATCCGCTGTTCACGCTCGACGGACGCACCATCCAGGCACAAATTGCGCAGACCGAGGGCATAGTTGCGCGCGATAAAGCGCAGCTCGCCGGCGCCGAACGCGACGTAGCGCGCTTCACAGACCTTGTCGCCAAGAACGCGACGCCAGTGGTCAATCTCGACAATGCCAAGACGCAGTCCGACATGTACCGCGCGGCAATCAAAGCCGATGAAGGTGTGCTCCAGAACCTCAAGGTCCAGTTGAGCTATTGCAATGTCACCGCGCCGATCAATGGGCGCATCAGTGCGGCGGCGGTCAAAGTCGGCAATTTCGTGCGCCAGGCCGACGCCACGCCGATGGCAACGATCAATCAGATGGCGCCGGTCTACGTCACCTTCACGGTGCCACAGAAGGTCTTGCCAGAAATCCGCCAGGCTCTGGCCGCGGAATCCGCCACCATTGAAGCCATTATTCCGGGCGAGCGGAAGCGCGCCAGCGGACAAGTGACGATGATTGAGAACACCGTGGATCCGGCGACCGGAATGGCGACCATTCGCGCCACCATGCCGAATGAAAGCGAGGTGCTCTGGCCAGGTACCTTGGTGACCGTTGAACTGACCTTGCGGGTCGAGGACGCGGTGGTGGTACCCTCGAATGCCGTCCAAGTCAGTCAGACCGGCAACTTCGTCTTCGTGATCAACGACAACGTCGCCAATGTGCAGCCTGTGACGGTCGAGCGCACGGTCGGCAGCCAATCGGTGATCGGCAAAGGGCTCAACGGAGGCGAAACCGTCGTGACCGACGGTCAATTGCTGCTGTCTAACGGCACGCGCGTCAACCCGCGCCAGCCCAAGGTCGCGGGCAGCTGAGCTATGAATATCTCGGAAACCTGCATCCGACGCCCGGTGCTGACGACGTTGATGACGGCGTCGCTGATCGTTTTCGGCGTGTTCGCTTATCGACTGTTGCCGGTTGCGGCGCTGCCGGCGGTGGATTTCCCGACAATCCAGATCATTGCGCAGTTGCCGGGAGCGAGCCCGGAGACCATGGCGGCGTCGGTGGCCTCGCCGATCGAGCGGCAGCTTTCTACGATCTCCGGCATTTCGTCGATGAATTCATCGTCGTCGCTCGGCATTACGCAGATCACGATCCAGTTCGACCTTGGCCGTAACATCGACGGCGCAGCGCTCGATGTACAGACGGCGCTCGCCACCGCGGCGCGTCTGTTGCCGGTCGAAATGACGACGCCGCCGATCTTCCGCAAGGTTAATCCGGGCGACTTCCCGGTGCTCTATGTGAGCTTGCGCTCCGACACGGTCCCGCTGTCGACCGTGGACGATTATGCGGAAACCGTGCTGGCGCCGCAGATTTCGCAGCTGCCCGGCATCGCCCAAGTGCTGGTTTATGGCGCGCAGAAATTTGCCGTGCGCGTCCAGGTCAATCCGACCGAGGCAGCGGCGCGCAATATCTCGCTCGACGACGTGCGCAACGTCGTTGCCAAGGCCAATTCCTCGACGCCTGTGGGCACGCTGACCGGACCGAAGCAAAGCGTGACGCTGACGGCGACCAGCGCGATCGAACATGCGGCTGACTATCGTGACGTCGTCGTAGCCTATCGCAAGGGCGCGCCGGTCAAGCTCAACCAGATCGCGCGGGTGATCGACAGCGTCGAGAACGACAAGATCGCTACCTGGTTCAACGATGCCCGCGCCATTGTGCTGGCGATCCAGCGCCAGCCCGACGCCAACACCGTGCAGGTCGTCGACATGGTGCGCGATATTCTGCCGAACTTGCGGGTCCAAGTGCCGCCCTCCGTTCAGATGCAGCCACTGTTCGACCGCTCCATCTCAATCCGTGCTGCGGTCACCGATGTGCAGGAAACGTTGGCGATCGCGATCGCACTTGTTATTTTGGTAATTTTCCTGTTCCTGCGCAAAGTTTCGGCCACCATTATTCCGGCGCTGGCGGTTCCGGTGTCCCTGATCGGCACTTGCGCGGCGATGTACGCGTTCGGTTTTTCGATTAACAACATGACACTGCTGGCGCTGACGCTGTCGGTAGGCTTCGTGGTCGACGACGCCATCGTCATGCTGGAGAACATCGTCCGCCACGTCGAAGGCGGCATGCGGCCGTTCGAGGCGGCGCTGAAAGGCTCACGCGAGATCGGCTTCACGATCATATCGATCACTTTCTCGCTGATTGCAGTGTTTATCCCGGTGCTGCTGATGGGCGGTATGGTCGGGCGCGTGTTCCGCGAATTTGCGGTGTCAATATCCGTGGCGATCGTCGTCTCCGGCTTCGTCTCGCTGACGCTGACGCCGATGTTGTGCGCGCGCGTTCTCAAGGGCTATCACGGCGAGAAACAAAATATCTTGCTGCGCAATTTTGAGCGCCTGTTCGAACTGATGCTGCGCGCTTACGAATGGACGCTCGATCTCGTGCTCAGAGCCAAATCGATCATGCTGGCGCTCACGCTGCTGACCATCGGCGGCACGCTGTGGCTTTATGTAGTGGTGCCGAAAGGATTTTTCCCAACCGAGGATACCGGCTACGTCGTCGGTATCACTGAGGGCTCCACCGACATTTCCTTCCCGGCGCTAAGCGTACTCCAGCGGCGGGTCGCCGACATCGTGCGGAAGGACCCAGCGGTGGCTTACGTCAATTCAACCGTCGGAGCCGGCGGCCCGAACACCGTCGGCAACAGCGGGCGCATGCTGGTGGCGCTCAAGCCGCGCAAAGAGCGCGACAGTCTGGCGACAATTACCGCGCGCTTGCGCAAGAACGCCAATATTGTTCCCGGCATTCGGATCTTTTTCCAGCCCATCCAGAACATCAACCTCGGTGGCAAGCTCGACAAAAGCCAGTATCAGTACACGCTGCAATCGAACGACACTGCTACACTGTATCGGCTGGCGCCGGAACTGCGCGAAAAAATCGCGCAAATTCCTGGGTTGCTTGACGTCACCACCGACCTTTACATCAAGAACCCGCAAGTCACGATTCAGGTCGACCGGGAGAAATCCGCTGTTTATGGGCTAACCGTCGATCAGGTGCGACAGGAGCTCTACAACGCCTTCGGCGCGCGGCAAGTGGCGACGATTTACTCGCCGGTTAACACCTACCAGGTCATCCTTGAGGCGCAGCCTGAGTTTCAAGCGGGCCCAGACGACCTCGCGCGTATTTATCTGAAAACCACCAACGGCACCGTCGTTCCACTGTCGGCAGTCACAAATTTCGAGCCCACGGTTGGGCCGCTGCAGGTCAATCACCAAGGCCAACAGCCGGCGGTGACCATCTCGTTCAACCTAGCGCCGGGCTTCTCGCTCGGGCAAGCGGTTGACGCGATCCAGAACCTTGAGCGTGAACAACGGTTGCCGGCGACGATCACCACGGGCTTCCAAGGCACGGCGCAGGTGTTCCAGGATTCATTGCGCGGCCAGGGTATACTAATCCTGGCGGCGATCTTCGCCGCCTACGTGGTGCTTGGTATTTTGTATGAGAGCTTCATCCATCCGATTACCATCATCTCGGGTCTGCCGTCCGCCGGCATCGGCGCGATCCTGACCCTGATGCTGTTCCGCATGGATCTGTCGGTGATCGCGATGATCGGCATCGTTATGCTTGTCGGCATCGTGAAGAAGAACGCAATCATGATGATTGACTTCGCCATCGAACGCCGCCGCGTCGGCCTTTCGGCGGAGGCCGCGATCCGCGAAGCCGCCATGCTGCGCTTTCGGCCGATCATGATGACAACCTTCGCGGCAATCTTCGGCACGCTGCCGATCGCGCTCGGCACGGGCGCGGGCGCCGAGCTGCGCCAGCCGCTCGGCGTCGCGGTGGTCGGCGGTCTTCTGCTCAGTCAGTTGCTCACGCTTTACATCACGCCAGTGATCTACCTCTACCTCGACCGCTTCGACCGGATGCTCAAGCGCCGGCTCGAGCCGCAGCTTGTCGAGGTGCAGGAAGCTCCGCCGGCCATCGCGGCGGAGTAGGGGTTACAGCGCGAAGCTGGTGCCGCAGCCGCACGAGGCGGTGGCTTTTGGGTTCTTTACCTTGAACGAAGCGCCGATGAGGTCGTCAACGAAATCGATCTCGGCACCGGCCATATAATTCATCGAGACCGGATCGATCACCACGGTAGCGCCATCCCGGGTGATGGCGAGGTCGTCGTCAGCCCTCGCGCGTTCCATGTCGAACTTGTACTGGAAGCCTGAGCAGCCGCCGCCTTCGATGGAGACACGCAGCATAGTGCCCGGTGGCTCGGCTTTCAGAATCTCGCCGATCCGCTTGGCGGCCCGTTCGCTGACTGTGACGCTGGCGTCCATCGTCATTCCTTCCGCCGCTATGGTATTGGCATGCGCCCTGCCGAATAGTTAAGTGCGCACGTCCACAAGGTCAATCTGCCGATGGCGATCGAAACCGGGCGCGCACGAGCCGTTTATGCCGCCAATCCGGCACAAAGCCGGGGCCGCCGTTACGTCGAGCCGGCAAGCCCGACGCGCAACGCGTTCCGGCGCGACTGCGACCGCATCATCCATTCCACCGCATTCCGGCGGTTGGCACACAAGACGCAAGTGTTTGTCTACCACGAGGGCGATCATTACCGCTCGCGGCTGACCCATACGCTGGAGGTGGCGCAGATTGCCCGCTCGCTTGCCCGCGCGCTCGGGCTCGACGAGGACCTCGCCGAAGCGCTGGCGCTAGCGCACGATCTTGGCCATCCGCCGTTCGGCCATGCCGGCGAACGCTCGCTCGACAAGGCGCTCGCGCGCTTCGGCGGCTTTGACCACAACGCGCAGGCGCTGCGCATCGTCACCGATCTCGAGCGCCGCTATGCCCTCTTTGACGGGCTCAATCTGACCTGGGAGACGCTGGAAGGGTTGGTCAAGCACAATGGCCCGCTCACCGACTGCGCCGGCGCGCCGGTTGGGCGCCATGCTCAGCGCGGCGTGCCGGCCGCGATCTTGGCTTATGCGCAGATACAGGATCTCGAGCTGTGGTCCTTTGCCGGCGCCGAGGCGCAAGTGGCGGCGCTGTCCGACGACATCGCCTATGACGCGCATGACATCGACGACGGCTTGCGCGCCGATTTTTTCACGCTCGAGGACATCGCTGTGGTCGATCTAATCGGCGACATCGTGCGCGAGATCGACAAGGCGCATCCCAGCCTAGAGCACGCGCGACGTGCGCACGAAACGGTGCGCCGGCTGATCACCCGCATGATCGAGGATGTCATCGCCGAGACCGGTCGACGCTTTGCCGCCCTGGGGCCGAGCTCGACGACGGAAGTGCGCCAGGCCGGCGGACCGGTGGTGGCGTTTTCGCCGGCGATGGAAGGAGCCGACGCCGCAATCAAGGGCTTCCTTTATACGCGCATGTACCATCACGTGCGCATCGAGCAGGTGATGGGCGAAGCCGAGGGCGTGCTAAGCGACCTGTTTGCGCACTACACTGTGACGCCTGACGACCTACCGGCGGAATGGGCGGAGGGCTTCGACCGCGCCGGCGAGAGCATTTGCGCCCGCCGCATCGCCGACTACATCGCTGGCATGACCGACCGCTATGCGCTTATCGAGCACGCCAAATATTTCAAAACCACGCCTGAGTTGCGCTAGCGCTCGCCTGTTAAGGTAGGGGGAAAATATCATCGAACCATGGCGCGATTAGCCGGCAAGGTTGCATTCATCACAGGCGGCGGCGGCCTCAGCCGGCCACCGCATGGCGGTTTATCTTGCGTCGGACGAGTCGGTCATCACCACCGGCCAGATCCTTTCGGTCGATAGCGGCGCGCTGATTGTCTAGAAAGCTAAGTGAACGTCATTTTGACTAATGACAATAATTCCTTTACTCGCAGCCGCAATGGCGCCCCAGAGTAAAATCACGAATCTATACGAAAGAGTGCACGAGTGCGTAATCGACTCTACTGCAGCATCGTTGCCGCCCGGCACCGATCTGTCACGCGTGGTCGTGGAGCCGCCGCGCGATCCAACGCACGGTGATTGGGCTACCAACGCAGCAATGGTGACGGCCAAGGGTGTCGGCAAGAAACCGAAGGAAATAGCGGAAGCAACAGCCAATGCGTTGCGAAACGCTGAGATAGTCGACAGGGTCGATGTCGCAGGCCCCGGCTTCATTAATTTGAGGCTCAAGCCGCACGTTTGGGGGGAGGAACTACGGGTCGTGTTGGAAAGTGGCCTCAACTACGGACGCAGCGATATCGGGCGGAGCCAGAAGGTCAACGTCGAATTCGTTTCTGCCAATCCAACTGGCCCGATGCATGTCGGACACGGACGCGGCGCGGTGTTCGGCGACGCGCTTGCCAATCTGCTCACCTTTACCGGCTACGACGTGACGCGTGAGTACTACATCAACGATGCGGGCGCGCAGGTCGACGTCCTGGCGCGCTCGGCCTTTCTGCGTTACCGCGAAGCGCTCGGCGAGAACATCGGTGAGATCCCGGAGGGACTTTACCCCGGCGATTACCTGAAGCCGGTCGGCGCCGCGCTCAAAAGCGAGCATGGCGCGACGCTGAGCAAAAAGCCAGAATCCGAATGGCTTCCGGTTGTGCGGGCCAAAGCCATTGCGATGATGATGAACGCGATCCGCAGCGATCTCACTGCGTTGAACGTGCGCCACGATGTGTTCTATTCGGAGCGCTCGTTGATCGAAGACGGCGATCAAGTCGCCGCCACCATCGAAAACCTGCGCAAGGGCGGCGAGGTCTATGAAGGCCGTCTGCCGCCGCCCAAGGGGGGCAACCTCGAGGATTGGGAAGACCGCGAGCAGACGCTCTTCCGCTCCACCGATTTCGGCGACGACGTCGACCGGCCGCTAAAGAAGTCGGATGGCAGCTACACCTATTTCGCTTCAGACATCGCCTATCACAAATCGAAGTTCGACCGCGGCTTCTTGAACCTGATCGACGTGTGGGGCGCCGACCACGGCGGCTACATCAAACGCATGCACGCGGCCGTGAAGGCGGTGAGCGGCGGCAAGGCCGTGCTCGATGTGAAACTGATCCAATTGGTCCGCCTGCTGCGCGCCGGCGAGCCGGTGAAGATGTCAAAGCGCGCTGGCGAGTTCGTCACCCTGCGCGAAGTGGTGGACGAAGTGGGGCGCGACGCTGTGCGCTTCGACATGCTCTACCGCAAGAATGATGCAGTGCTTGATTTCGATCTCGCGAAGGTGATCGAGGCGACGCGTGAGAACCCGGTATTCTATGTGCAATACGGCCATGCTCGCGGGCAGTCAGTATTCCGCAATGCCCGGGCGGAAATCCCGGACCTGCCGGCGGATCCGGGAGAACGCGTGCAGTGGCTTAAGAAGGCGCCGCTCGACCGCCTCACCGACCCCGGCGAACTGTCCATCCTGCGGCGGATTGCACTTTATCCGCGCCTGATCGAGGCTGCGGCGACGGCGCACGAACCGCATCGGGTTGCATTCTATCTATATGATTTAGCTAGTGAATTTCACGTTCATTGGACCCGCGGAAAGGACTTGCCTCATTTACGCTTCATTATCCAGAATGATTCAAAAATGACGGCGGCGCGGCTTGCTTTGGTGCAAGGGATCATTACGGTTCTGGCCTCGGGGCTCAAACTGCTCGGGGTCGAAGCGCCTGAGGAAATGCGGTAATTCTCGTTCGGTGGACAACCTTGTATCGCGATTGAGGGTGCGATCAAAAACGGGGACCGAATGGCGGACGACCAAATTCAAAGACCCAGTCGAACCGATGAAGCGTCGGCGCGCGGCGCGTCCGCTACCTCAGGTAGCGATCCGCTCGCCGAGCTTGCGCGCTTGATCGGACAAACTGACCCGTTTGGCGAATACGGCCGGGAAAATGCGCGCCGCGCCGCCGCGCCACAAGCGCCGACGCCTGCCCCGAATTTCGTACCGAGCCAGTATCAGGCCGCGCCAACTGCGCCTGCAGAGACTCCGCTCAGGCCATATGCAGCGGCGGCGCCTTACGCCACCGCGCTCGATCTCTATCAAACCGAGGAAGAGGCACCAGGCTCAGCCGAGCAAGGCTATGAGGCGGATGCCTATGATGAGCATCAGCCGCCCGGCGAGCAGGAGGATCTCTACGATGATTTGCCGCCGCCACGTCGGCGCCTGGGCATTCTGGCGATGGCCGCGGTGTTTGCGCTCGCCGTCATCGGTACCGCCGGCGCCTTTGGGTATCGCGCCCTGTTTGGATCGTCAGGATCAAGCCAGCCGCCGCCGGTGATCAAGGCCGACACAGCGCCGAGCAAGATTGTGCCTGCGACCACCGTCAAGACGCCGAACAAGCTAATCTACGACCGGGTCGCCGATCGCGGGCAGGATGAAAAGCTTGTTTCGCGCGAAGAGCCGCCCGTCGAACTGAAGGACCAGCAAGCCCCGCCGCCGCTGGCGCCGGCGCAAGACAACGCGCAGCCGGTCGCCGCGTCGCCGGCGGCGCCCCTCGGGACCGGCGTTATCTCCAACGAGCCGAAGAAGATCCGCACCATCGCCATCCGGCCCGACCAACTGGGCGTCGGAGACAACCAGCCGGCTGCAACTCCCCTTGCGGCTTTACCGCAAGCGCCTCCGCCGGCGACGCAGGCGGCAACGCCGCCGTCGCCAGCGCCAGCGCAGCGGGCCGCCAGCACTCCGCCCGCCGCGCAGCAGCCGGCCAACTCATTGCCGCGACAGACCGCGGCCACGCCAGCCCCGCCCCCGACGGCGGCGGCTCGCACCCCTACGCACACTGCCTCGGTTGCGCCGGCGCCCACAAACGGCAGCTATGCGGTGCAGGTCTCCTCGCAGCGTAACGAGGCCGATGCACAGGCGGCTTATCACAGCCTGCAGGCCAAATACCCTAACCAGCTCGGCGGCCACCAGGTGCTGATCCGCAAGGTGGACCTAGGCCAAAAGGGCACCTTTTACCGCGCCTTGGTCGGACCCTTCGCTACCGCTGGCGAGGCGAACGAATTGTGTAGCGGTCTCAAGGCGGCCGGCGGCCAGTGCCTCATCCAAAAGAATTAGCGTTGGCTTTGCTTGAAGCCATTACGGGCGCGGGCTAATCCGCGCTGATGCTGGCGCGTGCATTCATCGCCGGATTGAGCGGGCTCACGATCACCGTCGACGAGCGCGCGTTCATCCGAGAAGCCCAGCCCTGGGGGCTAATCATATTCAGGAGAAACGTTAGGACATTACAGCAAGTCATTGAATTCGTACAGTCATTCCGAGAGATTGTGGGCTGGCCAGCGCCGGTTCTCGTGGACCAGGAAGGTGGCCGCGTGCAGCGCCTCGGCCCGCCGCATTGGCCAGAGTATCCGCCCGGGGCACGTTACGGCGCGATCTACGACCGCGGGGTGGCCGCCGGACTAGCCGTTGCCCGGCTCGCAGGCCGACTCATTGCCGCCGACCTCAACGCCCTTGGCGTGGATGTCGACTGTCTTCCGCTGGGCGATGTTCCGGTCGAGGGCGCCGACGCGGTCATCGGCGACCGAGCCTATGGAACCGAGCCGGTTAAGGTCGCGGCCCTGGCCGGCGCTATCGCCGAGGGGCTCATGGCCGGGGGCGTCCTGCCGGTGCTCAAGCATCTGCCCGGTCACGGCCGGGCAACCGCCGACAGCCACCACAAGCTGCCCCTAGTCGACACCGACCGAACCACCCTCGAAGCCACCGATTTTGCTGCCTTTCGGCCGCTCAACGAACTCCCGCTGGGCATGACCGCACATGTTGTGTTTTCCGCTATCGACCCTGATGCACCGGCCACCACTTCGGTCACAATGGTGCGTGAAGTGATTCGCGGCTTTATCGGGTTCCAAGGCCTGCTGATGAGCGATGACATCTCGATGAATGCCCTTTCCGGTACGATCGCGGAGCGCAGCCGCGCTGCTTTTGCGGCCGGCTGCGACGTTGTGCTTCATTGCAACGGCGATCTGCGCGAGATGAGCGCAGTCGCCGGGGAGTCGCCAAGGCTTATGGGGGACGCCGCAAAGCGGGCGGAGGCGGCGCTGGCGCAACGCAGAGCGCCGGACGATTTCGACGTCGCTGCCGCTCGCAAGATCTTCAAGCAGATGGTGGACGCGGAAGGCTCCTCATCGCAACGGAAGACCGGCTGATGACGCCAGTGGATTTTGACACCACGCTGGAATCGGATCGCGGCACCACCGAGCCGGCGATGATCGTCGATGTCGAGGGCTTTGAAGGCCCGCTTGATCTACTGCTCGCGCTCGCGCGCACGCAGAAGGTCGATTTGTCAAAGATATCCATCTTGGCACTCGCCGATCAGTATCTGAATTTCATCGAAGCCGCACGCCAGTTGCGGCTCGAGCTTGCCGCCGACTACCTGGTGATGGCAGCTTGGCTCGCCTACCTGAAATCGCGCCTATTATTGCCAGAATCGGCCGCGGGCGAGGGGCCGAGCGCGGAGGAAATGGCCTTGGCTTTGGCGCATCGCCTGCGTCGGCTGGAAGCATTCCGCGACGTGGCTACGCGTCTGATGGACCGCCCGCAGCTGAATCGCGACGTGTTCCCGCGCGGCACGCCAGAGCCGATCGAGGAAATCAAGCAGCCAGAGTGGACCGCGACGCTGTACGACCTGCTCAGCGCCTATGCCACGCAGCGGGCGCGCAGCGCGCTTTCGCGCGTGCGCTTCAAAAAGCGGACGGTATGGTCGCTCGCCGAAGCACGCAGCGCGCTCGAGCGGCTGATTGGCATGTCGGACGACTGGTCGCGCATCGATTTCTTCCTGATTTCCTATGTGGTCGAGCCCGCGCTAACGGCGACCGCCATGGCCTCATCCCTCGCCTCCGCGCTCGAATTGGTGCGTGAAGGAGTTGCCGAGATCCACCAGAAAGAGTCGTTCGCGCCGATCTACATGCGCAAGCGGGTCGGCATGAACGGAAGTGCTGCGACGCATGACGCGCAAGAAAACGCATAAGGAGAAAGGGTCGATGCCCAGCGCCGCTAAGAAGCTCGCTATTGTCCAGAACAACGAGGCGCCGCCTCACGAAGCACCGGTCGCGGCGCGACCGGAAGAATTGCGGTTGCTCGAAGCCTTGCTGTTCGCCGCCGGCCAGCCGCTCGACGAGGCGATGCTGACGCGCCGCCTACCAAACGGCGTCAACGTCAAAGAGGCGCTGGCTGCGCTGAAGGCCGAATACGCCACACGGGGCGTCAACTTGGTGAAGGTGGGCAAGAAATGGATGTTCCGCACCGCCGACGATCTGTCCTGGCTACTAACCAAGGAGACGGTGGAGACGCGCAAACTGTCGCGCGCGGCGATCGAGACACTCGCCATCATCGCCTATCACCAGCCGGTCACCCGCGCCGAGATCGAGGAAATCCGCGGCGTGGTGACTGCGGTCGGCACGCTAGATGTGCTGCTGCGCACGGGGTGGATTCGTCCTCGCGGCCGCCGCAAGGCGCCGGGTCGGCCGATCACCTATGGCACCACCGATCAGTTCCTCACCCATTTCGGGCTGGAGGAGGTGGGCGATCTGCCCGGTCTCGACGAACTGAAGAGCGCCGGCTTGTTGGAAGGCAATCTGCCGCCGGGCTTTGCGG
>Ga0306925_10003348_pt1 | contig 14161 bp, 10 predicted proteins | sample flu12Cox44000176_FD_203755 | JGI IMG/M metagenome (GOLD analysis project Ga0306925, IMG submission 203755) | Lab enrichment of tropical soil microbial communities from Luquillo Experimental Forest, Puerto Rico - flux8day.12C.oxic.44.000.176 (v2)... | ecosystem: Environmental > Terrestrial >... | reverse complement strand
GGCTCCTCGGCCTGATATCGATTTGTCTGCTTGTCTTCGGCCGGCTCGGGGTTGGCTCGATCATCGCCTTCCTCGTGGCTGGCGTCGTGATCGAGCAGGTGCGAGACCCACCGGCCTCTACTGTCCTGGCGCTGCGGGGCGTCGCCGAGCTTGGCATTGTCCTGCTGCTGTTCCTGATCGGTCTCGAAATCCGGCTCGACCAGCTTCGCCGCCTCGGCCGCGACGTACTCACTTTTGGTCTACCCCAAATCGTCCTCAGCGCCCTTGTGATCGGCCTTTATGTCTGGTGGAGATTTGCCGGCTGGGAGGCAAGCCTGGTACTCGGCCTCGGCTTCGCCCTGTCCTCGACAGTAGTGCTGGTTCCGCTGCTCAGAGACCGCGACGAACTGCACTCGCCCTGGGGCAGTAAGGCATTTGCGATCCTCCTGGCTCAAGACCTAGCGATCGTGCCGTTGCTATTGGTGGTGTCGCTGATGGTCGAGCAGGACAGCGCGGGGACAGCCGGCGTGCCCCGGCCGTGGGGGGTTGGAAGCGCCGCAGTTGCCGTGGTCGGGATTGTCGTCGGCGGGCGATATGGGTTGCCGCGGATTCTTACCATCGCCGAGAATCAGAAAAACGAGTCGGCTTTTGTTTGCCTGAGCCTTCTCGGGGTCCTTGCTGCTGCGCTCGCAGCCGAGAGCGTCGGGCTGTCGATGGCTCTCGGCACATTTCTCCTCGGCGCGACGTTGTCGACGTCGCCGTTTGGCCATCGCATCGCCGCCACCGTCGAACCGGTAAAAAGTACCCTCCTCGCCCTGTTCTTCCTTAGTGTTGGGCTGTCGGTGGATCTGCAGATTGTCGGCCTCACCTGGGCGCCGCTCCTGCTCAATGTCGCTGCGATCCTGCTGATGAAATCCGCCGTTGTCTTGGGGTTGGCGCTGGCCCTGGGTGTCACCAGGGGAGACGCGCTACGACTGTCGCTTGCGCTGGCGCAGTGCGGCGAGTTCGGCTTCGTGCTGTTCGGCGCGGCGCAAGTGGGAGGATTGATGACCGCCGAGCGAGTGGCGTTGGCAAGCGTCATAATCACGATTTCGATGCTGGCAACGCCGTTTTTTGTCCGCCTCGGCGATCGACTGCAGCCCCTAGGAGGGGCCGTCCGGTGACGCGACGCTCGGCATTGTCCGCATGGTGCATCCGGGAGTTGAGTGGGCTGGCCGCTGTCCGGCAGACGGAGGGTTCGGGGAATGCATGGTTCGGGAGACCCAATAGGCCGGTTCGTCGAAATCCTTCTTGCAGTGACCGGCACGGTGACGCTGCCGGTCATGGCGCAGGCCGTTGTGCTGGCGAGCTTCCGCTTCATCGATCGCCGCACGCAGGGAGCGAGCGAGTTCCAGCGGACGTTCTGGATATCGCTCGGCGCCGTGGTGCCGCTGTTCTTCGGCCACTTGGCACAAGTGGGTCTGTGGGCGGGTTTCCTCGTCGTGCTCGGTGCACTGAAGACCTACGACGATGCGTTTTACTTCTCGCTCGTCACCTTTGCGACACTGGGTTACGGCGATGTCGTGCTGGCGCCGAGCTACCGCATCTTCGGCGCGCTGGGGGCCACTTGCGGTTCGCTGTGCTCGGCTGGTCGACCGCACTGATCTTCGCCGCCATCAGCCACGCGGTCGACCGCGGTCGGGCGTGACAGACCCGCTGATCCGCAGGGTGCCGCCGACATAGTACAGTTAGGGCGGCTTTGACCCAAGGATGGTCAGGCGCGATGTGGTTCGCCTAGACGCTCTACCTTTCTCGATCGAGCGCCGCTTCCCTTCCACCTTGCAGAAAGGCCTCGGCGTCGAGCTTACCAAAAATCTCGATGAGCAGGGCGACAACACCGGTCCAACCCGTCTGGTGACTGGCCCCGATACCGGCGCCATTGTCGCCATGGAAATATTCATAGAATTGGAGATTGTCCCGCCAGTGCGGATCTGTTTGGAATTTTCCGGCGCCGCCAAAAACCGGCCGGCGGCCGCTCGCGTCGCGCAGGAAGATGCGGGTCAGGCGATTGGCAATCTCATGCGCGACCTCGAAGAGGTTCATCAGATTTCCTGAGCCGGTCGGACATTCGATTTTGACGTTGTCGCCGTAATAGGCGTAGTAGTGGAAGAGGGCGCGGATGATCAACGCGTTGACCGGCATCCAGATCGGCCCGCGCCAGTTCGAGTTGCCGCCGAACATCCCACTATCGGACTCCGCCGGCAGATAGCTCACCCGGTATTCGTGACCACCCGCCGTAAACACATAGGGATGCTCGGCGTGATAGCGGGACAGCGACCGGATCCCGTAGGGGCTCAGGAACTCGTTCTCGTCGAGCATGCGGTTGAGGATTCGGCGAAGCCTGTTCTCATTTACGAGCCCCATGATGCCGCGCTCTGAGACACCCAAGTGCCCTGGTCCCGTCGGGTGAATGGCTTCGTGGAGTTCCGGCATGCGCCGCCAACGATCGTAGATCCCGGCTGTCAGTGTGGGGACCCGGTCCCGCTGCCACTTTTCTATGACCGTTGTGGCGCAAAGCGGTAACAGACCCACCATCGACCGGACCTTCAGCCGCGTCGCGGTTCCGTCGGGCAAACGAAGGACGTCATAGTAGAAGCCGTCTTCCTCGTCCCACATGCCGCCCGGACCGATCCCGTTCATCGCGCGCGCGATCAGCAGAAACTCCATGGCATAGTTCGCCGCCAGCTCCTCATAGGCTGCATCGTGCGCGGCAAGCTCGAAGACAATCTCGAGCATGTTCTGGCAAAACAAGGCCACCCACGCGGTGCCGTCGGCCTGCTCCAAATGGCCGCCAGTCGGCAATGGCGCGCTGCGGTCAAAGACGCCGATATTATCGAGGCCGAGAAACCCGCCTTCAAAGAGGCTGCGGCCAAAGCGGTCCTTGCGATTGACCCACCAGCCGAAATTGGCCGTCAAATGGCCGAACACCCGCTTCAGGAAGCCGAGATCGTGTCGACCGCGCAGCGCCTGCTCCATGCGGTAGAGGAAGATCGCCGCCCAGGCCTGCACCGGCGGGTTGACATCGCTGAAATTCCACTCATAGGCCGGGATCTGACCGGTCGGGTGCAGATAGACTTGGCGCAGAAGCAGGTCGAGTTGCTCTTTGGCGAAATCGCTATCGACAATCGACAACGCGAGCGTGTGAAACGCGAGGTCCCACGCGGCGAACCAGGGATACTCCCACTTGTCCGGCATCGAGATGACATGATCACCGATCATGTGGAACCACTCGCGGTTGCGAACCTGGCGGGCTGAGGACTGCATTGGGTCGGCGCCGTGCTCTTCGAGCCATCTCTCCGTGTCGTAAAAAAAGTACTCCTTACTCCATAGCATCCCGGCCAATGCCTGCCGCATCACATTGGCCTCATCCTCGCCGACACGGGCGGGCGTGACTGCCCTGTAGAATGCACCGGCCTCTTGCCGGCGCTTGTCGACGATTTCATCGAACCCGGCGCCGAACGGAGTTCTGGCGCCGGTATTGCTCAGCCGTAGCCGAATAACCGCGGTTTCGCGGGCGCCGACAGTGAGCTGATAGTGTGCCGCCGTCTTGGTTCCTGTCTGAGCCGGGTTGACCGCGTCCTCTCTGCCCGCCACGACACGGCTGTTGATTCCGTCCTTGACGTAGGGGCTCGCGTTCGGACGGCCGAAAATCCGTTCGTTATTCGTGTCGTTTTCGGTGAACAGCAGGCTCGGATTTCCGTCACACTGCAGCAGAAAGCCGCCCAGCTCAGCATGCGACGCCTCGATCGCGACGGTGTTCTCTCCGGGCCTTTGCCGCAAGGACGGTTTTGGCTGGTCCGGCCACCAGGTCCAGGTGTTGCGAAACCAGAGGGTCGGCAACACGTGCAGGCTGGCGGCCTCCGGTCCGCGGTTGGCTACACTGATGCAGATCAAAATATCGCTCGGAGTGCCTTTCGCGTACTCGACGAAAACGTCGAAATATCGATCTTCATCAAAGACCCCAGTATCCAGTAATTCATATTCCCAATCATTGCGGCCGCGCCGACGATTGGTCTCTACCAGATTGCTATAAGGGTAGGCATTCTGTGGATATTTATAGAGGTACTTCATATAAGAGTGGGTCGGCGTGCTATCGAGGTAGAAGTAGTATTCTTTAACGTCCTCGCCGTGATTGCCTTCGCTGTTTGTTAGACCGAACAGCCGTTCTTTGAGGATCGGATCCTTGCCGTTCCAGAGCGCCAGCGCGAAGCACAGCCGCTGGTGATCGTCGCTGATCCCGGCAAGCCCATCCTCGCCCCAGTGATACGCACGTGAGCGTGCCTGATCGTGCGTGAAGTAATTCCAAGCGTCGCCGTTTTCGCTGTAGTCCTCGCGCACCGTCCCCCACTGGCGCTCGCTGAGGTACGGGCCCCATTGTTTCCACGGGACCTTCCGCTCCCGAGCCTCGTCAAGCCGCTTTTGCTCGGCAGAATTGGGAATTGGTACGCTAAGCTTGTCAGGCAATGTTCTTCTCCTGTTCGTGAGCTTGGTTTTGGCGTTTTGTCGGACCCCTGCGGGGTGGCATAGCCGTTGGCGGACTGATCGGATCGATCATCGCCGCAGTCGTCGGCGCGACCATCCTCATCGCCATTCTCCGGTTGATCAAGCGCGGGTAACGATGGCCACACGCATGATCGCAACACCAGCAGCGTTTGCCCCCAGCGTCGTGATCCACCCCTCTAGAGGGAGCGCTCTATCATCTGAGGGTTTGTCGATAAGCCTGCCTAAATGCCTCGACGGCGGATCGGCCAGGATGCTCTGCGCAGTAGCTCTCCGCCCACTCCTCGGCGTTGGGGATCGCGGCCACATTGATGGCTCTGCTACCGAAGCGCGCGGCCTGATAGCCGATATAGAACAGCGATGCCGCGGCCCGATCGTCTGACGACAACTCCAGCAGCCTTTCGCACGTCGCCCCCTGGATACTGACCCAACGGTCGCTGGGCGTCGGCTCGGCTACCGGGGCTGGCGTAGGTGCCGGTGCCGCTACCGGGGGCGGCGGCGGCGCGGTGGGAGCGGCGGCTTCCGGAGGAGGCTGCACGCAGGCGCACAGCGAGCTCGATAGCACACCCGATAACAGTACAAAGGCGATATTCACATTCATCGCGTCACTCCGGTGGCAAGGCAATTCTGTCTCCGCGGACATTACCGTGGCTGCGGCATCGGAGGCCGTTTCAACCGTTGGGATATAGAAATTTCATAACCCAGCCGCTCTAAATGACAGAGATACGTTGGCGGGTCACCCTCGATATTCTCACGCCGTGCCTGTTTACGGGTATATTCTCGGTTAGGCTCCGGCCATGTGTCGACGAGCCGACGCCCGCTCTACCCAAACGCGAGCCGGACATATATTTGGTGCCAAATTAGCGAGTGAGGCAACAGCGATGATGACGAAGTGTCTGCTTTACATGGCGCCGATTGTCTTGATCGGAGTGGTGGCTACCGAGGCACGCAGCGCTACGGCTGCCTGGAGCGGCAGCATAGGTCGCAATGTCACCGTCATCGCTCCGGAGGGGACAGGTGTGCCGCTGGTCCTCGAATGCCAGCGAGGGGGACGAGGCGGCGGTGACCGCGGCGGCGGTGGTTATCGCGGCGGTGGCGGCGGTTATCGCGGCGGCGGCGGTGGTCGCGCCGGCGGTTCCTGGGCCGGTGCCGGCCGAGGCAACTTCAGTGGTGCCAACGTGAACCGTGGCAACTTCGGCGGCGCCAATGTGAACCGCGGTAACTTCAACAGCGCCAACGTCAACCGCGGCAACGTCAACGTCAACCGCGGCAACGTCAACGTCAACCGCAACGTCAACGTCAGCGGAGGCGGTTATTATGGAGGAGGTTATTACGGGGGAGGCTGGGGCGGCGTCGCCGCCGGTGTCGCAGCGGGTGCGGTAGTCGGCGCTGCCGCTACCGCCGCCAGCACGCCGTACTACTACCCATATTATTCGACACCCCCGGCAAATCCATATTATTGCCCATACCCAGATTACCCGAACTGCGGACTTTGAGCGCCCTCAGTGCCACGTTGGCTAAATTCGGCGGCGTCCGGCGGGTGGGACGACCCGCTCATGCACCTTGTTTATGCCACACATAGTCGACAAAGCAGGCGGGTCCCTGATACCGCCCTTTGATCGCGCCTTGCGCATCGATCCGGGCATCGACTCGCATCCCGCGTCGGTTACGCAGTGTGACGTTGCCTTCTGGGCCGACTGTTCCTGTCCATCTGTCCCTTGCCGAGTGGACGGCGCCGCTGGTGATCGTCAGCGGGTCCGGCGCGTGTTCTCGGGGGCATTGTCTGCCATGCCCTGTGCTCTTTGCTATGTGTGCGGATACGCCTACATAGTTTCCGTCGAATGCCATCGTCGGCGCGGGGACCTGTGCGGTGGCCGGCATCGCCATCGCTAGACCTGCGATCGTCAATAGTGCCTTCAGTCGGCCAGACATGGTTCCCTCCCTATATGTCTTGGTGAGAATAATTCGCCGCCGGCCGGCTCGGATAGCGCGCCTGGTAGTGACGAGGGTCGCAGTTGTGCCCTACTTGGCGGCGGCGGGCACCCGCGCTCCAAGGCCCGGCTCCGGCTCCTTGCGCGGCTCCTTGATGCGGAACCACGCGACATAGAGGGCGGGCAGAAAGAGCAGCGTTAACAGGGTCGCGACAAACAAACCGCCGATGATCGCGTAGGCCATCGGTCCCCAAAAGACTTCCGATGCGATCGGGATCATACCAAGAGAGGCGGCGGCCGCGGTCAGCACGATCGGCCGAAAGCGGTTGGTGGTCGCATCGATCACTGCGTCCCAGGGGTGCAAACCTCTAGCCATGTCCATGTCGATCTGGTCGATCAGAATCACCGAATTGCGGATGATCATCCCGCTCAACGCAATAATGCCGAGGATTGCGACAAAGCCCATCGGCGTGCCGGTCGGCAATAGCGCCAGAACGACGCCGATCAGACCGAGCGGGGCCACGCTGATCACCAGGAACATCTTCTGGAAGCTTTGCAATTGCACCATCAAGATGATCAGCATCAGCATGATCATAATCGGAAACACGGCGACAATCGAGGTGAGCCCCTTGGCGCTCTCCTCGATCGTGCCGCCGGCTTCAATCGTGTAACCCTCCGGCAATTTTTCCGCCAGTTGCTGGATCGCCGGCGCCAGTTGCTTATTGACCGTCTTGGCCTCGATACCGGGGAAGACATCCGCCTGGACCGTGATCGTCGGCAGCAGATTGCGCCGCCAGATCACCGGCGGCTCCAATTGATATTGGACACTCGCGACCTGGCTTAGCGGGATCGTCTGCCCGTTGTCCAGCGCAACCTGCAGGTTTCTCAATGTTTGCAGAGATTCGCGTTGCTCGTCTGGAGAACGAGCCACGAGATCGGTCAAATAGATCGAATCACGAACCTCGGTGACGACCATTCCGCTGGTAACCGCGTTCAGGGCTTCGGCCAACGATTTGGAGCTGACGCCGAGCTGGCGGACACGGTCCTGATCGACCTCGATCCGGAGGCTCTTCATCGGCTCGTTCCAGTCGAAATTGATCAGTCGCGTATTCGGGTTTTGCCCGATGGTTTGGGCGACGAGAAACGCGGCGTCGCGAGTGCCTTGCGGGGTCTGGCCGCTGACGCGATATTGCAACGGCCAGCCGACCGGTGGTCCCAACTCCAGCGGATAGATCCTCGTGTTGAGACTGGCGAATTCGGTGTCGAGTGCCTTTTGCAGGCGCGCGCGGACGACCTCGCGTTCCGCGATACCCTTTGTCACGATGACCGCCTGGGCAAAATAGTCGTTGGACAGCTGCACGTTCAACGGCAGATAAAAGCGTACCGCACCTTGCCCGACGTATAGGCTGTAGCGATCGATGTTTGGGTCGCCCTTCAGCAGCGCCTCGAACCGCTCGACCTCGTGCTCGGTGGCGTAAATCGATGAATCCTGCGGAAGGGTGAGGTCGACAACCAGCTCCGGCCGGTCGGAAGCCGGGAAGAATTGCTGCTGGATGAACCCGTATCCATAAAGGGAGGCAACGAAGAGTCCGAGGGTCACGGCGATCACCAGCCAGCGGGCCCGCATGCAAAAGATCAGAGCAGCTCGAAATAGGCGCATGAAACGGCCTGGCTGGCCATGTCCGCCGCCGTGCGGCTTCATCGTCTTGGGCAGGATTGTCACGCCGATCACCGGGGCAAAGAGGACCGCGACGATCCATGAGGCGAGCAATGCCACGGCGATCACGGCAAACAGCGAATAGCAATATTCGCCGGCTCCACTCTTCGCGAACCCAATCGGGACAAATCCGGCCACGGTGACGAGGGTTCCGGTCAGCATCGGAAACGCCGTCGTGACCCAGGCATGCGTTGCGGAGTGCTCGCGATCGACCCCCTGCTCGAGCTGGCTCACCATCATTTCGATCGTGATCATCGCATCGTCGACGAGGAGGCCGAGCGCGATGATCAACGCGCCGAGAGAGATGCGCTGCAAGCTGATCCCGGAATACACCATGTAGGCAAAGACCATACCGAGCACGAGCGGGATCGAGCAGGCGACCACTACTCCGGCGCGCAGACCGAGGCTCAGGAAGCTCACCGCGAGCACAATTGCCACGGCTTCCCACAGCGCCTTAGTAAAACCGCCGACGGCTTCTTCGACGACTACCGGCTGGTTGGCGACCAGATGCGCCTCGATCCCGATCGGCAAGTGCTCGACGATCTGCTCCATCTTGTTCGCCACGGCCTCGCCGAAGACGAGGTTGTTGCCGCCCTGAGCCATCGAGATCGCGAGCCCGATCGCGGGCTCCCCGTTGACGCGGAACATCGGCTGCGGCGGATCGGAATAGCCTTTCTTGATTGTCGCCACGTCGGCGAGACGGAAAAATTTGCCGTTGGCAAATAGATTGATGCGCTTGAGGTCGTCGACCGAATTGAATGCTCCGGAAACGCGGATCGCATACTTTTCCAGACCGGTTTGCACGACACCGGAAGGTGTGACCGCGTTTTGCTCCTGCAAACTCGAAATCACCTGGTCGCGGCTGACGCCAAGCCCAGCAAGCTGACTGGTATCGAATTCGAGATAAAATTTTTGGTCCTGGGCTCCGATCAGCTGCGCCTTAGCCGCATTCTTGATGGTCAGGACCTGGGTGCGAATTCTCTCGACATAGTCACGCAACTCCCGATGGGTGAAACCATCCGCCGTGAACGCGTAGATAATGCCAAAGACATCGCCGAACTCATCATTGAAACTCGGCCCGAGAATGCCTTGCGGCAATGTCGACTTTATGTCGGCAACCTTCTTGCGCACCTGATACCAGATATCCGGGATCGCCTCCTTTGGCGTGTTATCGAGAACGTTGACGTAGATTGTGGATACGCCCGGCTTGGTTTCGCTCTTCAGGTAGTAGAGCGATGGGGTTTCAAGCAGTTTCTTTTCGATCCGATCGGTAACCTGCAGCATCGTGTCGTCGATCGTCGCACCCGGCCAATAGGTGCGCACGATCATCGTCTTGATCGAAAAAGACGGGTCTTCCTCGCGGCCGAGCTCGCGGTAGGAGAGGATTCCGGCGGCGACAAACAGGATTATTAGAAACCAGACGAAAGAGCGGTGGTTGATCGCCCATTCGGAGAGATTGAAGCCCGTCATTGCGCGGCGCTCTCCGCCATCAGAGTGACCTTCTGACCGGGCAGCAATTTCTGCACTCCGGCCGTGACCACCACGTCGCCTTGGGTGAGCCCGCCGCCGACGACGACCGTATCGCCCTGATAGCGTTGAACGGTGATCGGCTTCAGCTGCACCGTACCGTCCTTGTCGACGAGCCAGACTGCCGGCTGCCCGTCCTTCTGAAAGAGCGCGCTGCCCGGTATGGTTATGCTCGAACCCTCGTTTACGGTGACACTGCCGATCACGTTAGCGCCGAGCCGCATCTGCGGCGGCGCGTCCGGTAGTGAGACCCGGACCGTAAACGTACGGGTCGTCGGGTCGGCTTGCGGCGAGAGGTAGCGAACCCTGCCTTCCGTCTTGATGTCTGGATTGCTGACCAGCTTGACCTCGACGATTGGGTTCTTGGGCGGGTTTTTGAACGCCGCTTCGGCCAGGTTGAATACCGCCTCACGTTCACCCGGTTGCGCCAAACGAACCACCATCTGCCCGGCGCTGACGACCTGCCCGGGATCGGCGCCGATCGCGGAAATGACGCCGTCGGCATCGGCCTTGAGGTCGGTGTAGCCGAGGTTCTCGCTGGCTTGCACCTGTTTGGCGCGCGCTGCGTCAGCTTCGGCTTGTGCGGTCTTGAATGTCTTTAGCGCCTGATCATAGGCGACTTGCGTGGTGTGACCGTTCTTGAGGAGCTCGCGTTGCCGGTACTCTTGGGCCTGGGCCCGAGTTACCTCGGCATCCGCCTTGGCGACTTCGGCTTTGGCGACCTCGAGATCCTGACGGTATTGCTGCGGGTCGAGCCGTGCAAGGAGATCGCCCTTCTTGACCTGCGTCCCGACATCGACCGGCCGTTCGAGGATCTTGCCGTCGACCCGAAAGCCGAGATCGGCCTGGTAGCGGGGTTGGATCTCACCGGTCAGCGATACTGTCTCGCCGGCTTGGCTGAGTTCGACGGTCACGGTACGCACCGGCCGGATGTTTGGCGCTGCTGCCGTTTCTTGTTTTTTGCACCCCGGCAACGCGGAGATCAGAACGAGGACACCGATCGCCGCTGTAAGCCGGAAAAGCCGTCGCAACCCGCCACCCGACATATTCGCCCCCAGCATGCCCCGCCAACACAGACATCAATGCCGGGTTCAAAGCTGTGATGCAATGTTGGCTTTATTGAGGAAGGTTCCCTGTTTTATCCCTGACAGAGCCGTAACTGGTATGATCCACTCCCTGTTCCGCTGGAAAATTTCTCTGATCGGCAGCAATTTATTCCCTGTTTGCCAAACTAGGGATTTCTCGAGGCAAGCTCTTGATCCGACTAAACTTTATTGTGCGATCTGGCGGTTCGGCCGGGTGATTCGCCGAATTCGCTGTATTCTGGCGAATCCAGGTCAACCCCCTGGCTTCTCGACGTGCCCCCCGAACTCGTAGCGCATCGCCGACAATACCCGGTTTGCGAAATCGGCCTCACCGCGTGAGCTGAAACGCTCGTAGAGTGCGGCCGTCAGGATGTGCGCGGGGACCGCCTCATCGATCGCGGCCTTGATCGTCCAGCGCCCCTCACCCGAATCCGAAACGCGCCCCGCGAAATTCGCCAGCGCGTGGTCTTTGGTGAGGGCACTCGCGGTCAAGTCCAAGAGCCACGAGGCGATCACGCTGCCGCGCCGCCACAACTCGGTGATGTCGGGCAGGTTAAAGTCGTATTGGTAATGCTCGGGATCGCGCAGCGGCGTCGTCTCCGCGTCGGCGGCATGGGTCTCGTTCCCGACATTGGCGGAGCGCAGTACCCCCAGTCCCTCGGCATAAGCGGCCATGACGCCGTACTCGATGCCGTTGTGCACCATCTTGACGAAATGCCCGGCACCGTTTGGCCCGCAATGCAGGTAGCCCTGCTCGGCGGTACCGCCGATCTGCTCACGCCCCGGCGTGGGCGAGATGTCGCCCTTTCCTGGAGCGAGTGTCGCGAAGATCGGGTCGAGACGTTTGACGACCTCCGGCTCGCCGCCAATCATCATGCAATAGCCCCGCTCGAGCCCCCACACACCGCCGCTGGTCCCGACGTCGACATAGTGGATGCGCTTTGGCGACAGCTCCTTGGCTCGCCGGATGTCGTCGATGTAGTAGGAATTCCCGCCGTCGATCAGGATGTCGCCGGGCTCCAACGACGGCAGAAGGTCGGCAATCGTCCTGTCGACGACGGCCGCCGGAACCATCAGCCACAGGGCGCGCGGCTTCTCCAATTTCTTGACGAGGTCGGCGAGCGAGGATGACCCCGTCGCCTTCTCCGTCGTCAACTCATTTACCGCCGCGGGCGACATGTCGAAGACGACGCACTCATGCCCGCCTTTCAGAAGACGCCGCACCATGTTGGCGCCCATCCGGCCGAGGCCGATCATTCCAAGCTGCATGGGTGACCTCCTTTCAGATCACGATGACGCTCGAGCTGCGATAAAATTGGCGAAGTCATAAGCGGCCAGATCTCCGATGCGCTCGACCGTCAGGTCGGCGGCGGGACGATATGAGGCGGCGTCCGAAGCGTGCGCGAACTGGCCCTGACGTGGCAATACGGTGGTCACGCGCTGGCCCCAAACCTTTTTGACCGCAGCCAGAATCCGAGGCTTGTCGTCGACCAGAACATAGTGGCCGGCGGGATAACGCTCCTCGACGTCGTCGAGTTCCTCCTCCTTGTGGATATAGATCAGCACATGGCCCTCGACGGTCTCGAAGATCCCGGACCGCTCCACCTTGCGCGGTTGGAAGACGACGTCGCCGTCGGACAAGATAACCGTCCGCGCCCAACCACGGAACCGCTCCAGGACGTCGAGGGCGCCCGGGTAGAGGCGATTGGCGAACGGGTAATCCACCAGAAAGGAGGACATCGACAGCAGGTGGATGTCCTTCGGGTGCTCGACCCGATAGCGCTGCAAAGCCCCGAGGTAATCCCGGTAGCCCAGCTCACCAAACAGCTGCTCGAGGATTGTCCAGTAACGGTCCCGACAGGCCGCCCCGAACTCGCGCTCGAGATGACGCCGGAGATCGGCTTGGATGCGGTCGTTGTCCAACAACGTATTGTCCACATCGACGAGGAAGACGGTTTGGTCCGGCGTGATCATCGATAGAACTCGCGTGCGGGTGGGCACAGCTGCTGCTGACTGATCGTTAATTTGGCCATCCCTGATGGCCTTTCCAGATGACGGGAAACGCTTCAGCCACGATCTTCTCCCCATGTACGAGCCGCCTTCGCGACAGGCAGCGCGACGGAACTCGCGAGGCGGCGCCACAGGCGTCCTCCCTCGACGGCCTGCCAGGCGCCGAGCACCGGTAATCCGATCGCCAGATCGCGCGCCCGCTTGAGAAGCGAGAGTGCCAGCGCCATCTCCGGCGTCAGCCCGAAGGCGCCGCCGAGTAGTATATAAGCTCCCTCCTGAACTCCAACCGCGTTGGGTATCGCAAAGGCGACGGTGCGGATCGCGTAAAGCAGGCTCTCAATCACCAGCACCGCCGCGAAATCGAGCGCTCGGCCGGCGAGGTGAAGCGCAATCCAGACCTCGAGCGCACTCGCAACCCAGCAGACGAGATGAAGAAGAAAGCCAACCCACAAGCCGGATTTGCGCCGATAGGCGTGGCCGAGCTCGGTATGAACCGAAGCAGCGCCGGCGGCGGTCCGGTCGGCCCAGCCGCGCCCAAGTGCACGAGCAAGACGATCGAATAGGGCAAAGCCATGACGCTGGACAACCACGAATGCGATTGCGACCAGCGCGGCCACGGCTATTCCCGTTGTAATCGGAAGCGCGACCGGTAAATCGGGCCGCAAATGAACAAGCAGAACGAGGCCGACGGCGGTGTAGGCGAGTTTGGCGAAAAATTCGAGGGTGAGATCGACAATCGTGCTCGCCGTGGCGACCGGGCCCGATACTCCTGCCAAGGCCACCGCGCGGGCGCCGAGGACAGTGCCGCCCATCTGAGATAGCGGCAGCACCTCGGAGCCCGCATCGCGGGTTAACCGCCCCCAGATGAACACCCACGCGGGCGCGCCGGGTGCGAGCGCCCACCACGCGATCCCCATGACCGCGATCAGTGCGAGGTGGATCAAGCAAATCGCCGTGAACCCACCCCAGCCGATCGCTACCAGCGACCGGATCACGGCATCGGCGCCGAAATGGACGACGAGCGCGCCGAGCGCTGTCAACCCGACAGTCGCGCCGATGATCGGAACAAACCTCAAGCGTTTGCTTCGCACGGCGGCGTGGTATCGGACCGAGCCACGGACGAGACTATAGTAAAGGCCGAGAAATCCCGTGGGTTCGGCAAACTAGCCGGAGGAACGACGCGGCCGGAGCGCCTCGCGGAATGCTTGCGGCACCGTTATGTCCGGCGTCGCGGCGCATTGCCTCATTACCTTGCCGACATTACCGTCGATCTTGTCGACATTGATAACGTGTATCCCGGATTTTGCGGCCAGATACCCGTAATAGAACATCGCCGCAGCCGCTCGGTCGTCGTCGGCGGCTCCGAGCAGGTC
>Ga0306925_10003346_pt1 | contig 14167 bp, 10 predicted proteins | sample flu12Cox44000176_FD_203755 | JGI IMG/M metagenome (GOLD analysis project Ga0306925, IMG submission 203755) | Lab enrichment of tropical soil microbial communities from Luquillo Experimental Forest, Puerto Rico - flux8day.12C.oxic.44.000.176 (v2)... | ecosystem: Environmental > Terrestrial >... | reverse complement strand
GCCAGGGAAGCGCCGGGTCCAGGCAGCTCCTGCCGAGCTGCCGCACGCCAAGACGCATGACCGCCGGCGGGACACGCGGCCCCCGGCGCGCACGGCGGGTCATGCCGCGCCGGCCGTGGCCGGCATGACCCGGTAGGAGGCGAGATCAAAGTGCCGGACGCGGTACCGGTACATGAACGTATGGTCGGGCCAGTTGTTGGTGTTGCGCCCGGAGGCCGTCGTGTACCAGCTGTGACAGCCGCTCTCCCAGACCGATTTCCGGCTGGATGACTGCACCCAGGAGTTGAACGCGTCCTGGACCTCGGGGCGCACGTCAAGCCACGCGAGGCGGTGGGCCTCGAGCGCCTGGACGGCGCCGAGCACGTAGCCGATCTGGCCCTCGAGCATGTAGATGATCGAATTGCCGCCGAGGTTGGTGTTCGGCCCGTAGAGCATGAAGAAGTTCGGGAACCCGCAGACCGTGATGCCGTAGTAGGCCTGGGCCCCGTCTTGCCAGGCCTCCTGCAGCGTCCGGCCGCCCCGGCCGGACACCCGCATCGGCACGAGGAACTCGGCCGCCTTGAAACCCGTGCCGTAGATGATCACGTCGGCGGCGCGGACCGTGCCGTCGGCGGCGGCCACTCCGTCCGGGGTGATCCGTTCGATCCGGTCGGTGATCAGCTCGACGTTCGGCCGCGCCAGGGCCGGGTACCAGTCGCTGGAGAAAACCACCCGCTTGCAGCCCATCACGTAGTCGGGGACGCACTTGGCGCGCAGCTCAGGATCGGCGATCTGCGAGCGGAGCTGGCGGCGCCACAGCTGCACCGGCCCGGCCAGCAGCTTCGGTGACACGACGAAACCGCTGGTGAGCAGCTCGCCGTAGAGGAAGATGCGCAGCCGATCGGCCTTGCGTGTCGCCGGCAGCCGGTCGAACAGAGCCTGCTCGGCGGGATGGTAGGGCCGGTCGCCCTTGGGCAGCACGTACGGGGCGCTGCGCTGGTAGACGTCGACCTGCGTGGCGACCTTGGCGATCTCGGGCACGAACTGGACGGCGCTGGCCCCGGTGCCGATGACGGCCACCCGCTGGCCCGCCAGCCCGGCGTCGTGGTTCCAGCGGGCGGAATGCCAGGACGGGCCCGCGAACTCGTCCCGGCCGGCGATGTCGGGGACGACAGGGCGGCCGAGCTGCCCGACGGCGCAGACGACCGCGGTCGCCTGCAGCGTGCTGTCATCGTCGAGGGTGAGGTCCCACGCCGCGCGGCCCTCATCGAACGCGGCGGCCACCACACCGCTGCCGAAGCGCAGGTGCGGCGCGAGGCCATGCTCGGCGATCAGCGCGTGCAGGTAGGCCAGGATCTCGTCGCGGGCCGGGAAACGCCGGCTCCACCGCCACGGCCGGAACGAGAACGAATACAGCTGCGAGGGTATGTCGCAGGTCAGGCCGGGGTAGCTGTTATCCCGCCACGTCCCGCCGAGATCTTCGGCCCGCTCCAGCATGATGAATTCTTCGATGCCCGCCCGCTTGAGCGCGATCGCCATGCCGATCCCACCGAATCCGGCGCCGATGATCGCCACCCGGTAACGCATGGGCACTCCCTCGCGCTGTGCGTGCCGCGATGGCCGCGGGCCGGATCGCCGATGACCCGGCACCGGCAGCATAGCCGGGCCCCGTCAGCCGCGGCCATCGCCGGCTGGCGGGGAGCCGCCCGGTACCGGCGGAGGGCCGCCCGCTACCGGCGGGGAACCGCCCGGTACCGGCGGGGCGCCCTGCGCCGCGAGGTGGAACTCGATGCGGGCGGCGGGGATGCGTTCCTGCTCGCTGCCCAGCAGCGTCAGCGCGCGGACATCGGCCGCGGTGGGATGGTTCAGGTCCAGGGCGCGCGGCCACAGCCGGGCCTGGCGGACGGCCGCGATCTCGGCCGAGTACACCAGCGCCTGGCCGACCAGGTACAGCAGCGCGAACATGCCCGCCACGGTGGCGAAGCTGCCGTAGACGGGCCCGGCCTTGGACACCAGCCTGGCCAGCAGCGGCGCCCCGGCGTTGAGCACGACCGTTATCACCGCCGTGCTGAAGATGGCGGCCGGCCACAGCGCCCGGAGCGGGGCGGGCCGCGCCAGCAGCAGCTTGGCACCGAACAGCAGCACGGCGAAGACGACCAGCGCCGACCCCAGCACCGCGGCCGCCCGTCCTATGCCGGGCTGGCCGGGCAGCGCGGTGGCCACCACCGTGAGCGTGCCGGCCGCCAGCGCTCCGAGCAGCAGCACCGCGAGCACGGTGAACACCCGCAGATACCGCGGGAAGTAACTGAACCGGAGGCGGTGCGGGACCGCCGCGATATGGTTCAGCGTCTGGTAAGCGGAGAACACGACGCCGGTTCCTGACAACAGCAAGCCCATCAGGCCGACGACGTACGGGACCGTTGACGTCGGCAAGGTAGTCAGCGACTGATCGACCGTGGACCGCAGCACCGGCGGCACGGTCTCGTTGATCAGCCGTTCACGCAGGTCCGGATGATCGACCAGCACCCGCGACAAGATCGCCACCCCGAGCAGCAGCAGCGGGAAGACGCTCAGGAACCCGTAGTAGGTGATGAGCGCCGCCTGCCGCCCGCCCTCGTCGTCCCAGTACTTCTTCAGCACCGCGTAGGGGAACCCCAGCACACCATGCTCGCGCTGCATGCGGTCCGCCCACGCCATGATCCGGCTCACCAGGCCGGTCAAGCCTTCCAAACCCATAGGCCCAGCCTGCCCCGAACCGCCCTCGGAGGCCATCACCCGCGAGCGGGTGGCCGGCCGCCAGCCGCCATTTCCCGGGAATGTCCCGTTCGCCATGTCGCAACGGTCACCGCAGCTGCGGCCCCGGCCGGCTAGCGGGCAGCCGATGCGCCGGGCGGGTCTTTCGCGACCTGGGCGGGTGGGTGCCACACCTGGACGGTCAGTTCACCGCGCCCGTGGATCTTCGCTGGCGCCCTGGGCGACTGGTCGACGACGAGGCCCTCGACCAGCATCGGGTGCTCAGTCAGCTGGACGAACGTGATCCGGAGGTCCAGCCTGCCCACCACGACCATGAACACGTCGTAGAACAGCCCGCGGACGTCCGGTACGGGGATCCGCCTCTGATAGTCGGAATGCCGGTCCAGCCAGAGGTTCAGCGCCCCCAGGCCGTGCAGCACTTCGGCTCCCGGGTTATCGGCGGCGAAATCGGAGTCCGGCAGGCCGGACCTGGCGGGGGCGTCCATGGGCTCGCTCAGACCGCCGCCGCTGCTGCCCCACAGGCCGGCCGCCTCGTCGTACCGCTGCCGGCTCACCGGGTCACTCAGTACCTGCCGCGCCGCGTCGATGATCCCCTGCGCCCGCGCGGCGGCCGTGACCACCGTCGATGACGCGCCCGACAGCAGCTCCGGCCGCAGCAAGCCCGCTTTCGCGTCATATGCGCGCTGGATGTCTTCAGCTGGTGCATCCGGCAGCGCACCAAGGAGGTCGTACCAGGTGATATCGGGCCGCATGGCACCTCCGGGATCAGGTCCGCCCGCTCGTCGGGATGACCGGTCTTATTCTCCCTCGCCGCAACGGAGTCTGCACGCGGCTTCGGGGGCTCAGACCGCCACGAGCAGCAGCTGCGCCGCCAGCGCGGTCGAGGCGGCCAGGGTGTCCAGGAAGAGCCCGCGCACGACCGGGTCCTCGCGTACCGCCCACAACAGCAGGCAATTGTTCCAGGCCAGGTCACGGGCGCTGTTGATCGTCCAGTTGCCGACCAGGTCGGCCACCGCGCTCAGATGGCGGTCGACGGCGAGCTCCGGGGCGGATTCGAAGGACTGGCGGATGGACTGCTCGGCGGCGTCCAGCAACTGGTCCACTTTCCGGTAGTCCGCGAGATGCGAGCCGACGTCGGGTGCCGTGGCCAGGGCCGCGCAGGTGCTGGCCAGCGCCAGCGGCAGGTCGTGGTTGATATGCGCGTTCATGCCCGCCAGCGCGAACTGGATGGGCTCGATTCCCGGCCCGGCGCGCCGTTCAGCGAGGGGGCGCCAGGCGAGCGGCACCGCCGCCGGGTCGGCCGCGGCATCGACGGCGGCGAAGAACAAGTTCGCGAACTCGACATCCAGCTGGGCCCAGAACGCGGGCTCGGCGAAAAAGCCCTGGCTGAGCTGGCTGTTCACCTGTCTCGTCACGTCCAGGTACATGCGGTTGAAACAGGCGAAGCCATCCGCCGCGGGCAGCGACGCCTCGATCGCCTCCATGCGCGCGATCGCCTCGGCGATGGAGGCCACTGGCGTGTCCGGGGCGGGCGCGGCGGCTGACATGACAGTCACTATACGATCACCCCCGGGCCGTGGGACGGGACGGACGTCACTACCGCGGAGGCCCGCCCGCGCGCAGGCTGGACCTTAGCGGGGCTGGCAGGACGCGGGCCCGAGGGAGATGCTCACCGGGGGCCTGCGCCGGGGCGGCGGCCGCCGCCGGGAGGGCCGGCCCGGCCATATACCCCATGGGGGTATAAGCTGGAGCACATGGACGCGATCATCCACGCGCTCGCCATCACGGGGTCGATGACCTGGCAGATCGCCTGGGCACTGATCCTGGGCTTCGCCCTGTCGGCCGTCGTGCAGGCCCTGGTGCGCAAGTCCGTGATCGTCCGGCTGCTCGGCGACGACCGGCCACGGACGCTCGCCGTGGCCGCGGGCCTGGGGGCGGCGTCCTCGTCCTGCTCCTACGCCGCCGTCGCGCTGGCCAGATCGCTGTTCCGCAAGGGCGCCAGCTTCACCGCGGCGATGGCGTTTGAGATCGCCTCCACCAACCTGGTCATCGAGCTCGGCGTGATCCTGGCGCTGCTCATGGGCTGGCAGTTCACCGTCGCCGAGTTCACCGGCGGCCCGATCATGATCGTCGTGATCGCGGTCTTGTTCCGCCTCTACCTCCGCGAGAAACTGCTGCGCGAGGCCCGCCAGCAGGCCGACCGCGGGCTGGCCGGCGCGATGGAAGGACACGCCGCGATGGACATGTCCGTCGGCGGCTCCGGCTCGTTCCGCAAGCGCCTTTTCTCCGGCAAGGGCTTCACCGCGGTGAGCCACGTGTTCGTGATGGAATGGGCCGCGATCATCCGCGACCTGGTGATCGGGCTGCTGGCCGCGGGCGCGATCGCCGCCTGGGTGCCCGACTCGTTCTGGCAGGCCTTCTTCTTCGCCGGGCACCCGCTCGCCGCCAAGATCTGGGGCCCGCTGATCGGGCCTGTCGTCGCCGTCGTCTCGTTCGTCTGCTCGATCGGCAACGTCCCGCTGGCCGTCGTGCTGTGGCAGGGCGGGATCAGCTTCGGCGGCGTGATCGCGTTCCTGTTCGCCGACCTCATCATCGCCCCGATCCTCAACATCTACCGTAAGTACTACGGGCCGCGGATGGCCCTGTTCATCCTCGGCACGTTCTACGCGGCGATGGTGGCGGCCGGGTACGTCATCGAGATCGTCTTCGGCTGGCTTGGCCTGATCCCGGACCGGGCCACCGCGACGATCCCGGACCAGGGCGTCTCGTGGGACTACACCACGTGGCTGAACATCGTCTTCGGGCTGCTGGCCGCGGTCCTGCTCGTCCGCTTCGCGCGCACGGGCGGCCTGCCGATGCTGCGCATGATGGGCGGCGCCCCGGCGGCCGAGCACGGCCATGACCATCACGAGGCAGCCCCGTCCGTTCGGGAGAAAAACGCTTAGCCACCCGTCACCGGAGAATCACATACTGGTCGCATGGTGACGGGGTTGCTCGGCCGGCTGCGCCGGGCGGGCGCGGCGCGCGCGGTGCCGGACGACGAGGTCACCGCGGAGCTCACCGCCGACTACTGGGCGGCGTACGACGCCCGGATGGCCGCGGTCGGGTTCCGCGCCGTGGCGCGGCGGTTCCCGGGACTGGTGGGGCAGGCGGTGCGGCTGGGCTGGTCGGCCAGCCGTCTCGACACGGCGGCGACGATCACGCTCAACATCGCTTCCGGGGTGTTCACGGCGTTCGCCCTGTTCGCGACCACCGGGGTGCTCGAGGCGCTGTTCGCCGCCGGGCCGACGCCGCAGCGGGTGCGCGCGGCGCTGCCCTCGCTCATCCTGGTCGCCGCGGCGACCGCGGTGCGGGCCGGCCTGTCGGCCACGGCGGGCTGGGCACAGAGCCGGCTGGAGCCGCAGGTGGACCAGGCCGTCGAGGTGCGGCTTTTCGACCTGACCTCGCAGGTCGAGCTGGCCGCCTTCGACGACCCAGACTTCCACGACCGGATGCAGCGGGCGCGGGACCGCGGGGCGGGCGCAGCGTCGCGGGTCGTCAACAACGTGATCAACTGCCTGACCGCGTTCGCGAGCATCACGGCCGCGGCGGTCGTGGTCGGTGTGCTGCAGCCCATCCTGCTCGTCGTCCTGCTGCTCGCGCAGCTGCCTGAGGCGTGGGCGGCCGTCCGGTCGGCGCGGATCAGCTACGTCACCCGCTTCGCGCTCATCGACAGCTACCGCAGGAAGTACATCCTCGCCGACCTGATCGCCGAGCGGCGCACCGCCGCCGAACTCCGCTCGTTCACGATGCGGTCCTTCCTGCTCGGCCGGCTCTCGCGGCTGGCCGCATACACCCGGGACGCGGAGCTGGCCGCGGCCCGCCGCCAGACGGTGACCCGGGTCCTCGCCGGCGTCATGAGCGGGATCGCCACCGTGGGCGTTTACGCCGCGCTCGGCGCGCTGCTCGCGGTCGGCGCGATGCCGCTGTCGGTGGCGGGCACCGCCGTGCTGGCCATCAGGTCCGCGCAGGCGGCGTTGCAGCAGCTGATGTACGCGGTCAACCAGTGCTACGAGGAAGGGCTGTACTTCAGCGACTACCTGGCGTTCTGCGAGGACGCGACGAGCAGGCTGCCGCCGCCGGGCCTGCGGCCGGCCCCGGCGGGATTCGAGCGGATCGCGGTGTCGGGCGTGACGTTCGGCTATCCCGGGGCGGACAAGCTCGCGCTGCGCGACGTCAGCATCGAGATCCGCCGCGGCGAGGTGGTCGCGCTGGTGGGGGAGAACGGGTCAGGCAAGACCACGCTGGCCAAGGTGCTCGCGGGACTGTACCGGCCGGCGGCCGGCTCGGTCCGCTGGGATGAGGTCAACATCGGCGACGTGGACGGCGAGCCGCTGCGGGAACAGGTCGCGGTGATCGCGCAGGACCATGGCAACTGGCCGCTCACCGTGCGGCACAACATCACGATGGGGCGGGTGCTCGACGAGAACCTGCTGGCCGCCGCGGCCGGGGCGTCGGGCGCGGACACGGTAATCGACGACCTGGCGAGGGGCTATGACACGCTGCTCGCCCGTCAGTTCAAGGACGGCGCCGAACTATCCGGCGGCCAGTGGCAGCGCATTGCCGCCGCCCGCGGGTTCTACCGCGCGGCGCCGCTGCTGATCATGGACGAGCCGACCGCGGCGCTCGACGCCCGCGCGGAGTTCGCGCTGTTCTCCTCGATCCGCACGCTCGCCCTGGACCGCACGGTGCTGATCATCACGCACCGGCTGGCGAGCGTCCGGCACGCCGACCGGATCTACGTGCTCGCGCACGGCTCGGTCATCGAGGAGGGCACGCACGGGGAGCTGATGGCGCTGGGCGGGCAGTACGCCGAGCTCTACACGCTCCAGGCCTCGCAGTACGAGCTTTAACTCGCAGTACGAGCTTTAACTTGCATCAGCCGCGATACCGGCGTATCCAATAATTATTCATTGGGCCCCGCTAGCCGTCACGACCGCTGGGGGAGCGCGTTATGGCACTTGGTTCCGATGGCGGGCCGGGCAAGAGAGTCTTCGTCGCGCGCGAGCGTGAGCTGACGGCGCTTCGGGGGGCGTGGGAATCAGCGCGGCGCGGCCACGGGCGCGTGGTGGCCATCGAGGGCGAGCCGGGCATCGGCAAGAGCGCGCTCGCGGATGTTTTCTCCGGAGAGCTCGCCGGGGCCGGGCACCGGGTATTGCGCGTGCAGGCGATCGAGAGCGGCCCGCCTGCGCCGTGGGGCGTGCTCGAGGCGATCGTCGCGCGATTGCCGGGAGTCAGCGCCGCGGACCGCGCGATGGCGCTCGACCCGCAGGCCCTGCCGACCGTGGTCAGCGCGACGCTCACCGGCTACCTGCGATCCGGCCACCTACGGTCCGGTGACGGGCTCACCGTCGTCGTCGACGACGCCCAGTGGGCCGACGAGCAGTCGCTGGCGGCGCTGATGGATGCCGGCCGGCGGCTGCCATCCGATCCGGTGCTGCTGGTGGCCGCGTACCAGGCGGGCAGCCGGTCGCCGTTTCCCGCCTCGGCGGGCCCCGCGCTGGCCAGGTCATGGCGGCAGCTGCTCGACGGCGAGCACGCCGTGCTGCTGTCGCTGGACGGGCTGCCGCCAGAAGACATCCTGCGGCTGGCGGTCGCCAGCGGATGGCACGGCCTGTCGCTGAGCGACGCGGCCCGGCTGCACGAGGCGACCGGCGGCAACCCCGATTACCTCCTGGACCTGTTCCCGCTGCTGCCGTCCAAGCCGATCGTGATCGGCGAGGCGCCGCTGCCCGTGCCGGCCAACCGGGCGGCGGCCATCACCGAAAGGTTCGCCGCCTGCGGCCAGCCGGCCAGGCAGCTGCTCTGCGCCGCGGCCGTGCTCGGGCAGCGGTTCAGCGTGGCCACGCTGCGCGATGTCTGCGGCGTGCCGGAACCGTGGCCGCACATCGCCGAAGCGATCGACAGCGCGCTGCTTGAGATAGTGCCGGGTTCGGGCAGGCGCGAGCTGCGGTTCCCGCGGCATGTGACGGGCGAGGCCATTTACTGGGCGATGTCCGAGCGCGTGCGCGCGGGCTGGCACCGGCGGTGCGCGCGGCTGGGCGGCCCGCAGACGCTGCGGCACAAGATCGCCGCGATCGACGGCGCGGACGACGTCCTCGCCGCCGACCTGCGGCTCGCCGCGCGGGACCGGATGCGGGCCGCCGACCTCGTCGGCGCCGCGTACTACCTGCAGCGCGCGATGGACTGCACGCGGCGCGGGCCCGCGCGGACCGAGCTGCTGCTGCGGGCGGTGGAGGCGCTGCTCATCGTCGGCAAGCAGAGCGCGGTCAGCGAGTACCGGGGCGAGCTCGAGCAGGCACCGGCGGACGCGTGGCGCGACTACGTCCTCGGCTACCTGCTCATGCTGGCCGGCGAGCCGGACCGGGCGACAGAGCTGCTGCTCGGCGCGCTCGGCGCGCTCGACCGCGGTGAGCCGGTGCCCGCGGGCGCGCCGGCGGACTTGCGCGCGCGGATCGCGGGGCAGCTGGGGGTCCTCGGCGTCGTCCTGCTGTCCTACCCGCAGATGGTGACCTATGGCGCGGCCGCGGTGGCGGCCGGCTCGGACGACCCGGTGGTCCGCGCCAACGCGTGGGTGTCCCAGACGCTCGGGATGGCGCTGTCCGGGGACGGCGCGGGCGCGCTCGCGCTGCTCGCCGACGCGGGGGAGCCCGGCTCGGCGTCGGGGGTGGAGGGTCTCGCCGTCCGCGGCATCATCCGGCTCTGGACCGATGACCTCGACGGCGCCGCGACAGACCTGCACGCGGTGTTCCGCCGGTGCGCCCGTGGCGAGGCGCTGCGCACCAGCCAGGCGGTCGGCTTCCTCGGGGAGGTGGAGTACCGCAGGGGCCGGCTGAACGAGGCGGCGCACTTCACGGGGCTGGCCGTGGACAACGCCACGGACAACGACCGCTACTGGGACTACCCGATACTGCACGCGCTCGCCGCGTACCCGCATGCCGCGCGCGCGGACTGGGATGAGGCGAACTACCACGCCGCGCAGTCCGAGACGATGGCCCAGCTGATCGGCGCGCCGGCCTTCCTGGCGTACGCCGCCGCCGCCAGGGCCACGATCGCCCAGGCCCGCGGGGACGCGGCCGAGCTGCTGGCCGCGGCCGAGGTGATCGAGGCGGCCTATGATTCGCGAGAGCCGGGCACGCACTTGTTCGGTCCTGTCCGGGCCGACGCGCTGGCCCGGCTCGGGCGCTATGACGAGGCCGCGGCATCCCTGCGGCGGTTCCTCGACGGGCCCGCGGCCGGCGGTCGCCAGTCCGCGCTGCTGGCCGCCGCCCGGGTGGCCGCCGAGATCGCCATCGGCCGCGGTGACCATGCCCAGGCGGCGCGGGAGTGTGAACGGGCCCGCGCCCTCGCGCTGCAGATCGGCTTGCCCCTCGAGGCCGCCCGCATCGGCCTGACCGCCGCGGGCGGGCTGCGGCTGCGCGGGCACCGCGCGGCCGCGGAACGCGCGCTGCGCGCGGCCCACCAGGGGTTCGCCGCGATCGGCGCGACCGCGTACGTCCGGCTGGCGGAGGCGGACGCCGCGCGCTGGGACATGCGGCTCGACGAGGTCCTGGCCGTCCTGACCGCGCGCGAGCGCCAGGTCTGCGTGCTGGCCGGCAAGGGGCTGACCAGCGCGCGCATCGCCCGCGAGCTGAGCATCGACGTCAAGACCGTCGAGAGCCACCGCACGAGCGCGTACCGCAAGCTCGGGGTCCGCAGCCTGGCGGAGCTGAAGCGGCTGCTCGGCGCGTAAGCGGCGGGCTTAAAAAGGCGTGACGGGTGTCTCGGGGTATGCGAAAGCAAAGATCAGGGTGTGTGCACTCTCGGCGAAAGCGCTGGTCAGACCTATACTTCAGATTGAAATTTGCAGCAACAGTTTCATCGGGGAGAGCCCACCGCCACGCGACTCGCGGTCAGCAGGCGGGGAGTCCGCAAGTAGGCGGGCGGCGGCGAGAGCGGGAACATCCTGAGCCAGCTGCCGTCGGGCGCGGGTGGCCATGTGACGGAACCGGGGCCCGATCGTGGCCACCCGCCCATTCGTGTCGTCGCATCAACAAGACATATCGCGTTTAGCGCTGTTCGCCGCTACGATGAAGGCCATGACGAACAGCGACCTTGAGCTGCGCGCCTCGGACGCCGACAGGGACGCCGCCGCGGCCGTCCTCGGCGGCGCGATGGCGGTCGGCCGGCTGACGAGCACCGAGTACGCGCAGCGGCTGGACGCCGTCTACACCGCGAAAACCCTCGGCGACCTCGCTCCGCTCACTCGTGACCTGCCCGCCGACCAGGCCGCGGGCGCCAGCGTAGGGGCGGTGGACCGCGCCGAGGTGGCCGCCCGCTTCAGCAAGGTGATCCGCTCCGGACGCTGGGTGGCGGGCCGGCGTACCCGCCTGACCTCGCGTTTCGGCGCGCTGATCGTCAACCTGTCGGACGCCGTGCTGCCCGGCCGCGAGATCACCCTGGAGGTCAACGCCTTCTGCGGCAAGCTGATCGTGGTGGTCCCGCCCGGGGCGCACGTCATCGACGAGGGCGGCGCGCTGTTCGCCAAGCGGGCCGTCTACGGCCAGCCAGACCCGGGCGACGCCGACGGGCCGGTGATCCGGCTCACCGGCGACGCCCGGTTCGCCAAGGTCGCCGTGTACCGGGGACCCCAGGACCGGGGACGCTAAGACCCGAGGAGGGCGATCAGCCGGGCGGGCGCGACGGCGCGGTAGGCATCCTGGCATAGCTCCGCGATCTCGGCCCAGTCGGCCTCGCCGTCGAGGCGGACCCCGATCCAGCCCCGGCCGCCGACGTACGGCGGCCGGAAGAACCGGTCCGGCGCCGACGCGACGAGCTCGGCCTGCGCCCCCGGCAGCCCGGCGCACCATAGGTGCGGGAAGTCATCGTCGTGGTGCCCGGACGCCCATAGCGTCACGAACGACTTCTTGTCCCGGACGAAGAACGTCGGCGCGCCATGGCTCGGCCGCTCGGTAACCTCGGGCAGCGGCAGGCAGATCGCGCGCAGCCGCGCGGCCAGCTCGGTCTCCATGCGCCCAGGCTTTCATGCCCCCAGGGCTTGCCGTCTTTCACCGGGACGGCCGGGTGATTTGATTGCAGTTTCCCGTGCCAGGGCACGGGAAACTGCAATCAAAGCCTGGCAGGTGATGCCGGTACCGGCTGCTTAGGGCGGCTTCCATGATCGTGGGTCAAAACTGGGGCGATATCCGCCAAAAATGACCCACGATCATGGGCCGCATTCCCTTCGGGCCTCAGCGCCCGCGCCCTTGCTGGCGGATCGTCTGCGTGAACGCGTCCATGGCCTGTGTGTCGCCCACGGGTGCGCGCACGTTCCTGATGAACGACTCGGCGCCGGGCAGGTCCCGCGCGGCCGCGCGCATCGCCGCGGCCGCGGCGGCCGCGTCGTACAGCGTGCGCCGCAGCACCACGTCCGGGCCGAGCATGGCCCAGCTCGCGCCGGCGTGACCGTACTGCAAGCCGACCGACCCGGCGTTCACCACCCGCCGCCCGTCGGCGAGACGGTCGAACGGCATGTGCGTATGCCCCACGATCACCGTCCGCGCCGGCACCCCCGCGAACGCGCCGCGGAAATGGCCGGCCGGGCTGTCGACGAGGATGTATTCGTTGTCGTCGCGCGCCGTCGCGTGGCACAGCATCACCGTCCCCATCCCGTCCACGTCAAGCGTGACCGAGAAGGGCCGGCCGGCGAGGAGGTCCCGGTGCGCGCGGCCGAGCCGTGCCGCGCACCACTCGAACCACTCCTCGGACGGGCTGGTCGCCAGCCCCGGGACCAGCAGGTCGCCGTCGAAGGCGTCGACCAGCCACCGGTCGCTGTTGCCCTGCACCCAGACCGCCCGGTCACCCAGTTCGGCGAGCCGCTCGAGGGTCCGGTCCGGCATCGGGCCGTCGGCGATGTCGCCGTTCAGCACGATCAGGTCGGCGCCCGCCCTGCCGACGTCGCGCAGCACGGCGTCGAGCGCGGGCAGGTTCCCGTGAATATCGGCCAGCACAGCGACACGCACGCTGCCTGGCTACCAGGTATGCCGCCCGGCTTCAACCCGCGCCTTCTTTTCTTCCGAACGGACGGTGGTCTTACCCCGCGTCGTCCAGCCAGGCTGTGATGCTGCGGGCCAGCGTCGGCATGGGGAGCGAGCCGTTGTCGAGGACGGCGGCGTGGAACGCCGGCAGGGAGAACCCGGAGCCGAGGCGCCGGCGGGCCTCATCGCGCAGCCGTATGATCTCCAGCTTGCCGGTGAAGTAGGCCAGCGCCTGCCCCGGCATCACGATGTACCGGTCGATCTCGGCGGCCATGAACTCCGGCGGCATGGGGACGTGCTCGACCGCGTACTGCACCGCCCGCTCGCGGCTCCACCCGAAGGCGTGGATGCCGGTGTCCACGACCAGCCGGACCGCCCGCATCAGGGACGCGCTGACCATGCCGAGCAGGCCGTGGTCGTCGGTGTAGAGCCCGGTTTCCTCGGCGAGCTGCTCGGCGTACAGCCCCCACCCCTCGGAGAACACCGGCAGGCTGCGCTGGCGCTGCAGCGCGGGCAGGCCGGTGAGCAACTGGAGGCGAGACAGCTGCAGGTGATGGCCGGGCACCGCTTCGTGGAAGGCCACGACGTCGATGTCCCATCCGGTGCCAGCGGTGGGCTTGCGGGTGTTGAACCAGAACGTCCCGGGCCGCCCGCCATCAAGGCGCGGCGGGGTGTAATGGGGCGCGGCGCCCGCCTCGGCCACCACCTCCGGCATCGGCGTCACCTCGCACGGCGGCGGAAGGGGGTCGGGGAAGATCTGTCCCGCCCGTTCCTCGGCCCGCCGCACGGCCGCCGTGGCCTGGCGCATCGCGTCGTCGGCGGAGATCTTCCCTGCCGAGTCGCGCAGCGCGGCGAACACCGCGTCCAGCCCGGACAGTCCCAGGCCGGCGCCCAGCTTCACGGCGCGGGCCTCCAGCGCGGCGACGTGATCCAGGCCGGTCTGGTGCAGGTCTTGCGCGGTCAGCGGCAGGGTCGTGTAGATCCGGATCGCCCGGGCGTAGTCGGCGTCGCCGCCGGGCAGCCAGGAAAGCCCGGGCTGCGCGGCCGGCCGCGCCCGGGGGAGCAGCTCCTTGACGGTGGCCACCCACCTGGCCAGCGCCGGCTGTACCACCTCGGCGGCGGCCGCCTGGCGGTCGGCTTCCCACGCCGCCGCGCGGGACCATCCCTGCGGCGGCCGCGGGGCGAGGACGGGATTGGCGCCGGGGGCCGCGAGCACTCCCTCGGCCCAGGTGACGGCCTGCTCGCCCAGCGGGGCGACGGGAAGGCGCCCGCGGGCGGCCCCCGCCCGCAGCCGGTCGCCGAGCTGGTCGAACCAGGTGCCGCTGCGCCGCAGCCGGGTCAGGTAGGCCTCGGCCGCCGCCGCGTCGACCAGGACCGTT
>Ga0306925_10003345_pt1 | contig 14168 bp, 12 predicted proteins | sample flu12Cox44000176_FD_203755 | JGI IMG/M metagenome (GOLD analysis project Ga0306925, IMG submission 203755) | Lab enrichment of tropical soil microbial communities from Luquillo Experimental Forest, Puerto Rico - flux8day.12C.oxic.44.000.176 (v2)... | ecosystem: Environmental > Terrestrial >... | reverse complement strand
GGATTCGATCGAACGGGCCAAACCGAAATCCATTACCAGGATGCGGTCGGTCTTGCTGTCCTGCATGATGTTCTGGGGCTTCAGGTCGCGATGAATTACACCGGCGCTGTGGGCCGCTTCAAGCGCGAGGCAAACCTGGCGAATAATCTCGACGGCGCGCTCGGGAGCGAGTTTCCCCTTGTCGATAAGAATGTGCCGAAGGTCGGAACCATCGACATACTCCATGGTGATGAACTTCACGCCGTCAGCTTCAGCAATGTCGTAGATTCGGATGACGTTTTTGTGCGTGACTTGATGCGCGGTAAGAAGTTCCTGCTTAAAGCGCGCGAGAATCGTCGGATTCGAGGCCAGTTCTGGGCGGATCAGTTTCAGCGCCACCGTGCGTTCGACCTCGCGGTCTAGAGCCTTGTAAACCGCGCCCATTCCACCTTCGCCGAGTAACTGCAAGATTTCATAGCGGCCTCCGAGCACGTCGCCCGGATTCAGGGCAGTTTCCTTCATGTAAATGCCGGACAGCGGCCGCCGCAAGCCGGACCTCGACTGCATGTCGTCCAAGTAAGTGGCGTCCGGATAAGGCACGTAAGTGGCTGGTTTGTCCGGGGGCGGCGGAGGGGTCACGGGCGCGTCCGAGATCGTGGCACCGTCGTTAGAACCTAATGGAACGTTGCTTGAGGAACTGTCGCCCTTTGCAGGTACACCAATCCCTTGTGGCCCGGTTCCAGGCAGTCCTTTGCCCCCGCTACCCTTCTTGGACTTCGGATCATCCATAATTTTCAAGGGCTCCAGGCCGGTCCTGTCCCGCCGAACCCGGAACAGCTATGGTTGCTAAGTATATCCGCTTATACACATCAGCGCAGCACCTGGAATCTATTCGAGCTGGAAGGCAGCGTGAAACATTGCCTGGAGGAGCGCTAGGCGCCCGGCGAGTTCCCTGCGGCAGGGAGGGCAGTACTTGATGAATTCGCGGAACTGAGCGCGAGGGCCACGCAATCCGTCCTTCCGGGCTCGGATGTTCCGCTGGCCTTATTATGGCTTTTTCTTCTTGCCGCCCAGTAGGCCCGTCAATTGATTGACGGCGTCTCCCGTGGCGCCACTCCCTGTCGCGCCCGTGACGCTGTTTGCCAGGTTGGCTGCGCCACCGGGACAACTCAGTTGCGACTTTAGCAAGCTGGCGGTGGCACCGCCAACGTCCGGCGCGAACTGGGGATTTGCGGTGGTACCGTGAATCTGGAAGGGCACCTTGATCGCGCCGCCCTTGCAGTTGGTCCCACCACCCAGCACCTGCCCAACGGCACCTCCGCCTACAGACGCGGCCGCCGTCGAAACGATGGCGCTATTCACCGTTGCGACCATGTTGAAGTTCATGTTGTTCTTGGCATCCAGAGTGCCTCCGCCGACGACAGTGCCGAGGCTCGGCACCACCAGATTGATGTTGTCCGCCTTTATTCCTGTTGTGGCCATGTGAACGTCGCTGGTCATCTTTTCGATCACTAGATCCTGTCCGGTCTTAATTCCCGCCAGCGAGGCAACACTTGACATCTTTTGCCCGAGGTCGAAGCCGGAAAGCTTTCCATTGAAGAGCCCTATGTTTCCGTCGGTGACCAACTTGTCTGTTGGACCGGTTAGGTGCAGATTTGTGCTGAGCGTTCCAGCCGTCAGCTTGGAGCCCCGAGGAACATTAACGGCCAGAGCAGGAAGAAAGGACTCCAGATCAGTCGCGGGCATGCCTTCACCGGAGACTTTCATATCTACCACAAAGGCATCGCCTTCGGACTTGTACCTGCCGCTTAAGTGTGCTTTGGCGTTACCAATGTTCAAAGTCGAGGGATTCAGAACGCCTTCACCCTTGGCCAGATCGTAACGCGTGTCGAAATTAATTATTGCCGGGACACCGGCCGGCGATCCGCCAGCAACCAGCACCGCCTTCGAAATCTTGGCTTGCCCCTTGGTTGTCATCTCGCCATTTCGGCTGACCAGATTGGCATCGACGTCGACAAGACCTCCGAGCCCGGCGCTCGGATCGAGAAAACCAGTGGCACCGAGATTGAGGTTGCTGATCGTTAGCTTCACATCTTGCGGCGTAAAGGCTGCGTCTTTCTGGTCGACAGGACCGACCTTCCCATTGATCTTCATTGTGCCGCCGTTCGGCCCTTCCATCGAAAAGTCGATCGGGAAATTGTTGCCCATCGAGACGTCATTGGCCGTCAAATTGACCTTGTTGTAGACGGTACGCTTCTTGGAGTTGGTGTTGCCCAACGTGATTTGGCCGTCTTCAAGCGAAAGCTTCTTGATAGATACCGATTCCGCCATCTTGCTGCTCGATCCGGAACCGCCGGAACTCGGGGCCGCCGGCTTCTTTTCGGCCGATGCGGAATTCCCACCGATAGACGAAAAGTTCCATCTGCCGCTTGGGTCCTTCAACATCATGACCTGGGGATTTTCGACCGTGATCTCGGTAACGTTAACTTGCTGGGAAAAAATCAGCGGGACTAGTTCGACTCCGACCTTCACCTTCTTTGCAGTGATGAACGGTCCAGAGTTGAACTTCGGGTCGTCGCTGATTGACAAATCATCGATCCCCAGCGAGCCGCCGAGAATCGACAAGCTTAGGTCACCGAGTTGCACCTTTCGGCCAAGGGCCTCGGAGGCCCTGGCTTCAATCGTGGGACGGAATTTGTTTACGGGGATTAAGAAAGGCAGGACCAACAAAATCACGATTAATCCAAGGATGGCGATGCCAATCCATTTCAGCGTGCGGCTCATGGATTCCTCCGGGAGGGCAGGCTTAGGCGGGGGCCCTACTTGTGTGCGAGGCGATAATATCACACCGTGGGGGACCGGGGGTGGCTCTAGGCTTGTCGAGATCGGCGGTTAGTTTGCTATCCTACCGCACGTGAAGATCCCCTTTTTGATTGATACAGATACGGCCTCTGATGACGCTGTGGCGTTGACCATGGCGTTGCGCTCGCCGGAGATTTCAAGTGCTGGCCATCACGACGGTTGCGGGAAATGTCGCCGTCGAACAGGCAGCACGGAACGCCCTTTACACGGCGGAGCTTTGTGGTGCCGACGTGCCCGTTTCGTTGACATCGCCACAGACAGCGAGCTCACGCGCGGCATGACGGTCGTGGACCGCCTGAACGTTGCCAGAAACGAACGCAACTGCGCCACGTGGGCTGCTAGTCTCGCCGCAGGACACCAGGTTGAAGTGGCATGGACAATCGATAACGCCCGGTGGAAGGAAGCGCTTTACACCGCGCTCCGCTAGCGAAGAGTCATCGGCCTAAAGCCTCAACACCGAAATTTCTGTCCTGCGGCAAACCAAAGCGGAGTACGCGAAACTGCACCGGTCAGACAGTAAATCAGCGGTCCTCTCAGAGTCGCTGTTGCATTTCTTGAACCTGGCCGGGCGACTTTTCGATTCGCTGGCGTACGACGCCGACATGCAGCCTCAAGGCATAGAGCAGCGGCTGAAACGCCATTGGCAACGAGAGCCGGCTTGCTCGTTCCTCGAGTTGATTCAATCGTTCGATGTAATTCTCTGAGTGATCGAGCGGAGAGGAAGCCATTTCGCCCTCCAGCACCATCAATTCGGAATAAAGCTTGTAGATCCGGCGGTGCTGCAGCCAGCTGTAGATTGCAGGTGAGAACCGCAACAGCGGGTAGATCACTCCCACCGCAGGAACGAGTAGCACCAGGAGCTGCTGCACCAGTACCGCTAGCCAAAAAGGCAGATGCCGCTGCAAGAACGGTGGCCCCGTCTTGTAAAACTGGCGCGCGTGCGTGCCCAGCGGCAGGTCAATTACTTCCGGTGCCGGAAACTGGCCCGCCGCGTGGAACAAACCCGCGACCGAGTGGACTTGCGATGCAGCCTCAAGCAACCGGTACTGGATGGCGGGATGAAGGTCACGGCGCACCACTAGGCTCGCTTTTGTCGCGAGCATCACGACGTCATTGGGGGGTCGGTTTTCCTTCATGTCCGCCACGCCCGCGGGCAAGGTCAGCTTGTGGAGGAAAGGATACAAAGCAACGAACGCGTCCGCCCGGGGAACTCCGTCCAGGTTCACGTCCTTGGCTGTGAAAAGTTCGTGCACAACCGGAGTTTCCCACGCTTCTAGCACGATTGCCGCGTCGATCTCCCCACTCAGCAACCTTGCGGCACTGTCCTCTGTCGAGAGTGAAAGCAGCGTTGCAGATTTGTGGTTGATAATCCCGACGCGTGCGAGAAATTCTGTCGACAGTAGATGCGAGCCACTGCCCTCGGGTCCGATGGAGATGCGCAGCCCAGTGAGGTCCTCATGACTTCGTAGAACTCTTCCGCGGGAGAAGCTCCAAAGCGGCTCGTAGAAAAGGGTCCCTAAAGAAATCAGGTCTGGTGATTTGTGCTCGTCTGTGATGCCGCTCGGGATGATCGCGATACTGACATTCGAATTTGGATCTTGTAGCCGAGCAACGCTTTCTACAGCTCCGGCCGACGGCACCAGCTTTAGCTCAATGCCGTCCCGTGCCAAGAGTTCGCGATAGCGCTTCGCGACGCTGGCGTTGAAGCTGCCTTCAGGATCGATTGCCATTGTCACTGATCGCGGAGGTGTCGGGCGGAAGAGGACGAAGGTCAGCCACGTCACTACACCGGTAAGCACCACCAGGGCGATCAAAGTGATGACCAAGTATCGTCGAGTCGCATTCCTGTAGTCTTGAATAGCCATCGTTGTTTTCGAGACTATCTTCCGGCCCAAGATCGTTTGCTAATCCGACTGGTACACCAGGACAAACCCGGACCACCCAAGAATGGTGGGGCTGGGCGGATTCGAACCGCCGACACGCAGTTTAGGAAACTGCTGCTCTATCCATCTGAGCTACAGCCCCACTATTACTATCTGATTCTAGCATGCACCTTATTCAACTCAGTTGGACAGGCCATTCCTCGCTTTGCAAGGTTGTTGCTCGTTTTTCGTTGCGAGCCTCGCACCGAGCGCGTCCATTACGTTGATTTACACGTCCATGCTAGTTCGGGAAATTCAAGCGCGCACAAGATCCGTTTGGACTGTGCGTCACGTAGTGGTAATAGAAACCGCCAGCGAAAAGTCCCGCGCCTACGATTCCAGCGGCTAATCCTGCCGCCCCTGCCCGGACTAATTTTTCCCGAGATATTCCCCAAGATCGCAACGGCAACAAACGCCAAACCGACGAGAAGCAGTAAGGTGTCCCAACTCATCTCCGACAGAATTTTGAGAATATCACCGGGAACCGAGTCGAAGACCATCATCATGGGGACACCTCTTCATGATCCCTGGGCGAGGGCATGTCCTTTGCTGCAACGAATGAAGCGAGACCGTGAACATTTTACGATGAGTATACAATAAGGTATCAAATTTCTGATTTGGGGTTCTCACGCGCCGAAACAGAGGTTGATTACAGTTCGTGCTTTTTGAGCTGCGACACCGCGTAATCGCAAGCACGCGCGGTGAGCGCCATGAAAGTAATCGAAGGGTTGACGCACGACGACGAAGTCATGCACGAGCCGTCCGTAATGAACAGATTCTTGACGTCGTGCGCCTGATTGAATTCGTTCAGCACCGATGTCCTTGGATCCCGCCCCATCCGGGCTGTGCCCACTTCGTGGATCCCCCGGCCAGGAATCGAGATCTTTTGAAAGACCTTGATTTCGCATATTCCCGCAACAGCGAGCATTTCCGCGGCTTGCGAAGCGATATCACGCGACATCGCTAACTCATTTTCACCCCACTGGCAATGAATCTTGAGCGTGGGAATGCCCCAGGCGTCGACCTTTCCAGGTTCGATCTCCACGTAATTGCCGTGGTACGGCAAGCATTCTCCGAACCCACCGATGCCGAAGTACCAGGGACCCGGAGCTGTTAAAGTTTTCTTGAAGCTGGGACCGAATCCGGCCAGCGCCCCGCCGCGCGACCAATCGTCACGCTCGCTCGCACCCTGATAGCCATAGCCCCGTAAGAAATCCTTCTGCTTTGTCGTGACATTACGAAAACGCGGTATGTAGATGCCATTCGGACGGTTGCCGAACGGTTCTTTGTCCGCGTGACCCGGCACAATGCCTCGTGCCCCGCTGCCCATGTGATGATCCATAAGGTTGTGGCCCAGTTCGCCGCTGCTGTTCGCGAGGCCATTTGGAAATTCCGGCGTGGCCGAGTTCAACAGGATGCGCGTGGACTCAAGGCAGCCCGCGCATAAAAACACCAGTCGAGCCTTGAATTCGAGCGACTCTTTCGTTTGCCCATCGACGATACGAACGCCGCTGGCGCGGCGCGTCTTCGAATCGAAGATCAGGCTATGCACTACACTATAGGGCCGAATGGTGAGGCGGCCCGTCTTCAGGGCGGCCGGTAGTGTCGAATTGAGACTGCTGAAATACGATTGCGTGATGCAGCCACGCTGGCAAACGCCGCAATAATGGCAGGCCGCACGCCCCTTGTGCACCCGCGTAAGAACGGCACAGCGCCCAATCGTCAAGATGCGGTCGTCATAGTGCTTCTTAAACGCGTCGCGAACGTCCTGTTCGACACAGGTCATTTCCATCGGCGGCAGGAATTTTCCGTCGGGCAAATGCGCAAGCCCTTCGGGTTGACCGCTGATTCCGGCAAACTCCTCCACATAGTCGTACCAGGGCGCGATGTCGTTATAGCGGATCGGCCAATCGATCGCGACACCCTCTTTCGCGTTGGCTTCGAAATCCAAGTCGCTCCACCGGTAGGTCTGCCGCCCCCAGGTGATGGACTTGCCGCCCAACTGGCGCCCGCGAATCCACGTGAACGGCTTGCCCTCTTCGCAGGAATACGGATTCTCGAGGTCGTTGACAAAAAACTTGCCGGAGAATTGATCGCAATCCTCTGCTGCGCATTGCATATTTTGAGCCCGCAAGCGCTCCCTGCGATCGTCCCAGTCGCGGAACTTCATCTCCCAGATCGGCACATGCTCGTCGTAGTCCTGTTCGGGAATAATCATGCGCCCGGCTTCGAGCAGGAGCACGTTCAGGCCCTTCTCCGTCAATTCTTTGGCTGCCCAACCGCCAGTGATTCCGGAGCCAACAACAAGAGCGTCATAGGTCGCGTTGGCCATAGAGCTTTCGCTATGCCTTTTTCTCGGAAGCTAGTGGAGCGCACCCATGAAACGCGCCTGGTATGATTTCGCGTTTCAGTTCCTGGGTCTGGCCGATTTCGGAGGTGTAATACCCGTGGATGGTCATAAGCTTGAAGGAGCGGAAGAACTCGCCACGGAGTTGATTGAACGGTCGGCTGGAAGAATCGGCCGGTTCTGTCGGAAAACCCTGGGCCCAGTCGACGGAATCGTCGAGTGCCTGAAGCAGAGCGGTTTGCTGGATCACCGAGGCATCGAGAAAGTTCTTGCCAAACACCGCGTTGGCTTGCGTGTCCACATCGTCCAGACCCGCCAGGAAGCGCTCGCGCTCGTCCGGCGTGGCCCAGTCGGTCAAAATGACGTCCATAAATTCATTTACGCGCGCGGCCTTAGCACCCGGAGTCTCCGTTGCGGGAATGATCAGATCGATCATCGCCACGACAACGGCGTCCTGCTGCAGGGTCAGAGTGCGAAGCCCGTACCCAGCGGGGGGCTGCGCTTGCCGGAGTAGAAACATAACCTCTTGCGGCAGTACCGGAGCAACCGCAGCAGCGGAAAGAACACGCAATACATCACGCCGAAGCATACGGTCCTCTCGCTAACGCTGCGAGACCGGTCTCACGCACCGAGAATCTCGTTGCGGATATTCTTCAGAACGTAGGCCGCTCGTTCAACACCGACTTCGCCGGATAGGATCGGGTCTTCATTTTCGATGCTGAGAATCCCCTGGTAATCGATGTCCATGTAGGCCTGCATAACCGCCTTCCATGTCGACGCACCATGGCCGTAACCCACTGCACGGAACGCGTCCGAGGCGAGCGGCAAGTCACTCTTTTCGAAAGCAAAATTCAGCACTCCGTATTTGGCAACATTCTCAGGATACAGAACCGTGTCCTTCATGTGCGCGTGATAGATCATTCCCTGCTTACCGAGAAAGTGAATCACCTCCACCGGGTCGCAACCTTGCCAGAAAAGATGGCTCAAATCGCAATTCGCGCCGATCTCTTCGCCGACGGCTTCCCGCAACCGCAGGAGCGTGCGAGGATTGTAGACAACAAAGTTTGGATGCATTTCAAATGCGAGGCGATGGATGCCGTGATCGCGTGCGAATTTCGCCGCTTCCTTCCAGTAAGGAATGACCTTCTCTTTCCATTGCCATTGCAGCATCTGGTCGTACTCTTCTGGCCAACGGTAAGTCACCCAGTTGGGCTGCGTGTCTGTCGGCGACCCTCCCGGGCAACCGGAGAATCCCACGATTACCTTCACATCAATGCGCTCGGCCAACTGAACCGTCTTTCGAAAGGTGTCGGCATCTTTCGCGGCGTGCTTCGCGTCAGGATGAACGGGATTGCCGTGGCAACTTAAGGTGGCCACGCGAATCCCGCGATCTTCGAACTTCTTCACCCATGTCTTGGCTTTGGCGGAATCATTGTAGATCTCGTCTAAGGGACAGTGGTTCGCGCCCGGATAGCCTCCGGTGCCGATTTCCATCGCTTCGAGGCCAAGCGCGGTCACTTTATCAAGCATCTCATCGAGCGAGAGCTTGGCGTAAACGGGATCGAAAACTCCAATCGGGATTTTCTTCTTTACTCCCGCAGATGCTTGCGCCGGGCGCGATGCGGCAGAGGTCTCAGAAGCGAGTTCGCCCACTGCCCCCGCCAGTTTGGACGCACCGGGTAAGGCCGCAGCCAGAAGACCCGTGCCTCCTGCAGCAAGGAATTGTCGGCGGTCAAGACCTGCGAAAGAATCCGACCTCTTCGGACGTCGTGCGCTCATTCGAGAGCCTCCGTTTGATTGGAAAAAGATGGAGCAAGAAGACCGAAAAATTATACGCCCACCGACGCGCCAGGTGGAGTGAAACTCGCGATCATTTTGACGGACGTAGCGTCTCAATTGGAGGAATGGAGACGGCCTCAGTTAGCGCCCGCTCGGGCTGGCTCTTATTATTTTGAAGCGCCTCGACCACCATCTCGATAGCCTGCCCGGTATTCGGAGGGATATAGATCGTCGCCGTCAGCACGCCAGTACGAACCCAGGCCTGTCCCGTCTTGGGCAATCCATCGCAGCCAAGAAACGGAAGACTCAACCAACGCTCGCGTTCCGTTTCGGAGAGAATTTCCTGGAATGCCTTTCGTGCGCCGATGGCCATGGAATCGTCCTGAGCCGCCACGAGGTCCACACTGGCTTTTTGCGATGTCGAGAGTTTGAGCCAAGAACGGACCGCTCGCTGCGAGCTTTCCTCAGTCCACTGGCCCTTCAGCGTGATCAAGTGGATATTTGCGGGCTTGGCTTCCTGCATCCCGGCAGTCCGCTCTTTGGCGGCCGAATTCTCCGAGGGTCCCTGAATATAAAGGACCGTGCCTCCCGCCGGAAGCAGAGCCGCGCACTGGCGCCCCTGAATCCGGCCGATCTCGACGTGATCGGAACTCACACAGAAGACGGGAGCTTTGTTCGAGTGGCGAAGCTCGGAAATATAGTTCGCTTCGCGATTGAGCACCGCCCAACCTATTCCTGCGTTTACCGCGGCACGCGCCACCTGCGGCAGCGATGTGCCGCCGACCGGCTCGAAGATAATCGCGTTCGGGCGCTCATCAGGTGTTGCTTGAATGGCTTTCAGGATCTGCGTACTTTGATTGATGGCATCGTTGTCCGCATACCGTATTTCCAGGTCGGCGCCGAGCTTGCGGGCTGCCTGCTCCGCTGCACGGGCTTGTTCCACCTGGTAATCGTTATCGTTGGTTGTCAGGGACACTAGAACTTTGATCTTGGGCATTCGCACACCGGGAATAATTTCCCTCGCTAATAACTTTACACTGCTATGGCAGAAAAGTGTGCGCAACCTCGCAAAAGTTTCGTTAAGAAAAACGTTATTGGCGGAGAGTCAAAAATAGCAGTGCCGATCGTACTGCAACGGTGGTGCCTCGGCGTCTAGAGATGACCGCCACAGAAAGCCGCGTTCGAGAGAGTTTGCGCCAAGGAGCGCAGGGCAGACGAGAAATTGGGTCAAAACGCGCAAGGGTCCGCGCAAGCAAACGACTGGCTTCCATAAGCCATTGTTTTGCGGAGGCTTAGCACCAGGCGCGAGGCTCTGAGCTGGTATGTCACTTGCACTCTCTTGTCGGGAGGCAACGTCTGTGGACCTACTGACGTTTGGCGTTGAGCTCACCTCGAAGGGCCTGGCAACCCCCCGCGCAGTTGATATAACAACCCATCACAAAAGATCTCTGAAAGGCAAGGCCTCGCTGGAATCGTTTGTTCACGCCGGCAGGCAATTTTTTTTGCCCGGAACGAAGCGGCACAGTTTGCTGCGGGAGAATCCATGAACTGGCAAGAGGAATACCTCAGAAAGGTGGTTCGGCCCGAAGAAGCAATGCAGTTCATTCAGTCCGACATGCGCGTCTATATCCACCCCGGATGCGCGGAACCGGAAACTCTGGTGGAAGCGCTGATGGCGCGCGGGCCATACGTGAAAGACGTGGAAATCGTGCACCTTATGACCACAGGTCGGGCAGACTACATCGCCCCCCAGATGGAAGGCCATTTCCGGCACAACGCGATGTTCATTGGCCCCAATGTTCGTCAGGCGATCAACGAGGGCCGGGCGGACTACACACCTGTATTTCTAAGCCAGGTGGAGGACTTATTCGAAAGCGGCCAGATGCCGATCGACGTCGCTCTCGTCCAGGTGTCGCCGCCCGACGCACACGGTTTCTGCAGTTTTGGCGTCGGTGTGGACGCGACACTTACGGCTGCGCGGTGCGCGAAGTTTGTGATCGCACAGGTAAACGATCAAATGCCCAGAACCTTTGGCGACTGCTTCATTCACATCAAGGACCTCGACGCGGTCATCGAAGTCTCGCGGCCCCTCTGTGAGTTGAAGCCCATCCCGATTACGGAAGTGCATCATGCGATCGGAAGACACGTGGCCGGGTTGATTGAAGACGGAGCCACCCTGCAGTTGGGGATCGGCGGAATTCCCGACGCCGTTCTTCTCGAACTCACTCAACACAAGGATCTTGGGATTCAGACCGAAATGCTAAGCGACAGCGTCATACCGCTGATCGAGGCGGGAGTCCTCAACGGCAACTGCAAGAGCATCCACCGTGGAAAAATTATCCTGGCATTCGTTCTCGGGACCAAAAAACTGTTCGAATACGTAAACAACAACCCGATGTTCGAGTTCCACCCGAACAGGTACACGAATGATCCGCTCGTAATTTCACAGAACTTCAAAATGGTGGCAGTGAATTCGGCGTTACAGGTGGACATCACCGGGCAGGTTTGCGCGGACTCCATTGGCACCTCTTTCTACAGCGGAATCGGCGGTCAGGTGGACTTTATCCGAGGTGCTTCGCATTCAAACGGAGGGAGACCAATCATCGCTATGCCGGCAACCGCAAAAAACGGCACGATTTCTCGCATTGTGCCAATGCTCGATCCCGGGGCCGGCGTCGTTACCTCCCGAGGCGCGGTCCACTACGTTGCAACGGAGTTCGGCGTGGCTTATCTGCACGGGAGGACCATTCGGCAACGCGCCGAAGCCCTCATCGAGATTGCCCATCCGAATTTCCGCGACGAGTTGTACGCCTATTGTGAGAAGACGCGCTGGCTACAACGGCCCGCGTTTCAGGGAAGGTGAACCATGGCAACACAAGCGCGAGGCAAAGTCGCGATCGATCCGGAGGAATGCAAGGGCTGTGGCTTGTGCGTGGACGCGTGTCCACCGAAGTGCCTGTTGTTGCTGTCGTATCTCAACGCCTATGGCATCCATCCGGCCGACTACGCGGGCCAAGCTTGTTCCGGCTGCAGCATCTGCTTCTATGTGTGTCCGGAGCCCGGGGCCATCACGGTCTATCGATTGGTCGCGCCGAAAGCGGCGATCCCCAAGACGGAGGTCGGCCATGCGGCAATTCTGTAAAGGCAATGTGGCGGTCGTGAAAGGCGCGCTCCTTGCGGGCTGCCAAGCTTACTACGGCTATCCGATCACACCGGCGAGCGAAATCGCTGAAGCAGCGGCCGAATACCTGCCCCAAATCGGCGGAACCTTCCTTCAAGCAGAAAGCGAAGTGGCGGCTATCAACATGGTTTATGGCGCCGCGTCGGCAGGCCAGCGCGTGATGACCGCTTCCTCTGGGCCTGGGATGAGCCTGATGCAGGAGGGCATCTCCTACCTGGCGGGCTCGGAACTTCCCTGCGTGATCGTCGACGTTGTGCGCGGTGGTCCCGGACTGGGAAACATTGCTCCCGAGCAAAGCGACTATTTTGCGGTCGTGAAGGGGGGCGGTCACGGCAATTACAAGAGCTTCGTCGTAGCGCCGGCGTCAGTGCAAGAGATGGCAGACCTGACGATTCTCGCGTTCGAACTCGCGGACCGCTATCGCAACCCCGCCGTGGTCCTTAGCGACGGATTCATCGGGCAGATGATGGAGCCACTTGAATTACACGAACGCCCCGTCGAGCAGCCGGCAAAACCGTGGGCCATTCGGGGCACTTTCGAGACCAGGAAAAATCTGATCTCGTCCATTTACCTAGAGCCCGACGAACTGGAAGCTCACGTTCGAAAGCTGGACGATAAATACAAAAAGGCAGCCGAGCTGGAGCCCCGCCGTGAGTTGTATTACGCGGACGACCCGGAAGTGCTGCTGGTCGGCTACGGCATCGCTTCGCGTGTCTTGCGGTCCGTCGTGGACAGCGCGCGAAAAGAAGGTGTACGCGCCGGGCTATTTCGACCGATCACGTTGTGGCCATTTCCGTCTGAAGCACTGCGCAAGGCGGCACGGCGCGCGCAGGCGGTGATGGTGGTGGAAATGAGCACAGGGCAGATGGTCGAAGACGTGAAGCTCGCTTTAGACGGAAGAGTAGATGTCGAATTCTACGGCCGCACTGGCGGGAATGTACCGTTGGCCGACGAAGTTAGCAGAGAGCTGTTTGCCCGCATGGGTCTCGTTACCGATTGGGGCGTTTGAGTCGTAGAAGGAATTGACCGAAGGGTGGCACCGTGGACGAATACCAAGCGATCAAGCCGAAATCACCTGTCTTTTACAAGACCTACGAGAGAAAGCCGGAACTACAGCACCAGACGCACTATTGCCCAGGCTGCGGCCACGGCGTAGTGCACAAGCTCATCGCGGAAGCCATCGCCGATATGGGTGTGCAGGACCGCTCCATCTTTGTGAGTCCGGTGGGCTGTTCGGTGTTCGCATACTACTACTTCGATATGGGCAACGTGCAGGCGGCCCATGGCAGAACCCCGGCGGTGGCCACGGCGTTAAAGCGGGCCAACCCCGGGAGCATGGTGATTGCCTATCAAGGCGATGGCGATCTGGCAGCCATCGGGACAGCCGAGATCATCCATGCCGCGAATCGCGGCGAGAAGATCACGGTGTTCTTTGTGAACAATGCGATTTATGGCATGACCGGCGGGCAGATGGCGCCAACAACGCTCGTCGGACAGCTGAGCACAACCTCTCCCTGGGGCCGGCGGCCTTCAAACGAAGGATATCCTCTACACATGGCGGAATTGCTCTCGACACTCGATGCGCCGGTGTACGTTGAGCGCGTCGCGCTGCACGACAACAAAAACATCATGAAAGCTCGCAAGGTAGTCCGGAAAGCGCTCGAACTACAGCGCGATGGGGCGGGTTTCAGTTTTGTCGAACTGCTTTCTCCATGCCCGACCATTTGGAAGATGACTCCGCAGGAATCGCGCAAGTGGATCGAAGAAAAGATGCTGGCCGTGTTTCCGCTGGGAGTGTACCGCGACAGGAAACTTGCCCCGGTGGCCGATACGGTGACTCAAACAAGTCTAAGCAAACTGCTCGGCCTCAAGGAATCGGAAACCAACACCGTGAAAGCCGCGCCGACCGCCGAATCGTTTGCTGACTTGCGAATCAACATCGCAGGTTTCGGCGGCCAAGGCGTTTTGCTGCTCGGGCAGATTCTGGCTGAAATGGGAATGCGCGAAGGTCGCGAAGTAAGCTGGCTCCCGTCTTACGGCCCTGAGATGCGTAGCGGCAGCGCCCATTGTTACGTATGCCTTTCAAAGGAACGTGTGG
>Ga0306925_10003341_pt1 | contig 14176 bp, 21 predicted proteins | sample flu12Cox44000176_FD_203755 | JGI IMG/M metagenome (GOLD analysis project Ga0306925, IMG submission 203755) | Lab enrichment of tropical soil microbial communities from Luquillo Experimental Forest, Puerto Rico - flux8day.12C.oxic.44.000.176 (v2)... | ecosystem: Environmental > Terrestrial >... | reverse complement strand
GCAACTACTAAGGGGATTTTCATTGTCTGTTCCCGGGGGTTTAGGACGGTTTGTCGCCTGCCGACCCGCTGCGAGAGTTCTCAGAGGCGCCAGTCACAGCCGTATCGCCGGAGGCAGAGGGAACGCCTTTAGTCAAAGGTCGCTGAGCGACAAGGATATTTAAGTTCTCGTCCCTGATCGAAGTAAATGCAACATGTTCGTGACGAAGCACGCCAACACGTTCGCCGCATTCCGAGACCGGCGCGTCGAGCAGGGAAGAAATGCCGCCAGCAAGACTTGCACCGGACGAGATTTCGTGAACCGCGGCAAATCCAGCAGCGACCTGCGTGGCAATTTCCAGCGGCAGCTTCACCTATACCCGTCCCGAGCGTCCGATGAGATGCCCAAGAGTCTCTCCCTCCACAAACTCCATCGCATAAAAGTAACTGCGACCGGTTCTGCCCAGATGGAAGACTGACGCAACATTCTGATGGCGCACGCTGGCGGCGGCACGCGCCTCGCGCAAGAAACGAAGCTGGGCTGATTCGTCACCCAGATATCGTTCGCTAATGACCTTCAGGGTCACCGGACAACGCAGGTCAACGTCGAGCGCCTTGTAGGTGATACCCATCGCTTCCCTCCCCAACTCGATTGGTCTGCCAGCCTCATCCAAGATCACTTCGTAGTGCTCAAACCGTTGGCGGGCGAATGAGCTATTCTAATAAGCCAAACTTTCGGAAATTGGCTCCGATTGAACACGATAATAGCACAAGGAAAGCACAAGCAAGATGCCAGCCCACAGCCCATCTCATGTAAGTCCCTGGTTTTGAGGCATGCACCCGGCAGGGCTCGAACCTGCAACCCTGTGATCCGAAGTCATATGCATCGGCGGATATTACGATGCTAAAACGATAGCGACAGGACGTGTTTATTTGTCATGTCGATAGCCTGGCGAGCAAGCGCCAGGGAACTCGACCCCCGCTTTCGGAAGGGGCCGGGGAGGGTCGGGGTATTCTGCGGCGCATTGGCCCACGTGAATGCTTTCGGTTTAGAGAAAAATGGTTTCGATCTGACCAACTCTGCGATTCCGAGAGAAGCGATCCTTTTTGGAGGATCACCAAAAGACGAAATCCCTGCCCTCAGCCAACCGAAGTTTACTAAGCCCAACCAGGCTGCCTTCCTACACGACGATTGAGCCTCCAGGCGCGCAGCGCTCTGCGAATCATCTCCTTGGAGGGCACACCGTAAAGCGTCTCTCCATCGGGGTAAGTGCGACAACCCAGACCAAAGTCGCTTCGAGACGCAGCTTCCGGCTCAATATCGTAGCCATTGATCCTTATCGTGGGCGAGCCCACGAAACGCCGGCGGACAGCATCCTCCTGGTCAGTCACTTCAATAATCTGGACAAATTCGCGCACACGTTCCCCTCGAAGCACCTGCCGGCAGCACGCAAGCGCCGATTTCCACCTCGAACATCCTTGCACAAACAGGAGTTCAATCTTCATCGCCTCCATCTTCCGGCGTCGATTATAACCTTGATCCAAATAGCAATCTCAAATCTCTAGAAACAAATAGAACCACGAGACAAACACCTTCATCGTGAGAGATTCCTCAAAGCGTTTTCTCCCCAAATGGTAGGAGACCATTCTGGCTGCATTATTCCAAACAAACTTCCAACTCTAACTAGCCAAGGGCTCTGCCCTGATATCCCTCTCTGCTCCGTTGCAGGTTGTGATTGGCCGCCAAAAATACGTAACACCTGGGGTTGCTGATCTGGCAGCCTGCCCTCAAGGATACGCGAAGCCGCCATAAACGGCCTCCGCCGCGCCTTCGGCGGGTCCCCTCCATTTATTGCGTTTCGCCGCTGCGCGTCCTTGACCGCAGCCTGCCAGATCAGCGGGAGGTTACTGTAATTTGCGTTCGCAAGATTCTGCGAATCTTCTCGATCCGCAAATCGGCAACTTTGCCACGGAGCGCTACACCTGCCGGTGTTCAATGTCGCAGAGGCATTCACCGCGATATGTTCCTGGTGTCTCACCACACAGGAGCAACACCACCAAAATAGCATTAATTTTAGCTACCGTTGTTTTGATCGGATTCTTTTGAACGGATTGATTCAGCCTTTTCAGCAACCCCAGCGAGTGATCGGCTTCTTCAATGCCTATCGGGAGGGTCAACGGGTTACTCGCAACTGCCTGCGCGATATCGCCGAGCAATTTCAGAACTGGGTCAGGAACCGTTGCCGGAAGTGGGGTGCGCCCATTCTGGATGCGCCGGACGGAAGGCGTGATAACTTTGTCGATCCTTACTTCAAGTACGCCAAAACCGATCAGGTAACTGGATGCCAATCGCACCATCGGTCAGCCCAACAAGGTCACCGTCATCTTTGGCCGCAAGATCACTAAAGAGTACAAAGGCAAGCTACAAACCGTCATCGAGGACATCGAGCTGCCCAATCCGGTCATCCGCAGCCATCTACGCACCACTCACCGCCGGTCTGCTTCAACCATTCCCAGCCGATACCATCCTGCACGACACCAAACGTTCACAACTCGATCGTCTCTACGCCCGCGTCGCTCTCAGCCTGGAGCAACTTCTGCAGGCAGTTGGCCTCAAAGCCGCCTGACCAACCATGAAACGAGAACAAAATTCCCATTTTCGTGCGCATAACGGGCTAAACTCCGCCAGGATTTTGAAATGGCTCCAAAGATTGTACGCGGCGCAGGTTAGATCAAATCGAAGTGTGCTAACGCGACGATGGAATAACTGTAGCTTGCCCCGCCACATATAAGAGAAGAGCTGAAGTTTTGACAGCGAAGGTTGGGTAGCAACTCGCCCCCAAAAGTATGCGCGATCAGTCTTCAGAGGCCCTCCACAGATGAAAAAGATCACCGACAAAGCCTTTGTTATGAGCGTACACCAGGATGCTTTGCCAGAGGCCCTGTGTATCAATCTGAAGTGGAAAGGCAATCATGAAATCTCCGATTTCGACTTAGCGTGCCTGGGCAAAGTTTTGCACGCTGAAGCGGACACTGAAAACGCCGGTTGGGTGGTCATCCGAAATTTTCGTGTCGTGAGTCCGGGAGACGAAGTAGCTTTGCGAGGAAAGACCGATTGAGGAGACTGCTGAACGGTTCAGTGCTTAAATTGTTCGAAGTAGCACGTTCTCGTCGGAGCGTGTCTAGCAATCCCGTTCAATCCCGAAACACTATTGCCAACGTCAGACAGCGCTGGCACGGCGTCGAAATGGAATAAGAAAGCATTCTAAATCCTCATACATCTGGAAGGTTTATGGATTTCCAGGAGCTTGTGGACGCGAATCATGCGGCGCTTTATCGGTTCGCCCTAAGCCTGACCAAATCAGAAGACCAGGCGGCGGACCTGGTGCAGCAAACCTTCTATCGCTGGGCCGCCAAAGGTCAGGAGTTGCGTGATCCCTCAAAAGCCAAGTCATGGCTCTTCACTACCCTTTACCGCGAGTACACTAAGGTCCGCCGCCACGAAGCGCTTTTGCAGCAAGTGGCTCTTTCCGAGGTTCCGGAAACCATCACAGAGGTGTCTTCAATTCCCGACGAAGTCGATGCTGCAGCCGTGCGTGAGATACTCTTTGCTTTTGAGGAGATTTATCGCGCCCCCTGGTGCTATTCTACCTAAACCAGCTCTCCTACCGCGAGATCGCGGAAACGCTGGGTATACCGGTTGGGACCGTGATGTCGCGCATTTCCCGCGGCAAAGCCCGGCTGCGTCGATGCTTGAGTGAGGTACAAGCCCGCCACCCGACGCACAAAGTTATACCGATGTTTCATGATAAAACCCTGCTAAATGAGAAGCGACGAAGCTAAATTCGTTTTAAGCGCTTTCCGGCCTCGAGGCGAAGACGCCGATGAACCGCAAATGACCCGAGCTCTCCTCCAGGCCGGTCGCGACCCGGAACTTCTCCGGTGGCTGGATGAGGCGCGAGAATTCGATCTTTTTGTCGCGAGCAAGCTCGAGGAATCAATGCCAGTACCGGCCGAATTGAGGACCAACATTAGGATCGGCGCGCAGGTCGGCCGGTCTGCGAAACGTTCCGTCCGTCTTGTTCTCATCGGGACGGCCACCGCCATGGTCCTGGTTGGAAGCTTCGGGCTCCTGTTACCATCGGCGCAACCGCTTGAGGGCTGGCAACAGGCAACGCTTGAGGAGATCGCGGGCCTCACTTCAGGACAGATACCGTTCGATGAAAAATCCAACGATCTCGGCGAGCTGCAGGATTGGCTCAAGGATGCGAAGGCACCTAATGCGGCAACTTTACCCCCAGGTCTTTCTCGGCTTGGAGCGGTCGGCTGCAAGACGCTCTCTTGGGACAACCAGCTAGTGTCAATCATTTGCTTTGGCGGCGGGAAAGCAGGCCTTGTTCATCTGGTCATAGTTGATCGTCAAGGCCCTCGGAATGCTCCTCGCCTAAACGCCCCGCGCTGGATCGAGCGGGGTGCTTGGCTGACTGCCACGTGGAGTAGCGGGGATCAGACTTATATGCTTGCTATGCAGAGCAGTCGAGCCGCTCTTAAGGCTTTGCTCTAGCCTGACCCTGCACCGCCGGCTTTCCGGCGCCCCCGGTAGTACCAGCGATGCAAGGTGTCTGGGCTTATCCCCAGAGCGCCAATTTCCCAAACTGTGGAAACGGCGTGGCGAAGATCTAAGGGGGGATCCAGAAGCTTCACCCGCGTCAGGCGGCGCAGGCGACTGGAGAACTCTATATCTTCCATCAGAGGTATATCGGCGAAGTCACCTAGCCTTTTAAAAACATCGGTTCGGACGAAGAGGGACTGGTCACCAAACAATGGCCCTGCCACCGCACTGAGACCACGCGCCGTCGCCTCCCATCGCATCATCCAGCCATGCCGCTTATCGAACCGTCGATGAAAGGCTCCCCCGCCGATCGCCTCATCCGCAGCCACCTTCACCAACGCACTCACATGTTCAGGCAGCAACTCGGAGTCAGCATGGTGAAAGCATAGGAGTGATCCCCGCGCTTCTGCCGCACCGGCATTCAGTTGTCTTCCGCGCGAAGGAATACCACAGGCCACCAAACGAATGTCGCCGCGGTGCTCCAATTCCCTCAATGTCGTGGAGGGATCGACCGCGGCGACTACCCACTCGAGAAGCTCTGGGCTGGACGGTAGACTGTTTACCAAGTCGGCAATCAGATCGTCATCACCCCACACCGGGACGACCAAGCTGATCAGTGGACGTGGCACCCCGCCCTTCTTAATCGCAACGGGTCATCGTATCAAAGCAGCCAAGGACTTAAACCAATTTTCTCCGTCAGCTTTCCGGAGGCAGTCCAGCCAGGGTGCTTATCTTATCGGGCGAGAAAATCGGTGGCGAACAACTGCGGTCGGTGCAGAGGAATGCGGCAGCCTGTTCCAATTCCGGATACTGGACATCGGAATTTGGCAACGCCCCCCTCGCTCCGGTCCCACCACTCGACACGCTTGTAAGTCACGGGTTGTTTGAGCGCAGCGGCAAATAATGCACGAGCGGCAGGATCACCCTTACGACCCACACTCGTGAGGTGTAGCGGAACAGCTCTGAGTTCGCTGTCGGCCAGGAGAATGTCGGCTACCAGGAAAATCGCGCCGGTCAGCAACTCCAGAGGCAGCGAGAAAGTGCATCGCGTTTTCGGCGATCTGAGTGTATTGAGCTTTGCCGGTATAATGGTGCAACAGATTTGCCAGGCGCGTGACACCAACGTTCTCATCCACCTCCGGTTTCCATTTTAATTCTGCTGCCCCGGCCGAGGTGAGGTAGCCGACGTCAGCTTTAAAATGAGCAGAGATGAACTGCACGGCCTCTTCGGTGCGACGCAGCCAGGCCCGGTCCGCCGTCACCGCATAGAGAGTTAGGAACGCGCGCCGCATAGAAAGCATGTCGCCGAGGTAGGGTCCCCCGGGATCCTTTTCGCCATGGCGAAACCCGCCCCCAGGCAACGCCCGATTGGCCATGATCCAGTTGGCGGCACGATGGCGTCGTCGAGATAGTCCTGTTCTCCGGTGACGGCGTAAAGAGTTGCCAGCGCGTTTATGGCCCAACCGTTCTCCCGCGCGAATATGTGCGTATCAATTCGGGGCAGGCCGCGCTGCCTACGCTCGGCATCACTTAACTGAAAATACGCACCGCCGTGCTCGCCAGGCACCAGGTCCACATCCTGGCTCGTGTAGAACGCGCCTTCCGGAGCGGTCAGGAAGTTTTTCAGGTAACCCCGGATCTGTTTTGCTACCTGCAAATAGCTCTTATCATGCCACAGCGCATAAGCCTCCGCATAAATCCGCAAGTCTTCGGCCTGCATCTGCATGATTTTCTCAAAGTGGGGATGCTGCCAATCGCCATCGGTCGAATACTGGTAAACGCCACCCCACATCGGATCCATGAGGTTGAGTTGCGCAGCAAGCGTCTCACGCGCCATGCGCTCAAGCTTTTTGTCACCGCGCAACGTTTCCGCCATGCAGTACTCCAGGATGTCCCAGTCCAGCCATTTCTGCACGGTCCCCCAGCCTCGATTCTCATGATCGTAAGCATCGATCAAACACTTGCCGCAGCGTGTTACGCACGGTGGCGCTGAGAGTGGCTTTTCAACTCCGCCTCGGGAAGGACGGAGGGACCCGGAGTCGGGTCATTGATAATCGCTTGCAGCATGGATGCCATTTGGCGCGGCGGGAGATAGCCACGGCGTTTCACGATTTCGCCTTTGTCAGCTCCAAAGACGATTGTCGCCGGCCAGCCGTAATCCTCGTATTGGTTCGCAAGATACGGTCGCGAGTCAGCATCGACGCGCACAGGGACGTAGTGAGAGCGGATCAACTCGATCACCTTCGGATCCTGATAGGTGACCTCGTCCATGACGTGACACCAGTGGCACCAAGCCGTACCTAGATCGAGCAAAACGAAGCGTCCCTCTTGCTTCGCCTGCGCGAAGACTGCGTCACACCACGGTTGCCAATCGATTTTGGATTGCTCGCCAAGCGCGACGTTCAAGGAGACTAAGAGATGCGAAGTCGCCGTGCGCCAGCGCATAACTACGTTCCCAATTTCATTTTCTCTCTGCGACGCAGCATTTGTTTCATTAATGCGTCAATCGAGAACCAGCCAGGTCCAAACACGAGAATAATGAGCGCCGTGAAGAGAAATGGAAATGGGTCTGCTTTGACAAACTTATCCGGATCACTGAAAATGGTTGATACGGCTTCAAAATCCGCAGCGAGGTAGGCAACGGTCATCGAGATCACGATCAAAAGCGATAAGGGCCGCGAGATGAGACCGATGATTAGAAGCAAACTACCAAAACATTCGAGCGAACCTATAAAGTACGCGTTCAGCGTGGGCAACGGTATACCAAGGCTCGCGAAAAATTCGGAAACTTTTCCGATATTGGAAAGCTTGCCTTTGCCGGTAAGAAAAAGCTGCCAGAAGAAGTAGACGCGCAGCGCAAGCAGCAATGGCGACTGCAGAAAATTAGCGCCGGTAACAAGCAGCTCGTAAGCTCGGCGGATGAGATGATATAAGGTATTCATGAGCGGGAGCAAAACCATCCAAGGCCGGCCCAGTTATCAAACCACTCTTTGATCTGCGCAGCCCAATCAACGTTTGTTCTCTTGTTCGGCTAGCCAGGTGTCTGAGGCGTTTCAGGTGTTCCCGGTTGAGCTTCTCGGCCGAGCCAAAATAGATGGCTACGCCATGCTGAACGACGCGGTACTGTTCGAGGATTGAATCGAGAAGTTCCAGTGGCCGGCCTCCGTCGACCATGAAGTTCTCCGAGATAATCTCAAACCAAGCCACAACCGGCTTTTTGAATAGGATGTGCCGGTAATGTGGGACCCGTAGGCCGATTCCGAGGCCGTACTCAGTGAATCCATTAAACGGATTCGCAGGCATAGCGCTACAAGGTTTTAAATGTTCAAAGAGGCTAACTTGCGGTCTTAAGGTGAGGGAGGAGTATGAGAACTCCGACCCTCACCAACCTGGAGTGCCTCCGTCGCCGAGACCGTCAGCAAACGGCTTAGCCTTTTGGAGGAGGGCCACCGTCGGTCCTACAGCCTCCTAATCCTTTGCAGTCGTTTTTGCCCCAATGCTTGCCACCACCCTGGCCCTTGCAGTCGTTCTGTCCTTTGCACGCGTGTTTTGGTAGCGGCTGTTTTTCCCCAGCCATCGTCTGGAGCGAGACACCCGGATTATGTGACGTGCTCGCGGCGTAGGTTCGCGCGGCGAAGGAGCCGGTCAAAAGTCCGGCAACCGCCGCTCCGGCGACTACTGCTTTGGATGGTTTCATACCTTTACCCTCTCGTTAGTTCGGTTGATCAGTGGTCGCCTTCGCGCCGGCGATGCCCTTAGGGGACCAGTAAAGAGCACCAGCGCGTCGGCATCTAAGAGAGAGCAAATCCAGTACTCATTTATTCCACAGGAGTTAGTTCTCACAGACCGGCTAGCCTTGGGTCCTCTCCAAGAGGGGCCTATCACGGATTCGAAAGTGGCTTGGTCGGTAAAGCCTTCTTAAACCGTGATAACGTTGCCTTGGCAATCAATGACAAACGTTGTCGGGATCCCTGTGAAGCCACCGTAATCGAGGACAATTTTGGGGATTTGTGATGACCACGGGATAGTTCATCCCCAATTGGCGCACGAAAGGCTTGACCACTGACAGGCCTTACTCAACGAGAGAGACACCGATAACCGTGAAGCCTTTGTCTGCATACTTCTTTTGGATTGCTACAAACCCAGGGATTTCTTGGCGGCAAGGTGGGACCAGGTAGCCCAGAAGTCCAAAATGACGACCTTACCCCTGAAATCGGAAAGCTTAACCAGCTTTCCGTTGACCCTGGGCAATTGCCAATCTGGCGGCGCTATCTTCGAGTCGGCCGCCCGCGATAAGACATCGTCAAAAAGGAAGGCAGGCCCGGCAAAAAGCAGCATTATGACCTTCAAATGGCGTAAGGCGTATCTTACGATAGCCGTAGACCTCGGATCTGTTCTGTTATGGATCATCGTCGTCATTGCTTCGTAGCATCTTGCTTCGCTCTACTATCGGTTGGTTGAGGTTCGCCAGGAGCCAGGAGCCGGGATACGATGGCGAGGTCGTTGGTAGGTAACTGACAAACGAAGTTTTGACAGATGTAAGCTGTTGCCTTGTCGTCGATCGGGTGAACATATTTGAAAAATTCAATCTTTCGATTGAAGTACGCTTGGCCTGCGCCCCCATCGGCTAAGATTACGATCTCGTTTGGTTGGTACCGGTGATTAACCTCCCGGAGCAGCGCTAAAGTATCGGAGGCGCCAGGCTTACCGGCGATAACGATCTGTCTCGACGCAGATTCCGATGCATCCAGCGCCACGAGCATCTGAGGCAGGGAAGATGGTGAGCGCGACAGCTGGGCTTGGAAGGCGTTGATGGTTTGATCTGCCATTCGGTGCCAATCCTTGTCCTCAAAAAACCACGAAAGTCGTACGAGATTGAGCGCGGAAACCGAGTTGGGCGAAGGTTCGGCCCCGTCAAAGTTGCTCTTGCTTCGCAAAAGCAAGGTTGGATCCTTCCCGCTGGTCGTGAAGTAAGCGCCCCCTTGCTTGTCCCAAAACAACGCATTCTGGCGTTCCTGCAGAATGCTGGCTAGGTCCAGCCAGTGGGTATCGAAAGAAGCTTCGTACAAATCGAGCAATCCTTGAATCAAGAAAGCGTAATCGTCCGCAAATCCATCGATCTTGCTCTCTCCACCTCGATAGGTACGCAGCAGCATCTGGTCTTTTTGGCGATAAAGTTTTGCTTGCACAAAATTGGCAGCCCTAGTCGCTGCGTTGAGGTAGCGCGGCTCATTGAGCACTTGGGCTCCTCGAGCGAAAGCCGAAATCATTAAACCATTCCAGCTTGTGACAACCTTGTCGTCGCGGCTGGGATGAGGCCGTTGACTGCGAGCGTCGACCAAGAGCTTTCTGCTCTCATCAAGAAGTCGGCGAACTTGGTCCGCGCTCGAATTGAATTCCCTGGCGGCATCTTCGACCGAATGGCGTTCGATCAAAACATTTTTGCCGGCGAGCTCGCCGCTGGTATCACTGGCCGACGCATTGCCCTTGTCCTCTACTCCGTAAACGTATTCAAAGATTTTCGCACGATCCGGTCCTAGAGCCTGATCAATCTCATCCTTCGTCCAAACGTAAAAGGCGCCTTCCCCATGACCCGGCTTCCCCGCCCGAATCAAGCTGTCCGCGTCCTCGGCTGAGTATAGTCCGCCCTCCCGGTCCGTCAGGTCTCGTTGGACGTAGTCCAGAACGTCTTTGGCCGTCGTAGCGAAGAAGGAATCGTGGCTGATTTGATAGGCATCCAGGTAGGCAGATGCAAGTTGCGCCTGGTCGTAGAGCATCTTCTCGAAATGAGGCACGTGCCAGACGGCATCGACTGAATACCGATGAAACCCGCCGCCCAGGTGATCGTGAATCCCTCCAGCAGCCATCTTGCGAAGGGTGAAAAAGGTCATGTCGAGCGCATGTTTTCCATCGGGCGACTCGGGTGACGCGGCATAGATCCGGAACAAGAGATTCAGTAGGTCCGGCTGCGGAAACTTCGGCGCCTCGCCAAAGCCTCCGGACTCACTATCGAAAGATTTTGCCAATTCGTTATACGCCTTCTGCAGAATACCACGACCTACCTTTTCTTCTGAAGAGTTGGCCGACTGGACGAACTTCTGAAGTTGCCTCGTGATCTCGTTAGAAGTGGCTATGATTCGATCACGCCTTTTTTCCCACTCGTCGGCGACCCGCAAGAGCACATTCTTAAACACGGGCGTGCCGTCCCGGTCCTTCGCCGGGAAATAGGTGCCGCCGACGAAGGGCTTGAGAGCCGGGGTTAGCCAAACATTCATCGGCCAGCCTCCGTTCCCGGTGGTTGCCTCGACAAAGGTCAGGTAAATATTGTCGACGTCGGGACGTTCTTCGCGGTCCACTTTGACGCTAACAAAGTTGGCATTCATGATCCTAGCGATCTCTGGGTCCTGGTAGGACTCGCGTTCCATCACGTGGCACCAATGGCACGTTGAATAACCGACCGAGAGAAAAATGGGTTTGTTCTCTTTTCTGGCCTTGGCGAACGCCTCTTCGCCCCATGGGTACCAGTCGACCGGGTTATGCGCGTGCTGCAGAAGGTAGGGCGACTTTTCGTTAATAAGATGGTTGGTGTACCGCTGCTTCTCTTCAGTAGGGCCTTTCGGTTCCTTGGTGAAGCAATACGGCGACGCGAAGCCCTCAAGGACAACCACGGCCAAAGGAAGCCACAGATTTAAAAACCTTTTCATCGGCTCGCTATTCTTTGAGGGATTGAGACGCGCTGTGCGCAACTTCGTTGGCCAGAGCAAGGAGTGCGTCTTTTGTTAGATCGGTGACAAGAAGACAGGAGACGTCTCCGGCATCCCACGCGGCGACTTGCCGGCCTTCGCAAGTTCCAAGTTTAATCCCCCCAGCGGTCGTATCATCGAATCCGCGCAAGGCGGTCAGCGGAGAACGACTGACATACCAGGCGAGCCGTTGACCATCCCGCTCGAATAGAAGCAACCCGACCGATTCATCGTTGATGCGACACGAGCGAGCCCCAACCAGCTTAAAGCCGGAGGGACTTCGAACCGCCGTCGCAAATCCGATGCGCTGTTTTAGCCACTGCTCGGCTTGCTGCGTATCAGAAGTGCGCAGATCAAGGGAGGCGGCGTCTTGCGACATCTTCGCTGAGTCCCGCACAAACACCATGATGTCGGCCCCAGTCCTTTCCCTCAGAAGAATGATCCCGGCAACGGCCAACACCAGCGCAAGCGAGACCACCCCAGCCAGTTGCCCGTGCGCTCGAAGGAAAGCCAGCACGGGAACGGGTTGCCTAGCCGTGGGCTGCTGCACTCGACATCGCAAATCCTGATTTGGTGAAGGCACTGATTCGTATAGCCTGGCCAAAGATGCCTCGACCTCGCAGAGCCAGCGCCATTGCCGGCGGCAGTCCGGACATTCGTCCAAGTGTTCCTGCACGGCTAGGCTGTTCATGCCGTCCAGCCCGTTATCGTGGAAGGCATCCAGCAAACTTTGGACTTCTTGGCAACTAAGCTTCAGCATCCTTCCGTTCCTCCTGTAGTGATGTCGTGCATATAATGCCGCAATGCTTGGCGTAGTTGGCAAGGCGATGGCGCAGCCATCGTTTGGCCCGATGAAGGCGAGACATGACGGTGCCAATGGGGCACTCCAGCACTTCACTGATCTCGCGATAGCTTAAGCCACCCACAGCCTGAAAAAGCAGCGCTAAGCGTTCCGCGTCAGGTAGTTCAGTTATAGCGGTAACTATCTCTTGATCGAAAACCTCATCAAGGTTACGCCGGGCTTTTACGTCAGACACCTCCGGTGGTGAAGGCTCCTCAGAAGCCGCTAACAAGTTCTCGATGTCTGTCACCAGCTCCGGTCGACTGGACTCTTTCCTCAATTGATCTATGAATACGGTTCTTAAGATTCGAAACATCCAAGGCCGCACGTCCAGAGGCCCATGAAGTTGAGCACCTGAGCGCCAAGCGCGCAGGTATGTCTCCTGAACCAGATCCTCAGCGTGTGCCTTGTTCCCGGTCAGACGGAAAGCAGTTCGATAAAGGGCTTCAAAGCAGGCTAAAATCCCCTCTGTAAGAGCGTCATTCTCTTTTCCGGGCATCTATTGATTGAAAACGTACGGCCGAGCCGAATTATTCCCCATTCTACTTGAAGGAATAAATATTTTCTTTTCCGACTCTTAGATTCAGAATTGGGACCTCGGGAGGCTCGCAGGTCGTCATTGCCAATTGTTCACCATGCCCGAAACCAAAGGCCTAGGCCTTTATAATGTGGTCGTCGTTGGCGCCGGCACTGCCGGACTGGTGACCGCCGCCGCTACAGCCGCGCTTGGCGGACGTGTCGCACTCGTAGAGCGAAATAAGATGGGAGGCGATTGCCTCAACTACGGGTGCGTTCCAAGTAAGGCGCTGATCGCCTCGGCCCGCGTTATCGATCGCATCCGAAACGCCTCCAAGTGGGGCTTAGATGAGCAAGAGCCACGGTTCGAATTCGAAGACGTTTTCGAATCCATGAGAACGCGCAGAGCTAAGATAGCCCCGCACGACTCAGTCGAGCGATTTGAGTCACTGGGAGTCGATGTTTTCTCCGGCGAAGCAAGCTTTGTCTCACCCTACGAGATCATAGTTGATGGCCAGCGATTGCGTGGCAAGAACTTCGTAATTGCTGCCGGCACCCGTCCCGGGATCCCGCCCATCGAGGGAATACAAGACGTACCGTTTTTCACAAACGAATCCATTTTCGATGAGCTACGCAAAAAACCGGAGAGCATGATCGTTTTAGGAGGAGGGCCGATCGGTTGCGAACTCAGCCAGGCAATAAGCCGTCTTGGCGTCAAGGTCACGATCATTGAAGTGCTCGAGCAAATATTGCCGAAAGAAGACCGCGACGTCGCCGATTGGATGGAAACGCTACTCGCGGCTGAGGGTATCCGCGTGCTTCGTTCATCGCGAGCAACTCGGGTGTCGCTGCGCGATGGTAAAGTGCAGTTCGATCTGGTTCGCAGGCCGCACGGCGGTTACAAATCAGAGCCGATCCAAACTGTGGCCGCTACCCTACTCGTGTCTGCGGGACGCGTGCCAAACTTGGAAAAACTGAGCCTGGAGGCGGCAGGCGTGAAATTTAACTCGCGAGGTATCGAGGTAAACGCCTACTTGCAAACCTCTCAGCCACACATCTATGCGGCGGGCGACATTGTGGGCCCGTATCAATTCACGCACACCGCCGATGCGCAGGCACGGGTGGTAGTGCGAAACATCCTTATGCCAGTTCAATTGCTGCGCCAGAAAATGGATTATTCAGTGGTACCATGGTGCACTTATACCGATCCCGAGATCGCGCAGGTTGGGCTCAACGAGAGCGAAGCCAAACAGCGAAACATCCCTTATGACCTGACTAGCTTACGAATCGATGAACTCGATCGGGCCGTCGTCGAAAGGGAAGAGCTCGGCTTCATCAAGGTACTAACGGTTAAAGGAACCGATAGAATTCTCGGTGCGACGATTGTGGCTGCGCATGCTGGAGACCTGCTGCACGAGTTCGTCCTAGCCATGAAGCACCGGATTGGCTTCAGCCAGTTGGCCACGACGATTCATGCTTACCCCAC
>Ga0306925_10003340_pt1 | contig 14176 bp, 14 predicted proteins | sample flu12Cox44000176_FD_203755 | JGI IMG/M metagenome (GOLD analysis project Ga0306925, IMG submission 203755) | Lab enrichment of tropical soil microbial communities from Luquillo Experimental Forest, Puerto Rico - flux8day.12C.oxic.44.000.176 (v2)... | ecosystem: Environmental > Terrestrial >... | reverse complement strand
GCCGTGGTCTGGAAGGCCCGCGATCCCAGGAAAGCGCCATAGAAGGGATAGAGACTGAAGGTCCGATAGCCGCACAGATCAAGCGCACGCGGCAGGCCCCGAAAGATGCGCCCGGCCGCGATCCGCGTCACCGAGGTGGCAAAGCGTCCGAACGATCGCACCGAGAGCCCCGTCAGGACGTTATATTCGGTAAACCAGCTCGGGCCGCCAACACCTTCCACGACGAGCTTGCGCGCCTTGCCGTCGAACGAACGGAAATGATCGTGATATCCGCTCGGCACCTTGATGCTGGGAACGGCCGTGACGTCGAAACTGGATTCATCGTGCAACAGGATGATGTTCGGAAGCTTGCGCGTGGGATGACAGGCGACGTTCGCAACCGCAGCAGGCTTTTCATCGATATCATCGGCGCTTTCGAGATACCCGCGCGTCATCAATTCATGAACGGCCTCGACGCCGCTTCGCGCAAATTTCGAAACATAGCTCTTGCCCTCGAAATCCTCCGCGAGCTCGGTCGGCCAGATCAGCGAGACCGCGATCAACGCGAGCAGCGACATGACGAAGCCGGCGAGGCTCGCGTAGCAGCTCGGCCGGTACAGGTCGCGGCGCCAGAGAAAAGCGATCACCGCGGCCGTGGCGAGCGCAGCGACCAGAGCCCACCACCGCAGCGACGGAAAAATCGAAAAAAGGAACGCTACCGTATCGCGGTCCACGATCAGGACGTCGACGAAGTCGATCGTCATCCAGAGCTTGTCGTATTTGAAACGCGACAGCAGCGTCAGCAGCGCGAGCGTCTCCAGCGACAGCAACGCCGCGACCGTTGGCCGGCGCAGCAGCGCGAACCATAGGCAGTTCAGCACGATCCATGCGAGCACGAAGACGACCATGCCCAACAGGCTGACTTCGGTGGCCGCCATCAGCATGACGGCCAGACCATGCAGGCCGAACAACAGGCAAAACGCGGGCAGTGCAGCGCGACGGACCGTGATGGCATCCGACGTCAGGTTCGATACGCCTGATGACATCGTCATTGCGCAACAGATCTCGTGCCGGCTCCTCGCCAAGCCGGGCCAATCGCTACATCGTCAAACATTGAACTTTCGTCGCAACAAATCTCCGCGAAATCGCGCCATGATATCGTTATATATGCAACCTTCGGAGCGCCAAGTTATTCCAACCCCTTTCGGTCCCGTTCGGATCGTCAACAAGAGGGAGGCCTGCATGCGCATCCTGGCGGCAATCGGTGCACTGGCTATCGTGGCGGCTATCTGCGGCGCGATCTTCTTCTTCGGCGGCTTCTACAGCGTCGCCGGCACCAGCGAGGATCCGGCGCTTGTCACCTGGGCGCTGACGCATGTGCGGATCGCGTCGATCAATCGCCACGCCACCGACGCCCCGCCTGCTTCGCTGAACGATCCCGCAACCGTCCAGGCCGGCGCAAAAGCCTTTGCCGCCCTCGGCTGCGCCAACTGCCATGGCGCGCCTGGTGTCCCCTGGTTGAAACTGTCCGAAGGACTGCATCCGGATCCGCCGGACTTGAAGGACGTCGTCGAGGACCTCACGCCCTCCCAGCTGTTCTGGGTCATCAAGCACGGCATCAACATGACGGGAATGCCGAGCTTCGAGCAGGCCGGTGCAAAGGACGACCAGATCTGGTCGGTCGTCGCGTTCGTCAAAAAGCTGCCGAACGTCTCCGAAGCCGATTACAAATCCTGGACGGCGGCGTCGGAGCCAGCAGCTCCAAAGCAGTAGCCGCTGCGGCCTTCGATCTCACCCTGCAGAGCGGGATGGCGCCGCCGCGACGACGGCGCCCACAAGACCGGCCACCACGGCCCAATAGGCATAGCGAAAGTCGGACGCAACGCCGACAGGATAGTAGCTCAGCACGTAGATCACGGCGGAGCCGCACGTCCCGAGCGCGAACGCGCCTTCGCGCGTATCGGCCCGCCGCCAGCCGAACCAGCATACCGCCAGGCACAGCACCAACCACGACCCGGCGCGAAACAGCGGCGTCGGCTTGAGCGCGTCGTGGAGTGAGACCAATGCGGTAAAGGCCGGACGGTCCTGGAAGATCCTTTCCGGCGGGTGCTCGATGTCCGCGACCCACATTGTCGGGTTGCTGCCGGCGAGGAAATTCCACATGAACGCCGAACGGTGCTCCAGGTAGGCAATCGGGTGGCGCGCCATTGCAAGCAGCCAAGCCTTTGGAATCGCCGAGGTGCCGAACAGGCCCTTCTCGCGCTCGATCCTGTGCATGACGAATTCGCAGGGTTCGAGCCGCCAGTAGATGTCCCATTCGGTCGGCTGATAGCAGCTGTCGAGCAACTGTCTGTTTTCCACCTCGCTCCATTCGACCGGATACTGATTCTCGCGTGCGAAATGGCTGATACCGCCAAGATCGAAGATCATGATCGATTGCAACGCGTTTTGTCGCGTCGCGCCCAACACGCCGTAGTAAACGACTTGCACGCCGAGAAAGAGAGTGATCCCTGCTGGAACATACGCAAGTACAGTGCGGCGCCATGCAAACCGGTCGGGCCAAATGACATAAGCGGCGAGGATCGGCGCTGCGAGCAGGGCATTCAGTCGCAGCAGGACTCCGAGGACGACCAGCGCAAGCGCGAGCAATTGCGCAGGGATTCTGATCGGTGAAGGCCGTTCGGCAACGATGAAGGCGATACCGGCGGCGATCAGCCAGCAACTGGAAGACAGCACATCGCGCCATATGGTCCCGACAAATACGAATGCCGGCGGCATCAACGCGAGAAAGGGCGGCAGCAGCGCCCATCGGTCGCCGCGCACGGCAAGGGCCAATGACGGCAGCGCAAAGCCTAGCCAATACGTGGTCGCGATCAGCAGGAACATGCTGGCCGATCCCGGGGCGATCGGGTCAATGAGGCCCCACAGCCAGGTCATGACCGGCGATTGCCAGTCGCCGTAGAAGCCTTTGGCAATGTCCTGATAGACGTACTTGGCGTCCCAGGTCTTGGCGCCCGGATAGTAGAGCCATAGCGTCGAGGCATAGCCGGCGACGATCAGGACGCCGACTATTCCGGCCAGAAGATATCGCGGAGCACGATCAGGCGATGCGGGCATAAATATCACCCGAATTGGCCTCTGGCGGCAGCGCTTTCAGCCAACGCGCAATTTCCCTCGCATCAAGCCAATCGTCGAGAAGGGCGTGGCTTTCGCCAAGCGCAGCGTTGAAGCTGACATAACCAAGACTGGAGCAGCGCGCGATGCAGGCCAATGCAACGTCACGCTGGATCGTCGTGAACTCGAACGACAAAGCAGGAACTGCTCGCGATAATCCCTGCAGCGCCTCCGCCTCGAAGCCTTCGACATCGAGCTTGATGAACGACGGCTGGCCGTGCCTTTCGGTCAGCGTATCCAGCGTCGTGATCGCAATGGCGGCGGATTTGGTCCAGCGCTGCGTTTCCCAGCCGGGCGCATCGCGCGCGGCATCGACAAACGCGGACGAAAGCGACGATACCGTCGGGTTATCGACGTTGATCATCATGCGCGCCCTGCCCTGATCGCTCCCGACTGCGGTCTGCTCGACCGTGACCGAGCGGCTCAACCCGTACAGGAGTCTCAGGACGCGCACCATCGCGGGCTGCGGTTCGATTGCGACGACCCGGGCGCCCAGCCGCCGGAACGAAGCGACGCGATCGCCGACGTGAGCGCCGACATCGAAGACGAGATCGCCGGGCTGAACAAAGCGGCGATAGAGCCGATCCATTGCCGCCGCCCGCTTGCCGTCTCCGTAATAGATGCGAAACGACCGAATGGTGGCGCGGGCGGTCCTGATGGCGCCGAACACCGATTACACCGGGTCTGGCGCGGGGCGGATTGCAGGCAACGATAGGACTTGCAACTGCTCGGGCGTTTCCGTCTCCTCTGGCAGTCGCCCAATACCGATGCGCGCCGCGAAGCGGCCGAGCCAGGGCCATGCCGTGAGCATCGCGAAGGGAATAGCGAGCGCCGGACCCGCGGCAAGCAGCAAGATGTAGGGCAGCGCTGCGGGTTGGGTCGTCGATACCAAGCCGATCACGATCCATCCGATCAGCGTTTGTGGCCAGAGGCTGGACAACGCCGCCTCAAAAGTCACGGCATGATCGTCGCGGACCTGACCGATCCAGCCAATGGCCCGATTGAACAGCAGGCCCAGAAGGAAGATCGTGTGGCTGATCCAGAGGATCGGGCACAGCATGATCGAATAGACGGTTTCGATGGCAAAATTGACGATGAGGTATCTCGCGCCTCCGAACGCGCGCCGCACCTGACTCCGCGACAACGCATCGACGAAGGCCGCGATCTTCGGCGAAAACCACATGATGAGGATCCAGGACAACAGCAAGCCGCCGATATCGGCGGAGATGAAGTCGGATGGGTGGTCGTGCAACACCAGGGCAATGGTGGCAAGCGCGAGCAGACCGATCCAGGCCGGGGAGCCGATGAACATCAGAATCGCGAGCATCAACTGATAGCGGCTCACGGGCTTGAGGTTCGGCAGCGAAACAAGGTGCCAGTACTGCATATTCCCCTGGCACCAGCGCAGATCGCGGCGCATGAATTCGAGCAAGGTCGGCGGATTTTCTTCCCAGCCGAGGTCCTCGCGTGCCAGCACCCGGATATGATAGCCAGCCGACCGCATCAGGGCTGCCTCGACCTGATCGTGACTGAGGATATGCCGCTCCGCTTCCGCGCCCTCTAAGACCGGGAGCACGCAATGCTTGATGAAGGGCTGTAGACGCAGCGCGGCGTTATGTCCCCAGTAGGGGCCGCAATCGGCTTGCCACCACGCACTGCCGATGGTGTAGGAGCGCATGCCTAGCCGCATGCCGAACTGGAAGATGCGTGCGAACAGGCTGGTCGACGGCAGGCCCACGATGAGGCCCTGAAGGATGCCCAATCTGAAATCGCCCTGCATGATGCGCACCAGACGAAGGATCGCATCGGCGGTCATGAAGCTGTCGGCATCGAGCGTCACGGCGAGCTCGTGGCGGCTTCCCCACCTGTCACAGAAATCCCGGATATTGCCGGCCTTGTAGCCCGTATTCACGTCACGGCGTCGGTAGGTGATCGCGATGCGATCGCGCCAGCGTCCTGCCAGCTCCGAAAACGGTGTCTCCTCCTTCGCGGCGAGACCCGCGTCATTGGTGTCGCTGAGAACATAGAGATGAAAATGCTCGCCGTACCCTGACGCATCCAGGCCTGCCAGCATCGGTTCGAGATTCCGGATGATCCGTGCGGGCGGCTCGTTGCGAATGCAGAGCAGGATCGCTGTCGACGCTACGATGGGTTCATCATTGCGCAGGCGCTTGATCGACGGCGGCACTTCGGCGGCCGGGTCGGCGGCAAACCGCAAAATGACGAACCCGATCACGGCATTCCAGAACCCCGCGACCATCCACGGCAGCACCACGGCAAGCAGAACCAGCGTCGCGATGTCGAGCAGCCCCCACCCGCCTGGCGCCAATGCCAGCGCTGCAAGGCCCAGCGATCCAGCCATTGTAACCACAAATGAGAGGGCGAACAGGACGCGCCGAACGAACAGGGTATCCTCGGTCGCATCGGCTTGCATCGTTTGGGATCGACTGGAATCTGGCACGAAGGGTGATGACTTCTCATTTGCCGGCTGGCAGGGCAGATTACAGGTTATAACACGTCAGGTGGCCCGCAATTCCAGGCCGGGATCGAGCAAGATGTCCGTTAACGAAAGCGCCGAACTGGCTTCGGCCCTCTGGTATCGGGGACCGGGACAGGCCGAGCTGCGCGAGGAAGCCATTGCTCCAGCCAACACGGACGAAATTCGCGTGCACGCGCTTTATGGCGCGATCAGCCGGGGCACGGAGGCGCTGGTGTTCAACGGGCGCGTCCCAAAAAGCGAATTTGACAGGATGCGCGCGCCGTTCATGGCGGGCCAGTTTCCATTCCCGGTGAAATACGGATACGCCACGGTCGGGCAAATCGAGAGCGGGGCGCTGCGCGGCAAGACTGTCTTTACGCTGCATCCGCATCAAACCCTATTCAATATTCCCGCCGGCGCGGCGGTGGAGATACCGCAATTCGTGCCGGCGCAACGTGCGGTGCTCGCCGCCAACATGGAAACCGCCCTTAACGCGGTGTGGGATGCGGCGCCCGGGCCCTGCGACCGGATCGCCGTTGTCGGCGCCGGCGTGGTGGGCTCCCTGGTGGCATGGCTCTGCGGCCGCATCCCGGGTGCGGAGGTGACGCTTGTCGACATCAATCCGGCGCGCGCGGAATTGGCTGCAGCGCTCGGGGTTGTTTTTGCGGAGCCTGCGAAAGCCACGGGCGAGTGCGACCTCGTCGTCCACGCCAGCGGCGCGCCGGAGGGGCTAGGCACGGCGATCGAGCTCGCAGGCGATGAGGCAACAGTGCTCGAAATGAGCTGGTACGGCGACACGCCGGTACCTGCGATGCTCGGAGGCGCCTTTCACAGCCGGCGGCTCCGGCTGGTGTCGAGTCAGGTCGGCAAGATTGCGCCTTCACACCGGCCGCGCTGGACGTATAGCCGCCGCCTCGCCGCCGCCGTCGCGTTGCTCGGAGAGCCCCAACTCGACGCACTGCTTGCACCGGCGGTGAAATTCCCCGATCTGCCCCGGCAACTTCCGAACATCCTCGCAGCCGGAAGCGGAACGCTCTGCCAACTCATCGCCTACACATAAGGAGCCATCTTGTTCACTGTCGAAGTCCGCGACCACATCATGATCGCCCATTCGTTCCGCGGCGCCGTGTTCGGGCCTGCGCAAGCGCTCCACGGCGCCACCTTCGTCGTCGACGCGGCTTTCATTGCCGAGGCGCTCGACGCAAACGGTATCGTGATCGATATCGGCCGTGCGCACGATGCCCTCAAGGCGATTCTGGCACCGCTGAACTATCGCAACCTCGACGAGGTGCCTGAGTTCAAGGATATCAACACGACGACCGAATTTCTCAGCAAACATATTTTCGACGGACTGGCCAAGCCTGCGCGCGCCGGGGAACTGGGCCGTGCCGGCCGGGAGCTCAAGGCGATCCGCGTCACGCTCTCCGAGTCCCATGTGGCCCGTGCGCAGTACGAGGCGCCCTTGTGGTGAAACATGCGGCCTTCGCCGTGCCGGGCCATCTGGACACGCCGACCGGCGGCTATGCATACGACAAGCGCATCATCGCCGAGCTCGAACGCGTAGGCTGGCAGATCGCGCTCATCGATCTCGGCGAAGGTTTCCCATGGCCGAGCGCCGCCGCGAGGTCGAAGGCGCGGCTGCGGCTGTTGCAGGCTCCGGCAGGATGGCCGATCGTCGTCGACGGCCTTGCGCTGGGCGTGCTGCCCGACGTCGCGGCCGAACTCGTGAATCCATTGCTTGCGCTGGTGCATCATCCGCTGGCGCTGGAATGGGGATTGTCGACAGAGCGGGCCGATCTCCTGCGCCACAGCGAACGCCGCTCGCTCGCTTGCGCGCGAGGCGTCATCGTCACAAGTCGTTCGACAGCGTGGATCCTCGCGTCCGATTACGGTGTTCCGATGCAGCGCATCACCGTAGCGCGGCCCGGCAACGATCGCGTAACAAGGGCACGGGGCAGTCTCGGCGGCGTGCCTCATCTCCTGTCTGTGGGTGCCGTCGTGCCGCGCAAGGGATTCGATGTTCTGGTCGGCGCTCTCGCAAGGCTTGCCGATCTCGAATGGCGACTGACAATTGCCGGCGACCTCACGCGCGACCCGGCGACTGCCGAGCGGCTGCAGGCGGACATCACGCGTCATGGGTTGAGCCGCCTCGTGACAACTCCGGGCGCCGTGTCGCCAGAGCGGTTGGCCGCGCTCTACGATAGCGCCGATCTGTTCGTGCTTGCCTCCCGATTCGAAGGCTATGGCATGGCTTACGCAGAAGCGCTTGCGCACGGGCTCCCGGTGATCGGGACAAACGCCGGCGCGATACCGGACACGATTCCGCATGACGCCGGCCTGCTGGTAGACGCCGACGATGTTGCGGCGCTTGCGGACGCGCTGCACCGGGCCATCGTGGATCCGCATTTGCGGCAGAAACTGTCCGAGGCCGCACTCGCCGCGGCGCGACAGCTGCCGACCTGGGCGCAATCTGCGGAGCGATTCGCCGATGCACTGGACGCGCTGACATGAGCAGCTTTTCCACCGAGTGGCTGGCGTTGCGCGAACCATTTGACCTGAGGGCGCGTAATCCGCGAGTCCTCGAAGCCGTCAGCGCTTCGTTCGGATCGCGCTCCTCGGTCCGCCTTGCCGATCTGGCCTGCGGCGCGGGTTCGACCGCACGCGCACTCTGCAGACGACTTCCGATCAGGCAGCACTGGAGCCTGATCGACAATGACTCGCGTCTCCTGGCGATTGCACGCAATGCTGTCGTCGCCGAGACTATCGAGCTGAATGCGATTCAAGTTGACCTCAGCAAAAATTTCGATGCAGCTTTCGAAACTCCTCTCGACCTGATCACGATGTCGGCGCTGCTCGATCTGGTCTCGGAAGATTGGCTGGACGGATTGCTGCGCAAGGTCATGGCGCACGCCATACCCATCTATGCCGCCCTGACCTATGATGGCCGTACCGATCTCTCGCCGGCGGACCCGTTTGACGCAGCCATCCTCTCCGCCTTCAACGCGCATCAAGGCACCGACAAGGGTTTTGGCCCGGCACTCGGTCCGGCCGCGGCAAGCGCGACCATCTCGGGCTTCGAGACGTCAGGCTACAAGGTGATACACGGCAATTCCGATTGGGTGATCGGGCCGGAAGATCGAACGATGCAAATCGAGTTGCTGCGGGGATGGGCCGGTGCTGCTGACGCAATGAAGACGCTTGCCGACGTCGATACGGCCAGATGGCTCGACCGGCGGATCCAACTCGTCAACGAGGGACGTTCATCGATACGAGTCGGTCACGTGGACTTGTTTGGATTCCCGAGCACGACTCGCTGAGCGCTCAGATCGCAATCGAACAGGACGTCGTCCTCGATCTTGTGGACGCGAACGGGCATGCGCGGCACACGGTCGGCGCGTTCGGCCGCCGGCAGCGCGATGCCATGACCTCCCTCGCCCAAAATCACGGGCGCGACCGTCACATGCATCCGATCGAGGCAACGAGCCGTCAAGAAGCGCGATAGCGTGTCGGCACCGCCCTCGATGAGAATTCGGCGCATACCCGCGCGCGCAAGCGCCGCAACGATCGCCGAAGGCGCGATCTCGCCGTCCTGCGCAGGCAAAGCAACGATCTCCACGCCGGCAGGCGCGTTGCAGCGCGTCCCCTCGACTGTGATCAGCAGTCGACGATTGCCATCATTTGAAAACAGTCGTGCGTCGCTTCCCAGACGCCCATTTGGATCGATAACCGCGCGGGCCGGCTGGGGTCCCGCTACGCGGCGGACCGTCAGTTGGGGATTGTCCGCGATTGCGGTTCCAACGCCGACAACGACGATATCCACCAATGCCCGCAGCCGGTGCAGGTGCTCGATACCGGCAGGGCAGTTGATGTATTTCGAGTGTCCGGAAGCCGTAGCGATCCGACCATCCAGCGATTGGCCCATCTGGCCAACGATCACCAGATCGTCGACCATTCCCCGGCACAGGGGCGCGAAGACATCTGTCCAAGCGGATGGAAAGAGCTCGTGTCGGTTGCGAAACAGGTAAACGAAATCCTCCCAGACCGGGGACGAAGTGAACTTCTTGCTGACGGGGAGGTTGAGCTGCACAGCCAAAATCAAAATCCAGTTGATGTATATCCTCAATGCGACTATCTGCCATTCTGGCACAAAAATCATCCGATTTTTGTTCGGGAATGATTTGGGAAGACCGGTGTTAACCAATGCGCCCAGTGGAAGAAAGTTCGTCGAATGAACATCGTGCGGCCGCGTTCCGCTTCCGGCTTGTTCGGTAGCAAGGATTATACCGACGCCAGCCGCGCCTTGAACGAACTGCAAGCACGCAGGCCCATTCGCGTCGATTCGACCGGCGAAGCACTTCTGGTCCTGCCGGTCGAGGGTCTCGACGACCGACGCCTGACCGAATTCAAGGAGCTGTGCCGGCCGGCCGGGTTGAATCTCGTCGTCACCCAGCAACGCGCGCTTGCGCTCGGCATCAAGTCGCCGGCGCCGCTGTGCGTTCCTATTTCGGAGATGAATGCGGCTCTCATTCTTGACCTTGCCACCGAGACGAAGATTCGCTGCACAGCGGAAATCCGGTCTGCGACCCCGGCAGCCATCGCAGCCGTCAAACTTGTCAAGCTGACGCGCGGGTTGCCGGCGGTGCTCGTCGCTGACGTGAAGGGTCGCACGCTCGACCTGGGCGTGCCCATCGTGGCCGTCAATGCGGGCGCCGTGGACCAGTTTGCCGTCGAGGCTGCGAATCGGCTGGTCATCGCAAGCGAAGCCTCCATTCCGCTTACCTCCGGCATGACGTCGCGTTTCGTAGTGTTCCACGATGCGATGGGCGCCGATCACGTTGCGATCGTCGTCGGAGCACCGGACTATAAGCAGCCGGTTCCGGTTCGCCTTCATTCGGCCTGCCTGACCGGGGACGTCTTCGGCTCGCGACGATGCGACTGCGGCGAGCAGCTTCGGCTGGCGATGAATCAGCTGAACTGTCTCGGCGGCGGCGTCATCTTGTACCTGGCGCAAGAGGGGCGTGGCCTCGGTCTTGCCAACAAGATGAGAGCCTACGAATTGCAGGATCGCGGGCTCGATACCTGCGATGCCAATACGACGCTCGGCTTCGACGATGACGAGCGCGACTACGGCACTGCCGCATTGATGCTCAAGATACTGAATTGCTCACGGATCCTTCTGCTCACCAATAATCCGTCCAAGCTCGATGGTCTGACCAGTGCCGGAATCGAGATCGCGGCGCGTATCCCGCTCGAAGCTCCAGTGACTCCCCATAACAAGCGATATCTCACGACCAAAGCGGTACGCTCGGGACATCAACTGTCGATTTGAAGGCGTTGCGATGGGGTCCCAATGCCTCTATTCGCTTGGGCATTCGACCTCGCACGGAATTCCGGGATATGTCGGGCCTGCTGCCCAGCCGCAACACACGCCTGTTTGGATATCTGGTCGTCGGCACCGGTCTGTGCTGGGCAATCGCGTTCGTCCCCGTTGCGCTCGCATATCAGCTCGAGCTCTATGGCGATGGCGCCATGTTCTCCTATGCCGTCGCGGTCCGGGACGTCTGGGCCTTTCACTGGCACAACATCTCCGGCCGATCGTCGGTGTTCCTTTTCTCCTTGTGGCCGGCGGAAGCATTGGTCCGACTCACCGGCAGTCCATGGGCGGGAATCCTGACCTACGGCTTCCTGTTCGACAGCGCGCCGTTGATCGGATTGATCCTGACCTGGGTAACCGATCGCTCGCCCGGCCGGACTTTCTTTGTCTACGCCTGCGCCTCGACCGCTCTGCTCTGCCCGCTGGTCTTCGGCTTTCCGACCGAGATGTGGTTGGCGCAGGCGGCATTCTGGCCGACATTGGCGATCAGCCATTATGCGAAGCAAAACGCCGCCGGCACCGCATTGGTTTTTGTCGCGCAACTGGCGCTCACCTTCACTCACGAAGGGGCAGCTGTGCTGCTGGTCGTCATCGTTGGCACGCTGGCCGTGCGAGGCCTTCGGGATCAACGATTCCTCCGCGCCATGATCTGCATGATCCTTGTCTTGATACTGGCGGCGACTTCGAAATTCGTGTTTCCGCCGGATGACTACTACGCGGAAGTCTTGCTGCGGGCAGCGCTGCATTTCTTCGACCTCGACATCTTCAGGGTGGAAGTCGTTCTGCTGTTGCTGGCGGCGTTGCTGGGTTATGACGTGCTGTTTGCGGCGGTGAAACTCATCTCGCCCGAACGGGCCTGCGTCTGCGCGCTGGCCGTCGTGCTCGCGCTGCTGGCTCTCTATTGGCTGAAATTCGACCATTCCGTCCTTGCCAGCAGCCGCTACTATTTGCGGACCGCATTGGTGCTCCTCATTCCCGTGTTCGCCGCGTTGGCGACCCTGTCGGCAATCGAGGAAAAGGAATTGGTCCTCCAGCCGCTCGCAAGGCTGAGGCGAACCATGGGGTCATTCAGCGACCGGGCGATTTGCGCGCTTGCCGCGGCATTCCTGGTGGTGACATCCATACATGCGGTCGAAACCAGCAAATTCGTCGCTGCGTGGACCAACTACCGTACCGCAATCGCGGCGCTGGCAACGGGCAGAGAGGCCGATCCATCGCTCGGCGACCCCCGCTTTGTCTCCTCGGCGCGGGCCCCTGCCGCCCTTGCTCCCCTGGGATGGTTCTCGACCATCCCCTATTTGTCGGTCATCCTCGCAAACTTCTCGCCAAACCGGCTGGTCATTGACCCCGCGGGAAACTATTTTTGGTTGTCCTGCGCCACGGCAACGCAAAACCGCGACGCCGATCGCGCGGTTCCGGTCGAGTCCCGGGATCTCGTCCGCATCTATTCCTGCCTTCACCGGTGACGCGTTGCGTGGCATTGCCGGTCATGCTCGACATGGACCTCAATGGGCACTTCCGACAACCGAGTTCACGCCGCCGCCAACAGGATCCTGAGAACCTGGTCGCTCATCAAGATGGTGCCGGATCATCAGCTATCGCCGCTGCGAGCGCGGCTGTTGGACACGCTTTGTGAGGAGAGCCACTTGACCGAGGATGAACTGGTCGTCATCGGCCTCAAATATCTTCACCGCACGGACAAGGCGCGCAGCGGTGACCGGGCGGCCTTGCGACGGGGCATCGAGTGAAGCTCATTATCTTCGACTTTGACGGCACCCTGGTCGATAGCCGCCCCTTGATCTGGGAATCCCATCGCATCGTCTTTGCGCAGTTTAGCCTTCCGCCTCCTTGTCCCAACGAAAGTCTTGCGCTGGTCGGGAAGACGCTCGACGTCATTCTGGCGCAACTCGCAGGCGCCGCGGCCCCCATCCGCGACATGGTGAAAGCCTACGATCTCCTGCTTCCACAATTGAGAGCCGATCCTGTTTTCGCGGAAAGGCCGTTCGATGGAGTCGGCGACCTCCTGCGCGAGCTGAGCTCACATCACAACGCGGTGCTGGGAATGGCCACCGGGCACACGTCGGTGACCGTGGCGCCGGCGCTGGCAGCTCTTGAATGGCATGGCCTGTTTCGAACGATTCAGGCCGCCGACATGGCGCCGTCCAAGCCGCATCCTGCGATGCTGCTCCAGGCGCTCCAGGCGACCGGCGTGACGCCGGAGAACGCGATTTTCGTCGGCGACACGACGTACGACATGGAAATGGCCCGGGCGGCAGGGGTCCAATCGATCGGCGTGGGCTGGGGTTATCACGGAGCCAAGCAGCTCTCCGCCGCAGGTGCAGATCGCCTCGCAAATTCTATCGAAGAGCTGAGAGGCTACCTCTACCTCGCCCTGAACGATTGATTGGAATGAATGCCGTCAAAGACAGTCACTCGTCGACGATCTGTCCTCCATCGTAACCGCACGCAATGCGTCCCAACGCCGCTCGGAATTGTTCGTTGTCGACAATCGATGCAAGTGCTGCGACATCGTCGTGATTTGTGATACGGCGGGCACGACCGAGGATCGACATAATCAGACTCGTGTCGAGATAAGGCAGGCTCGCCCAAAATCCGCGCGCAAGGTCGCAAGCCAACGTGTAATCTGGATGCTGCGTATTCTCCGGGGCGCGACCGACCTCGTACATGTGACGAACCGCGTGCCACGGGGCTCGTTCAGTTGGAAGTCGTGCCAGGATTTCGGGATGTTCTTGCGCGACATAGAACCTGTTGAGCGTGTCGAACAGGACAAATCGATAGCCCTGGGCAACGAGGAAGGGTTCCCAGGTGTGCCATGACGGCTCCGACTCCATGGGAGTGACCGCTTCAAAAATGACGACTTTGGGCCGGAGCCACCGTCGTGTGCTTTCGCACTCGTTCTACCAGAGAACCGATTAGGTGCACGTTGACCAAGGTCTATCTATCGCGCGCGCAGAGATGCTCAACGTGCAGCCACCTTCCTGAGGCCCGGCAGGGTACGTACGGCGATGGTCGCGGTAGGAACGAGGATTGCTCCTCGCCCCCCGCACAGATCTCGGCGTGCGCTGCTAACGCACCGGGCTCCTCCCTAGGGTCCTGCGTCGTGCGATGAACGATTTAGTCACGCGCGCCGCACAGCCATCATTCGGATC
>Ga0306925_10003337_pt1 | contig 14180 bp, 11 predicted proteins | sample flu12Cox44000176_FD_203755 | JGI IMG/M metagenome (GOLD analysis project Ga0306925, IMG submission 203755) | Lab enrichment of tropical soil microbial communities from Luquillo Experimental Forest, Puerto Rico - flux8day.12C.oxic.44.000.176 (v2)... | ecosystem: Environmental > Terrestrial >... | reverse complement strand
GGTATCCAGTCTCGGTCCAGGCCACGACGTTTTCGTTCTGGTTGTCCAGAATGAACTCGCCCTTGTCGCTCTTCACGGTCAGCACGGCATGGCCTTCGCCCAGCTTGTCGCGCACCACCGTGATCAGAAGCGCTTCGCGCGGCCAACCGGCATCCATCAGCATCTTGCGCTTCAACAGCACGTAATCTTCACAGTCGCCGTAGCCGTCGGTCGGCAACGACCATTTCTCGATCACGCCCCAATGCTCCATGTCGGTCATGGGCTTGATCGTCTCGTTGACCCAGCGGTTGACGCGCGTCAGGTCGCGCCAGGCCGATTGCGTCATCACGACGTCGCGTGCTTGCGACGGTCCACCGCGGCATTCGTTCGGGGTCTCGGCGCAAAACTCGACCCAGCCGATCGGCGCGCGGGTGGCGTCGCCAATGCTCGCATAAAGTATCTGTTCGTCGGCGGCGCGCGCCGGCGCACTCAATCCCAGCAGGATGGCGATGACCGCCAGGCCCTTTCCCTGCTCCCTGCATCCAAACATTGTGGCCCCCGTTTCTTGTTGGGACCATCTTTCGCATAAAGGTTTTGCGCTGCTGCTAAATAGACCAGATAAATTCGAGACGAATACGCATAAATACTTCAGTTAAATCGATCTATACTTGAATCAATTTTGATTAGAATTCTAAACAACTGCAATTGATTCAAGTTTTATGCATTAACGGCTGATCGCACTGGAAGTAGAGGGTTTGCTACAGCCGGCACCAGCGGCGTTAACGCGGCCAGCGCTTGGACATCCGCTCCCAACCCGCAGCGCGCGGCATCACACCGGCAGCCGCTGGGCCAAAAAAGAAAGGAAATCGAAGGGATTAGGGCTTTACCCCGCGGTAACCTTGTTTTCGGCGAGGCGCAAAAAACTTGGCAAGGCGCCAACTCCGTGGCAGCCATGCCGCTCAACAGCGAGGTGAACATGAAACGCGTGCCTTTGATTTTTCCGGCGTTCTTCGGTCTTTTGACCAGCACCGCGGTCTTGGCGGAGGAGCAGGTCCGGATCAATCCGACCGACCCGCAGCCGACGTGCGTCATGTGTCCGGGGACCTACATTCCCTCCGCAGAACTCGAGAGCTACACGAAAAAGGCAATCGCCGAAAAGCTCATCGATCAGCAGGTCCGCGACATCGACATCGGCAAGGCGCGCGTCGGTATCGGCATGGTTCATCGCGGCAGACTGGAGAAGCCGGCGCCGAATTCGGTGGCCGAACATGACCATGTCAGCGAGGTCTATCATGTGATCTCGGGAGCGGCGACGCTGGTGCTGGGTCCCGACATCCTCAATCGCGAGCGGCGCCCGGCAACCCTGCGTACGGTCCGCGAGTTCAATGGGCCCGGAAACAACGGCTCCGAGGTTCGCGACGGCGTCGCTTACGAAATCAAGGCCGGCGACGTCGTCGTGATTCCGGCCGGCACCGGTCACTGGTTCACCAGAATCGACGACCACATCGATTACCTGATGATACGGATCGATCCGGACAAGGTGACGCCGCTCAAGGGTGAGGCGCAGTCGCTGGAATATCTGTCGAAGCCGGCGCCGCGTGGGGAATGAAGGCAAGCGGTAGCGTTTTGCGGATTTTCTAGCGCGCGGTGACGCTTTCTTCCAGCGTCTCGGCCATCTGCTCGTGCATGAATTCTAGCGCAAAACCTTCCTCGAGGTTTCGCACCACGCGCGACTGCACCTTGCCGAGCATGACGAGCGATTTGAGCGGCGGGCTGTTCTCGGCCGCGATCGCCGCACCCGACCGCGACATGTCGATGATCCGGCAGGTCATCTTGGTGCCGTCCTCGAGCGTGAGCAGTGCGATCGGGTTGCGCGGGATGATGCGGTCGTGGCGGCGGTCTTCGGGCAGGTTGAGGATGTCGCGGTTGGCAAGCCAGGTCAGCTGGGCTGCAAGCTTGTCGCGTTTGCGCGCGGTAGCGCCCACCGTCATGGCAAAGCCGTTGTCGATGATGCGGGTGATCCTGCCCTCCACCCGGCCGATATGGTCGAGATAGGCGATCACGCGGTCGCCGACGTTGCCGATGCCTGGCGCCAGCAACGCCAATCCACCCGGCGACATATTGATGATCTGGCAAGGAAATTCGCGTCGGTCAGGCAGCATGTAGCGCCCGAGCAGATGAACCTTCACCCGCTGGAAGCGCCTTCGTTCTTCGGCGGACGGAAGCGCCGATTTCTTGTTTGCCAAAGCCATGCTTCGAGTACCCGACGACCGCGTTCGGTGTCGCTTAACCCTACGGCCGGCAAGGTTAATGAGCCGTTAGCAATGACTTCATGAAGCGTAATCACGCCATTTTCACCCGCGCCACCGGCAACCGATTGAATCCCCAGAGCAGAACCGGGCAGGCCAGAAGCACGGCGGCGCCGAAATCGAAGGCAGACGCCGCACTCCCGGTCCATTTGGCGTGGGCTCCCGCCACAACCGGTCCCAACATCATCATCGCATAGTAGAGGGTATAGAAAATGCCCATGCCGATCGCCCGCGTCTCTGGCTTGAGCACGCGAGCCGGCAGGGTCAAGATCGGCCCGGCCGGCTGGCCGCTGATCAGCCCAAGTGCGGTGACGATCAATACCACTGCGTCGCTGCGGGGCAGCGCGATCATGCCGATTGCGAACACGATGCAGCCGCCGACGAGAAGGTAGTCCGGGCGCCCGGTCCGATCCGCGACAAAGCCGCCAAGCGGCACCGACACTACGGCAAGCCACAGCACGATGGAGATCACCGAACCTGCGGAGGAGATCGACCAGCCGCGCTCGACCAGCATCGAGGGGCCAAAACTGAAGATCGTCGCAAAGCCGACATTGAAGAGACCCCATATCGTGCCTGCCGTAATCACTGCGATCAGGGTGTTTCGATCAAGCCGCACCGAGGCCGACGCCGCTGCCGTGATCTTGGCGGGGGCGTGGTAGGTGAGGGCGAAGAAGACAAGGGCAAGCGCGATGAAGGCGGCCACCGCGAGGTAGGCCGCACCGACGCCGAAGGCGGTGCCGATCAGAGAAAGCGTCAGCAGCGAAAGCGCGATTCCAGCCGGCCATGAATTGACGAAGATCGCCATCGCGGTTGCGATCTCCTGCCCGACGAACCAGTCGGCGACCATCTTCGTCATCTGCACATTGAGCATCACCCCGCCCGCGCCGCCGACGAGTCTTCCCGCGATCTGCATCGACCAGGAAGGCGACAGCGCCATCGCAAGTTCGCCGATCAGCATGACAAGCAACGCCGCAATCACGGTCTGTTTGTCGCCGAATCGCTGTCCAATCGCACCTCCCGGCAGGGCTAGCACGACGCCCGGAGCAAAGTAGAACCCGATCAGTATACCGATCTCGGCAAGCGAGACGCCGAACGCATCGCCCAACAAGGGCGCTACCGCCGCAACGCTCTGGAACTGAAATGCCATCGCGAGGCGAACCGAAAACAGGACGGCAAGGACAAACCAGCGATTTCGCAATGCATCACCAAAAAATTTCAGGCCTGAAAACGGCGGCCGCGCAGGCTGGAGTGTCGCGGCGCCGCTGTCAATCGGATGGCCGATTCAGTTCAGAACCGATCCTGGCATCTCAAGCTGGGTTGATTGGCAGTTGTCGGCTCTTAGAAAGCCTATGAGAAGCCGCCGTCGAAGGGCCGGGGGAGAACGAGCCAGTCGCGGTCGATTTGACATTCGCTTCGTTTTACCGCGAACTCCGCGAGCGAATGTCAAATCCAAAACCGCACTAGCATCTTATAATTTGCTAGTGTCGCTTTGGTCTGACATTCGTAAATGAAACCTCCGCGAAATCATACGAATGTCGGAACCGGGACACTAGCCATGGAACAGATCCGCGTTTGCACCTATGACGGACCCGGCGCGCAGCCGGTCATTCGCACCGTGCCGTGGCCGAAAATCCCGAAGAACGCGGCTCTGATCAAGGTCGGTGCGTGTGGCGTCTGCGGCACCGATCTCCATATCCTCAAAGGCCACTGGCCCAAACCGCTGCCGTGGCCGTTCACGCTCGGCCATGAGATCGGCGGCGTGCTGGTCGAGGTGGGTTCGGAATTTCGCGAAGACTTCATGAGCAAGCCGCTTGCCGTGGGATCGAAGGTGATGATCCCGCCGCTGATGCCGTGCGGCCGTTGCTATTACTGCATCCACTATCCGCAGAGCGCCAACAAGTGCCTGGCCCCGGTCTATTACGGCCGTTATCTCGGTTTCGACAAGACGCCGCATCTGTGGGGCGGCTGGGCCGAGTATGTCTATGTCGATCTTGACATGTTGCCGGGCACCAAGATCTACAAACTGCCGGACGACATGTCGCTGCGGCTGGGAGCATTGTCGGAGCCTTTGACCTCCTGCATCCGCGCCTTCAACCGCGCCACCCGCGCCGGCGGTTTCACCTGGGGCGACACGGTCGTGATCCAGGGTTCCGGCCCGATCGGCATTCTCGCGGTTGCGGCAGCGCGGGAGATGGGCGCAGGCCGGGTGATCTGCGTCGGCGCGCCGGAGGCGCCGCGGCTTAGGCTGGCGCGCAAATTCGGCGCGGAGGCGACCGTCAATATCGAAGAGCTCGCAACGCCGGAAGAGCGCATCGGGCGTGTGCGCGACATTGTCGGCGGCTTCGGCGCCGATCTGGTGATGGATTGCTCGGGGCATCCGAGTGCCGGTCCCGAAGGCATCGAGATGCTGCGTGACGGCGGCACCTATGTCGAGATGGGTCAGTTCACCGACGCCGGCTCGATCAACACGTCCTGGCACCGCATCTGCACCAAGGATCTCAACGTGCTCGGTTCGTGGGGGTTCACCGGCAACGACCTGCCGCTTGGCGTCGACATGCTCTATCGCACGCGCAACAAATATCCCTGGCTAGAGATGCAGACGCTGTATCCGTTCTCAGTCGAAGGTGTCGCCCAGGCGGTTGCGGATGCCATCGCCATGAAGACGGTGAAATCGACGATCGTGCCGTGGCCGGAACTCGTGGAATAGACGGCTGACTGATTATCCAAGTTTCCAAATCCCAGGCGGATTCGGTCCTCGCCCCGGCCATTTGACCGTTGTACTTTAACCTACTCCGACATTGACGCCGGTTTCCCCTGAGGTATCAATGAGCAGGGGATAATTTGATCGCTTGTTGCAGGCCATTGGCTGCGATGCGCGAACGCTCCGAATTCTGGCGGCGCGTTCCCAGATCCTTACCGGGGGTTGCCTGTTTCAAGCGTGTCGCGAACCAACAAGAGGAATGGGTGGGGATGATGGCCAATCAGGACAGAGCGTCTCTCTCGCGTGCCATCGATCGTGACCTAAGGCTCGATCTGTTCCGCGGGGCGGGGCTATGGATGATTTTTCTCGATCACATTCCGCATGACGTCGTGGCCTGGCTGACCTTGCGCAACTACGGCTTCAGCGACGCCGCCGAGTTCTTCGTTTTCATCTCCGGTTACCTGGCCGGCTACATCTACGGCCCGATCATCAAGACCGGGCATTTTCTGGCGGCGCTGAAGCGGCTGTGGAAGCGCGCCGCCGAGATGTACGTCGCGCACATCATGCTGTTCCTCATCTTCACCGCCCAGATCGCCCGCACAGTCAGGAAATTCGACAACCCGATGTATGAGGACGAATTCAACGTCCATAATTTCCTTCTGCACCCGGACATCCTGATCGGGCAGGCGCTCACGTTGCGCTACAAGCCGGTCAATCTCGACGTGCTGCCTCTGTTTATAGCGTTGCTCGTTGTCGCACCGTTCGTGTTGTGGGCAATGGTGCGCCGTCCAAACCTCACGCTTCTCGGCTCGGTCATTTTCTACATCCTGGCGCGGGTGTTCGACTGGAATTTCGCTTCCTATCCGCCTGGAACGACATGGTATTTCAACCCGTTCGCGTGGCAGTTGATGTTCTTTTTCGCGGCATGGTGCGGTATCGGGGGCGCCGCCAAGATCTGGCCGATCATTCAATCGCGCGCGGCATTCATCATCGCGTGTCTGTGGATCGCGTTTGGGTTCCTGATCGTCATGAGCTGGCACGTCGCGTTCCTCGACGCATTGGTACCGAAATGGATGATCAAGCTGATCTATCCGATCGACAAGACCGATCTCGATATGCTGCGTTTCACCCACTTCATTGCCCTGGCGGTGGTCGTGTCACGCTACGTGCCGCGGGACTGGCCGGCGCTGAAGTCCAAATGGCTGCGCCCGCTGATCCTTTGTGGCCAGCATTCGCTTCCGCTGTTCTGTTTCGGCGTATTCCTGTCCTTTGCGGCGCACTGGATCCTGACCCAATACACCAAGGGCGTCTGGGAGCAGCTTGTCGTCAGCTTGGGCGGCATCGCCGTGATGGTTGCAATCGCATGGGTTCTGGATCGCGCGAAAAAGGTCCCGGACCTGTTCGTCGACACGGCCGAATTCAAGGAAGGCAAGATGGCGGTGGTGGAGCAGGGGAAAGCGTGATCTTTCTCACGCCGTCACAGCTTGTGTCCCTTCTGGCGCAGCGCGTCGGTCAGGCGCGCGCGTAGGTCGTCGGAGGCCTTGCGGCCGATATCCTGTCCGACCTGGGCTGCCTGCTGCGCAATCGCGGGCGATTTTTCCAGGAGCTTCTGCCCGGTCGGCTGGCGATAGAACGCCTCGATATCGCGCAGCTCCGCGGCCGAAAAATTGTTGGCGTAGATGGTCGCGACACCGTCGACCATCGACGTGTAATAGGGCGCAAACGCATCCGCGATCGCCGGCAGCATGGCCTCGTAGTCGCGTTCGATCTCCGGCCTGTCCTGGGTCAGGGCGGGCTTGAGGGCGAGCAGGATCGCCGGCAGCAGCGCCTTGTATTGGTCGGCGAGCTTCATGGTCGCCACAAGACTGCGCGCGGCGGTCATGGCATCGGGCGGCGGCGTCTGCGCGGATGAAGCGGAGATCGAACCCATCAAAATGCATGCGATGATCAAAAGACGTCCGGCCATGATTCCCTCCCATGAACGGTCCGCGACGCCTTGAAGGAAATTGAATTCCCCGCCAGGCTTCTCCCGCCGTAATACCCCTCCGCGCGGACCGGTGAGGAGAAGGTGCCTTTCGGCATCGGGTTTGTCCAGACGACAGCCATCCCGATTCAGAGCGAGTTATGGCCTTGTATCCACGCTCTCGGCCAAGCGCTTTCGCCCGTCAGGCTTCGTATCATGGGGCATGCGTGACAACTCTTTTGACCCTTCGTGGGGGCTGGGCTAAACCACCGGTAGAGGCTTGGCATGAAGCGGCGGGAATTCCTTGGCGTTGCGGGTTGGCTATTTGCATGGCCGTACGCGGCGCATGCCCAGGGCCAAATTCCGGTCATCGGCTTTTTGAGCAGCAGGTCTCTGAGCGACTCGGTGGCTCTCGTCAGTGCCTTTCGCAAGGGGCTGAACGAAGCTGGATTTGTCGAAGGGCAGAACATCGCGATCGAATATCGCTGGGCCGATGGGCAATATGATCGCCTTCCGGCGGTAGCTGCTGAACTCGTCCAGCGGGGCGCGGTGATGCTCATCGCTACGGGTGGAGAGCCTTCAGCCCTTGCCGCCAAAGCGGCTACATCCACCATCCCGATCGTATTTACAGCGGGTGGCGATCCGGTGAAGATTGGTTTGGTCGAGAGCCTGAATCGGCCCGGCGGCAACGCTACCGGCGTAAGCTTGCTTACGACCGCTCCCGAAGCCAAACGGCTCGGACTGATTCATGAACTCATCTCAAGGATCAATATGCTCGGCGTGCTGGTCGATCCAAACTACCAGGAGGCTCAAGCACAGGCGCGAGAGCTGGATGATGCGTCCCGTCAGATCAGCCAGCCTATCCATATTGAATATGCAAGGAACGACAGCGAGTTGGAGGCAGCTTTTACTGCATTGGTCCGGGCAGGGTCTGATGCGCTCTTGGTTTGTGCTGATCCGTTTTTTGACACCCGACGAGATCGTATCATTGCGTTTGCAGCCGAGCGTCGTCTTCCCGCCATCTATCAGTTTCGCGAGTATGCGCTGGACGGCGGATTAATGAGCTACGGCATAAGCCTGCCGGACGGCTATCGTCAGGTCGGCAACTACGCCGCACAAATTCTCAAAGGAAAAAGGCCCGCCGACTTGCCGATCGTTCAATCGATCAAGTTTGAATTCGTCATCAACCTGAAAACCGCAAGAAGCCTCGGCCTGGAAATTCCGGCCATGCTGCTGGCACGCGCCGATGAGGTGATCGAATAGCGAGTTTTTGCGCTTTCGCTTCAGCGCAGCCCCTCATAGACCATGAGTCCGCGGGCGATCTTGAGTTTGCGCAATGCGCGGGGGAGGAGCCGCTCCGGCTGAGGGTGGCCGAGATAGCGCCACGAACTCAGCCTGAAGTCGCGCAGGCCGTCCTGTCCGTTCTCAAATGGCGCCAGCAATCCGGTCAGGCTGAGCGGCGCGTGCGCCCGATGGCTGAACGGCAGGAGCAGCAATTCCAGATGCGCTGGCGTGCCATCACCGGCCGTCGCCGTGATGCCGGCGACGGCGGCGAGCATTTCCTCGGTCACTACGGTGATGATGTCCCTGATTTCCCGGGGGCGGTCGGCGCCAAACAGGTCCGAAAAGCTCTCATCCTTCAGATCGCGGCCAAGCAGGGCGCAAAGCCGCGTGCCGGCCACGCGAAATGGAAAGCGGGCGGCGCTGTCGCAGGAGAGCACGAAGATATCGGGAAGCAGTTCGCGCACCGCTTCGGGCTCGATTTCGCTACGGTCCGGCGCCCGCGCACCGGCTCGCTTCTCGTCCCAATAGGCGAAGAATTGCTGGTTTGACGGATGCTTCATGCCTGGCCTCGCCACCCGGTGCCCGGCGCTCGAGGGACATATCTGTCCCACTTTCGCGCACACGCATTCCCGGGTTCTGTTGTGCAAGACAGACCTTGCAGCGTCCATGCCGGAGCCGCCGTCGCGAACGGGTTTGCGCCGTTAAGGTTAAGTTTACCAAGGGCCCCCCTAGGGTGTTTTAGGGCTAAAACACCTTAGGGTAAGTAATTGGAATTACTCCCTTTTCTTGGATTGCTGCGCTGTTAAACTGGGCCGGTTAAAGCGCCATATGGCGGCCCGGCACCCAAAATTGCCTTATCAGGGCCGCCCCGCAGCAGGGAGCCAACCGTGCCAGTTGTGAAATTAACGCAAACCTTCGTCGACAAACTGCGCGCGCCGCATCCCGGCGGGAAACAGGTGATCTATCTTGACACAGTCACCAAGGGCTTCGGTGTCCAAGTCTCGGGTACGACGACGGCGATCGACTACATCGCCCAGCGCGAGCTGCCGCGGAAGGTCCGCGGCGCGAAAAGGCAAACGCGACGGGTCAACATCGGCCCCACAAGTTCCGGCCTGCTTGGGATCCAAGTCGCGCGCGAGCGAGCCGAGGATGTGCTGGACCAAATTCGGCGCGGCATAGACCCGAAGGCAAAGGGTGAGCCTGAGGCGATGTACACCTTGGGCGAAACTAAGCAGAGGTACTTCACCGCCAACAAGAAGCTGAGCGCGGGCAGCAAGCGCGCGTACGGGCAGATTGATCGTTACCTCGCAGACTGGCTAGACAAGCCGCTGTCGTCCATCACCCCAGAAATGGTGGAGGTTCGGCATCAAAAGATTGCGAACGACATTGCGCAAGGCGGACGCTACGACGGCAAGGCAACGGCGAATGCAACGATGGTGACGCTTCGGGTTCTCTGGCGATGGGCCGCCAAGCGCATCGCTTTGCCCGCGTGCCCCGTTAACCGGCTGCAGGATGAGGATCAGTGGTTTCCGAAGCAACGTCGAACGAGCCGAGTGCCCGCCGAGAAGCTGCCTGCCTTCTACCAGGCGGTTTGCGCACTAGAGAACACGACCTCACGAGACTTCCTGTTGCTGCTCATGTTCACGGGCTTTCGAAAGACCGAGGCAGCGCGACTGAAGTGGACTGACATTGATCTTGTTCAGCGCATCATCACGCTAACTGCGCCTAACACAAAGACCAAGAAGATGGTCGAGATACCCATGAGTGACTTTATCTACGACCTGCTGGTTGCACGCCGCGCCTCGGGCGAGAAATCCGAGTATGTCTTTCCGGGCCGCCGAGCGGGCATGCCCATGAGCGACACGCAGCGGGCTTTCCATCGGTTGAGAGAGGAAACGAGCGTGGCGGTCAGCGCGCACTCATTGCGTAGAGGTTTCCTCAAGGTTGGCGCGGCCGCTCGCGTAAATATCATATGGCTGAAAGTGCTGTGCAATCACGCACTTTCGGCTGACGTCACCGCCGAGCACTACCTAGCGCCCGATGTTGAGGATTTGCGCGAGCCTGCGCAGCAGGTGTGTGAAAAGATGCTAGCGCTATGCAGCGTTGAACCGGTTGTAGGAGGCAACGTCGCGAAGCTGCGTTGAGGCAAGCCGGGGCAAGAAGTTCGGTCGCCGCCGATACGCCAGAGGTCAGCTGGCTTGCGCTAAAGCTCATGCTCAACCACACAACTAGGGGCGACGTGACCGCGGGCTACGTCCAGGTTTCGACTGAGCAGCTGCGAGTGGCCGTGCAGCGGGTGGCCGACAAGCTGCTTGAGCTGTGCAGCGTCCAGCCCATTGCGGAGGGCAATGTGGCCAAGCTGCGCTAAAGCTCGTCATCTTTCCAAAGCGAGGTGACGCACCGGCTTATTCGGGCAACCCCGCTTTCCGCAGGCCCTCAATCAGCAGCTTTGCGTTTGGATACCCGCCGCGAGCAATCCATGCAGATATTGTAAATGTGGGATCGGTCTCGAGCACACGCGCCGCCGCCTCACGCGCCTCAGCGTCACGTCCGAGATGGGCGAAGGCAGACGCGAGACAGCGGTAAGCTGGTCCAAAGAAGGGGCTCTGACGTTGGGCTTTCTTCCCTGCCGCGATAGCCTCGTCAAAGCGACGAAGCTCAGTAAAGGCTAACCCCATCCCAACGAACAACATGTGTAGTCGCGGGTCTACCGGGCTCATGCGAATGGCACGTTCAAAGCTCCGGATCGCTTCCTCCGGCAGCCCCGCAACTCTATAGACCCAGCCTCTGCTGTGCCATGCGTTAAACGAATTGGGGTTGAGCGCGACTGCCCGGTCAGCCAATTCGACACTACTTTCACAATCGCCGACCATGTATGCCGAGATAAGGGCAGCCCATGATAACGTATCTGCATCACCATCGTCGAAACTCAAGGCAAAGCGCAGGAGCCGAATTGCTTCCTTCCGGTCGAATTGAGGATCGATCGCATAACCCCAAATGACGTTGGATACGTGACAGACGCCTCCCAGAGCCGCGACCAAGCCGAACCGGGGATCTAGCTCCAAAGCGCGATGAGCCAGTCTTATCGCCTCAGCCAACCCTTCGCGGGTCGCTAGGTAATACTGCGGCATAGCCCGGAGATAGCAATCATACGCGGTGAGGTTCTCTGGTCGCCGCCGCGTCGCCATTGCAATTTCCGTTTGAAGCATTTTTGGCTGAATGGCTGAGATAACAGCGAGCGTGACATTGTCCTGAAGCGCGAACACGTCTGTCAAGTCGCGCTCGAACCGGTCCGCCCAAGGGTGTGAGCCCGCCACCGCATCAATCAACTGCCCCGTGATGCGAACTTTGCCCGCCGCCTTGCGCACAGACCCCTCAAGGACGTAGCGCACGCCGAGCCTGCGTCCGACCTCCTTTATATCGACGGCTTTGCCTTTGAACGTAAAGCTCGAGTTGCGGGCGATCACGAATAACCATTTGAACCGCGAGAGCGCCGTGATGATTTCCTCAACCATCCCGTCGGCAAAGTACTCCTGCTCGGGATCGCCGGACATGTTCTGGAACGGCAGAACCGCGATAGAAGTTTTGTCCGGCAACGGAGGCGGGCTCTCGGTGTCAGCGACATGCACGGGAGCAGCCTCTCGCGTTTCACTGGGCGCACCCAACTGATAGGCTCTGATCGGCTCCTCAATGTTCTTGACTTGCAGGGCACCAAGGTCCGCAAAGCTGACCGGCAAGACCTTGCGTACCTGATCGTATGTCGCGGCGGAGATGCACACGCCTCCCGGCTTCGCAATGGACTGTAGCCGCGCGGCAATGTTCACGCCGTCGCCAAAGAGGTCTCCAGCGCTCACCATAACGTCGCCGATGTGGATACCGACGCGAAAGCAAATGCGGCGCTCAGGTGCTTGACTTGAGTTCGCTTCGGCCAAAGCGGTCTGCGCTTCCACCGCGCACTGAACGGCATCCACGGCACTCCCGAACTCTGCGAGGACACTGTCGCCCGCCGTGTTTGCTATGCGACCCCTGTGCTCCCCAATAAGCCTGTCGAGGATTGCGCGCCGTTTGGTCAGGCCCTTGAGCGTGCCGACCTCATCAGCACCCATGAGGCGGCTGTAGCCCTCAACATCTGCTGCGAAGACTGCGACGAGGCGTCGGCTGACTTTCGTAGGGTCTGACATGCGTGCCCCAATGTCGACCAATGGCAGTCAGTGTGGGCTTGGTGGCTCTTCTCGTCAACCTAAACGGCAATGTCAACGCCAGACACATAGCGGCCAATCATTCTGGCAATCCTGCTCGCGCAAGCGCCTCGCGAAGACGAACCCTGTCTTCAGACCGCTTCCATTTGAACCGACCATCGATATAGGACGCAATTGACAGGTGGGGACGTAGCGTGACTGCTCTCTGCGCGGCATCAAGAGCCGCAATTTCATCGTTTAGTGCGGCATTTGAAGCGGCAGCCCACAGATAATGCTCCCAATGCTCGCGCGTGGTCCTTTCTAGTATCGCGACCGCTTCTGCAGGACGGCTATCCATAAACAGCGCGCGCACAAGGTCGAGGTAGTAGCGGTGCGCGGAGAATGGATCAAGCCGCATAGCCGTTTCGATCCAAGGGATTGCAGCCCCAGGATCGCCGAGAAAGGTCAGGTTGATGCCTCGTTGTACGACGAGCCGCGGATCGTTGGGATTGAGGGCCAGCGCGCGTTCCAAGTGGTAGTCGCTCTTGGCGTATTTGGCCTCGATTAAAGCAATGCGACACATGATGCGATGGCACTCAGTATCGTTTTCATCAAGGCTCGCGGCGTGCTCAACGAGCTGTACCATTTCCTGAAATAATTCGGGGGTGCGTGGACGAAATTCGTTGCCCCAGGCTTGGCCAAGCGTGCAAGCCTTCCACGCGAAGGCCGAGGCAAAGCGTGGGTCGAGATTAATCGAATGATCGAAATGCGCTTCTGCTTCGCCGTTGGCCTCCAGTGTTTCTAGATGGTGGCAGTATTTGCCCCGTAGCAGATGATCGTAGGCGTCTAACGAGTTGCTGGTCTTACGGCTGGTCGCCTCGAAAGCAGCTGCCTGCAGCCGCTCCGGCAGGACCGCGATAATGCTTTGGGTGACCTCGTCCTGAACTGAAAAAATGTCTTCCAGATTACGGTCAAAACGCTGCGCCCACAGGTGATTGCCGTTTGTTGCGTCAATCAGCTGCGCATTGATCCTCACCCGGCTTCCAGAGCGACGCACACTGCCTTCAAGTACGTAGCGAACTCCAAGCTCGCGAGCCACATCGCCGACACGCACCGACTTGCCGCGATAGGTGAACGAAGAATTGCGTGCAGCAATGAAGAGGTCTGGATAGCGCGAGAGCTCGGTGATGATGTCTTCGGCGATCCCATCAGCAAAATAAATGTCGTCGCTCACTTCGCTCATGTTGTCGAAGGCGAGGACGGCGATTGAGGGCTTGTCCGGAACAGCTAGTTGTGGCCTGATCTGATTGGCTGCTGCTCCTAGAGGCGATACGCGGTAAACCCTTACACGTCGCGAGTTATTTTTGAGCTGCTGCTCTCCATCGTCAACGAATTGGGCCGAGACCTTCCCGAGGACCTGGCGGTAGGCGTCATCCGAGACGCATATGCCCCCCGGCTCCGCAATGGTTTCAAGGCGGGATGCGATGTTAACGCCATCCCCGAGAATGTCGTCACCCTCGATCAGGATGTCACCGAGGTTGATCCCGATCCGGTACAGCATACGCCGGTCCTCTGGGACGCCTTGGTTGCGTTCGGCCATCACCGCTTGCACAGCCACTGCGCATTCGACCGCATCGACTACGGACGGAAACTCAAGCAATACGCCGTCCCCAGTGGTCTTGACGATGCGACCGCCATGCTTCGCCACCAGAGCATCGGTGACGGCGCGGTGTTCTCTGAGTGTGCGAGCGGTGCCCACCTCGTCG
>Ga0306925_10003332_pt1 | contig 14188 bp, 8 predicted proteins | sample flu12Cox44000176_FD_203755 | JGI IMG/M metagenome (GOLD analysis project Ga0306925, IMG submission 203755) | Lab enrichment of tropical soil microbial communities from Luquillo Experimental Forest, Puerto Rico - flux8day.12C.oxic.44.000.176 (v2)... | ecosystem: Environmental > Terrestrial > Soil... | reverse complement strand
ATGACCTCAAGATCACCGACTCCGGCACCCCGCCTGTGTTCTCGTCGCTGGGTTTCCTGACCACCCCTGCGGCAACCCGAACCGGCGGCGGTACGGTCGGCACGGGTTTCGTGATCGGCAACGACCTCACCGCGTTTGACAATGAGAGCATCAGCGGTGGTGCCGTGACGGTCTTCAACTCGGCCGGCACGCCGATCAACGTCCAGCTTCGTTGGGCCAAAACCGACAGCGCGAGCCTGGGTGCAGGGCATACGGACACCTGGAATCTATTCTACCAGAACGACCCCAACGCTACCGGCAACACGGTGGCCTGGACCAACGTCGGCACGAATTTCACCTTCAACAGCAACGGCGCCCTGACGAGCCCGGCGGGTGGCTCCGTCCTGATTCCGACCATCGCAGTAGGCGGTCAGACGCTCTCGAACGTAACCGTCAGTTTTCCCGCCGGAGGCCTGAGCCAGTTCTCAACGCCGGGTGGCACGGCAACCATTGGCGGCATCACGCAGAACGGCTTTGCCGCGGGCCAGCTTCAGTCACTTGCGATCAACAACAGCGGTCTCGTCGTCGGAACCTTCTCCAACGGGCAGAACATCGATCTCGCAGCGATCACGCTGTCGCACTTCAACGGCACCAACTACCTGAAAGCGCTCGACGGCGGCGCCTATGCGGTCACCGATCAGTCCGGTCCCGCGATCATCGGCGCGTCCGGAACGATCTCGGGTTCGTCGCTCGAAGGATCGAATACCGACATCGCGGACGAGTTCACCAAGCTGATCGTGACCCAGCAGGCCTATTCGGCCAACACCAAGGTGATCACGACGGCCGACGACATGGTGCAGAGTCTCTTGAACGTGCTGCGCTGATTGAGCGTTTGCACGAGTTGGCGTGATCTCATGCAAGGCGGGCAACAAAGATGGGTTTGAGTTCAGCCCTTGCCAGTGCGCTGTCCGGTCTGCGCGCCAACCAGATCGCGCTTTCGGTCACCTCGGCGAACGTCGCCAACGCCAATACGCCCGGTTACGTCGCCGAAAGCGTGAACCAGATCGAGGTGCCGAGCGGCGGCGCCGGCGCATCTGCCCAGATCACCGGCGTCACCCGCGAACTGGATACATTCATCCAGGGACAGTTGCGCACCGAAATCGGCGGCGGCGGCTTCGCCGACCAGACTTCCAATATCCTCGGCCAGCTGCAAAGCCTCTACGGGACACCCGGAAACGTCGGAACGCTGGAGACCGCGTTCAACAATTTTACGACCACGTTGCAGGCGCTCTCGACAAGCTCGACCGGCCTGTCGGCGCAAACCACCGCACTTGGTGCGGCGCAGGCACTGGCGCAACAGCTCAATTCGACCTCGCAAGGGATTCAGGCGCTTCGCTCGAATGCCGAGCAGGACATCGGCACCTCCGTGACGCAGGCCAACACGGATCTGAATCAGATTGCCGCCATCAACACCAAGCTGCAGGGCCTCAGTCCGACCGATCCCACCACCGCATCACTGCTGGATCAGCGCGATAACGCCATCAACGATCTGGCGAACCTGGTGGACGTCAAGGTGATCACCGACAATTCCAACCAGGTCAGTGTCTTTACGACCACCGGCGTTCAGCTCGTCGGCGCTGGCCTGGTCTCGCAGTTGTCCTTCAAGTCGGGAGGGGCGCTGACGCCCAGCTCGCTGTACAACACCGATCCGACCAAGTCGGGCGTGGGGTCGCTGACGATCACGCTTCCCAACGGCGCCAGCATTGATGCCGTCGCCAACAAGGCTTTCAGTTCGGGAAAGATCGCCGCCGATCTGCAATTGCGCGACCAGACCCTGGTTCAGGCGCAGACCCAGGTCGATCAGCTCGCGGCAAAGCTTGCCAGTTCGCTTTCCGATCTGACAACGCCCGGTACGGCCGTAACATCAGGCACCCAGGCCGGTTTCGATCTCAATGTCGCGAACCTGCAGCCGGGCAACACGATCAACCTGACCTATACGGACAATACGACCGGCCAACAGCAGCAGGTCTCGATCGTGCGCGTCGACGATCCGACCGCGCTGCCGCTGCCGAGCCCGCCGGGCGCAAGTCCGCGGGTCATCGGCATCAATTTCTCCGGCGGGCTGGCCTCGGTGGTGACGCAGTTGAACGCGGCGCTGGCGCCCAATCACCTGCAATTCTCCAATCCGTCGGGTTCTACGCTGCGTGTTCTCAATGACGCATCGCCCGATGCAACCGTCAACGCCGCTTCCGTTACCTCGACGGTTTCCTCGCTGACCTCCGGCAATCCGCAATTGCCGTTGTTCACCGATGCCGGTTCGCTCTTTACCGGCGCGATCACGGGCGCCGGTTCGCAAGTAACCGGCCTTGCCGGACGGATCACCGTCAATCAGGCGCTGCTGGCCAATCCCGCAAATCTCACGGTGTTCAACAATTCGCCGACGACACCGGCCGGCGACACCACCCGTCCGGATTTCATCTTTTCTCAACTGACCAACAGTTCGTTCAACTACTCGCCGCAAACCGGGCTGGGTTCGGCAACGGCACCTTTCAGCGGCACGATTCCCGACTACTTGCAGCAATTCCTGAGCCTGCAGGCAAACGCCGCCAGTTCGGCGACGCAATTGCAGCAAGGCCAGAGCGTGGTGGTCAGCACGTTGCAGCAGAAATTCGATTCAACGTCCAAGGTCAATATCGACACCGAGATGTCGAACCTGATCGCGTTGCAGAATTCCTACGCCGCCAACGCCCATGTCATGTCGGTCATTCAAAGCATGATGTCGACGTTGGAGCAGATCCAGTTGTAAGGCGGTCCAGATGGTGATTAACGGAATCATAGGTCCCGGCGGTTCGCTGTTCGGCCAGGCGGTGCAGAACATCAACTCGCAACTGACGGACCTGTCGACCCAGCTTGCGACGCAAAAGAAATCGACGACCTATGCGGGTTTTGGCGCCGACGAGGGTTTTGCGATCGCCGCGCGATCGCAACTTTCCGACCTTTCCGCGTTCAACACCACGATCACCAACGTCAACACGGTCATCGATTCCGCCAACACCGCGCTGCAATCGTTTTCCGATATCGCTGGACAGGTACAAAGCGGCGCCGCTGGGGGCTCGCAGAACATCACCAGCACCGGCCAGACCATCTCGCAGCAGAACGGGCTGAGCCAATTGACCGGGCTCGTCGGCATCCTCAACACCCAGGTCGGCGACCGCTTCATCTTTTCCGGCAGCGCCATTCACACGCCAGCGGTCGTATCTGCCGACACCATCCTCAACGGCACCAGCACCCAGGCCGGTTTGAAGCAGGTGATCGCCGAACGCGCGCTGGCGGACGGAACCACAGGGCTTGGCCGGCTGGTGATCACCGCGCCGACTGCGGCCGCCCCGACGACCGTCTCGGTCGCCGAGGATATCGCCGGCTCGCCGTTCGGATTGAAACTGAATTCGGTGTCGTCGAACTTGACCGGTGCGACCGTCACTGGTCCGACCGGTTCACCCGAGGGCATCTCGATCACCCTTGGCGCAGCCAATCCCAATCCCGGAGAAAAGGTGATCATCACCTTCAATCTCCCTGATGGCACGACCGATTCCGTTCAGTTGACCGCCTCGAGCCAATCGCCTTTGCCCACCGGCAGCTTTGCCATCGGCGCCACGCCGGCGGCGACGGCCGCGAACCTGAATGCGGCGCTGAACACGGCGATCGGCACGCTTGCCAACACCTCGCTGGTGGCCGCTTCCGCGGTCGAAGCCGGGCATGACTTCTTCGATCCGGCCGGAACGGCCACGGGAAGCGTGGTCAACAACCAGGCCGCGCCGCCCGCGCCGATCACGGGCGCGACCACCTTGTCGGGTGCTGCCGGCACCAATTCGCTGTCCGCCGGTTTCGTACCCGGCGACACCATCACGGTCAACGGCACGCAGATCGCTTTCGTCGCATCGGGTGCGACCGGCAACGAGCTCAATGTCACCGACAGCTTTCAAACACTGTTGTCCAAGATCGATCAGATCACGGGCACCTCAACGCCCTCTACAGTCAGCGGCGGCGTCATCACGTTGCACGCCGACAACGCCGCCAGTTTGTCGATCACGGCCTCATCCTCGGATGCGAACGCACAGGCCGCACTAGGGGCGTTGGGCTTTGGCGCGGGCAACGCGGCCACCACTACCACCGCAGCGGGCACCACGATCTCCGCAATACAGCCGCCGCTGCGCGTCTCCGGCTCGCCGTTGAGCTCTGCGACGTCGCTGGTCAATGGCTCGGCCAACACGGTGGCGTGGTACACCGGCAATTCCTCCTCCTCGCCGCGGGCATCATCGACGGCCCGGATCGATGCAAACATCGTTGTGCCCTACGGTGCGCAGGCCAACGAACAGGCGATCCGCACGCAGCTCGAAGGGGTGGCCGTGTTCGCGGCCGTCACGGTGTCGCCGACCGCGGCCAATTCGAGTGCGACGGTCGCAGCGCTCAGCCAGCGCATCGCCGCCAACCTGACGCCGCAGCCCGGAGATCAGACGATCGCCGATATTCAAACCGATTTCGCCAACGCCCAAAACACCATGAAGGAGGCGACCGATCGGCAGACCCAGACCCAGAACCTGCTCCAGAACATCGTCGACCAGACCGAGACTGCCTCGACGCAGCAGGTGGCGAGCCAGATTCTGGCGCTGCAGACGACCCTGCAGGCCTCGTATGAAACGACCTCCATACTTGCGGGCCTGACGCTGACCAAGTTCCTGGTGCCCGGCGGCTAAGCTTTGCCCATGCCTGAGGGTCCGATTGCAACGACAGGTAGAGGGCGAAGTAAAGCTTTCATTAACCGTAGCCATTTACTCCTCGGTAAGCGGGTTAACGCCGCGTTAGCTGCCATTGCAGGCTGGTGCCGCAGCGGCCAGGCACAGCTGTTATGGGGTGGAGGCTGAAAGCATGCTCAATGGTGGCGTTCGATTGCAACTGGCCGAGAAGCCGATCACCAGGGATCTATCCCCCTCAGCCTCTGCGATGGCCGGACTGTTTGCGCCGTTGGATCGGCTGCTGTGCGGCGGGGGCGATTCACGGCTGACCATCAATCCGGCGAGCGGACTGAATGAATATGGTTGCCAGCCATGGCCTTGTCCTGAAACGCTGAGCTTTTCCTCGAGCACGGCGACATCGATTTCGCAGCGTGCCTACGACCGCGCACAAAACGCGCGGGAGTCGCTGATGCAATCGGCGATTGCGCTCGGCATGGAGGCGGCATTCGATGCGCGCATCGAGGCAATGCGGGACGAATTGCGCAGCTATCTCTCGTTGTCGCGAGGGAACGCCGACGTCGTATTCTCTCCGTCCGGCACGGACTCACAGCTTCAGGCGCTTTTCCTCGCTCGCGCGCTGCTCGGTCCCGCCATGACCACGGTGGTGGTGGCAGCCGATCAAACCGGAAGCGGAACCGTCCACACCGCCCGCGGCTGCCACTTCAGTGCCTCGACCGCGAACGGAAGTCTGGTCCGCAAGGGAGAGCCGATCGCCGGGCTTTCTCAATGCGTCGAAAGCATTGCGTTGCGGCTGTTCGATGAGACAGGGCAGGGGCGGCCGCAAAGCGTGATTGATTCACTTGTTCTCGGCGCGGTGGAACGATCGCTCGTGAACGGAAGCAAGGTGCTTCTCCAGATCATGGACTCCTCGAAATTCGGCTGGCGGGCTCCGAGCGAGAAATGTCTTGCGGAGATTGCGGCGCGCTGGCCCCGACAGGTCCAGATCGTGGTCGACGCCTGCCAGATGCGCCTCGGCCGTGTGCGGCTTCGAAATTACCTCGATCGCGGATATTGGGTGATCATCACCGGATCCAAATTCTTCACGGGTCCGCCCTTCAGCGGTGCGCTGCTGTTACCCTCGATGCTGGCAGCCGATATCGATTCGGCCAGCGATATTCCTTCCGGGTTCTTCGAATATTTTGGCCGCAGCGACTGGCCGCAAGATTGGCCGAACCTGCGATCGCATTTTCCGGTCAGAATGAATCTCGGCCAATGGCTGCGATGGGAAGCGGCGCTGGAGGAAATCGACGCCTATTTTCGTGTTCCGTCGAAATTCCGCCTGACGGCTCTCACGACGTTCGGCGAAGGCGTCGAACGAATCGTCGGCTCGTCGCCATCGCTTCTCCTGCTGCCGCCGCAACATCAGGCCGAACACAGCGCTGCCGAGGATGAAGAGATGGCCCGGCGGACCATCTTTCCGTTCCTGGTTCGCCGCGGCAGCCGCATCCTTTCGCTGGAAGATTGCAGGGCGCTTTATCGCAGTCTTGCCGGCGGCGCGGCATCCGATGATCGCGAAACAGAATCAAAGCCCTGCCTGATCGGCCAACCCGTCGTGCTTGGTCGCGCCGACCATCATCCGGCCGCCGCGCTTCGCATCAGCGCGAGCGCGCGCCTCGTCTCGGAAGCCTTCTCGTCGGACGAGGACCTGGCGCAACGCAATCTGCAGCGCGCCCTCGGCGACGTCAGCACAGTTGCCGCGAACATCGAAAAACTGCTTCTCCAGATGAATGACCATGAACCAGCGGGAGTTTCTTATGGCGTTTGATAACGGCACCGGTCTTGCATGCTATCCGAGCGCGGACCGGATTGGATTCGCGCGACTGACGACAATGGCGTTCGAAGGCGCCGACCTTCGTCCGCTGCGGGACGAACTGCTCTCGAAAGTGGTCGCTGGAACGGCCGGGGCGGGTGAGGGGCTTGATCTCTCGCTGATCATGCAACTCCTTGGCGACAAGCCGACCGGAATGGCCATTCAGACGGAAGTGCTCGCCTTTCATCAACTGTACCACTCGCCCTGTCCGACGGAGCCGCGATTGCGCGTGCTCGCGCTTGCCGCGGCAACCGACATGGGAGGCAACACGCCGATCGAGTTCCTCCTGGAAAATTCCGCGATCGAATTGCAGACGCTTTATGTCGTTCCGGGCGTGGATTTGCCGACGCCACTGCCCGAACACGACGTTGCGATCGTGATTGCATCCGATTCGCCGGAATGTCTGGAAGCGCTGCGCAAGATCGATTCGCTTGCCGCGCGCTGGCCGCGGCCACTGCTCAATCCGCCGTGCCTTGTCCGCAATCTCGACCGGGACAAGTTGCACCGCGTGCTCGGCGGGATCGAGGGCCTCGACGTTCCCCCGACCGTTTGCCTGACGCGCGGGCAATTGTCGGAAATCGTCCGCTCGGGACTGGCCGAGGTAGCAGCCGGCCTGAAATTTCCGATCATCATTCGGCCGCGTGGCTCGCATGCAGGTGTCGGGCTCGCCAGACTGGAAAACAGCACGATGCTCGCAGCCTACCTGGCCGGTTGCGCAGAGCAGGAATTTTTCGTCGCGCGCTTCGTCGATTACTCCGACGACGACCGCCTGTTTCGCAAATACCGGATCGTGTTCGTCGATGGCCGCGCTTACGCCTGCCACATGGCGATCGCCGATCGCTGGGACATCTGGTATCTCAACGCGGGCATGGCCTTCAGTGCGTCCAAGCGCATCGAAGAGGAACGCTTCATGCGCAACTTCGACAGCGATTTCGCCGTCCGTCACCGCGGCGCGCTCGCGGCGATCGCCGAGCGCACGGGCCTCGACTATTTCACCATCGACTGCGGCGAAAACAAGCGCGGCGAGTTGCTGATCTTCGAGGCAGACAATACGGCCGTCGTTCACAACATGGATTCGCCCGCGGTGTTCCCCTACAAGCCACCGCAAATGCGAAATGTCTTCGACGCCTTCGCGGCAATGCTTTATCGCCGCGTCAATGCCGGCCGGGAAGAGGCGGCCTGAAGAATTTCACCGCCGACGCCAGCGCGTGCTGCGGCCGCCTCGCAATGCCGCGGCTCGGGCTCGCTCTGCTTAATACTTAAGTTCTGTCCGCCGGCAAAGGTGTCTGCCGCAATGGGTAGCGAATGTTAGAATCAGACCACTAGCCGGTATTTTTCATTTGATAAATTGAGCGGAAAACCCAACACTCCCGGCCCGCAAGTTAAAGAAAGGGATCGGGAGACGAAATGGCTGCGGCGGTCGAGCAGGACGATATGCTCATCGAATGGGACGTCGGCATCGTGATGGATGACGGCGTGGTGGTGCGGGCCGACGTGTTCCGGCCGAGAGCCGAAGGCAAATGGCCGGTGCTCCTGACCTACGGTCCCTATGCCAAGGGACTCGCCTTTCAGAAGGGCTATCCGAGCGCTTGGCAGGCGATGATCGCAAATCATCCGGACGTGGCTTACGGCTCAACCAACAAATATCAGAATTGGGAAGTGGTCGATCCGGAAAAATGGGTTTGCCACGGCTATGTCTGCGTGCGCGTCGATTCGCGCGGAACCGGAAGATCGCCCGGCTTTGTCGATCACTTCTCGCCGCGCGAGACGCGCGATTTTTACGCGTGCATCGAATGGGCCGGCGTGCAGCCCTGGTCGAACGGGAATGTCGGCCTGAACGGAATTTCCTATTACGCCATAAACCAGTGGCACGTGGCTTCGCTGCAGCCGCCGCATCTGAAGGCCATGTGCATCTGGGAAGGGGCGGCCGACTGGTATCGGGACATGACCCATCACGGCGGCATCCTGTCGACGTTCTGGGCCAACTGGTACGACATGCAGGTAAAGACCGTGCAGTACGGGCTCGGGGAGCGGGGACCGCGCAGCATCGTCACCGGCGCACTGGTATGCGGCGATGAGACGATGTCCGATGAGCAACTGACGCGAAACCGCTCGAGCTTCGGCGACGAGATCCTTGGCATCCTCTCGACGATGAATACCACAAGGCGCGCTCGCCGAACTGGGACAAGGTCACCATCCCGCTGCTGTCGGCGGCCAACTGGGGCGGTCAGGGTCTGCATCCCCGCGGAAATTTCGAAGGTTTTGTCCGCGCTGCGTCGAAGGAGAAATGGCTCGAATGTCATGGTCTCGAGCACTGGACGCATTTTTACACCGACTACGGGCGAAACCTGCAGAAGCGCTTCTTCGATTTCTATCTCAAGGGAGAAGCCAACGGCTGGGCCGACCAGCCGAAGGTGCAGCTGCAGGTACGTCACATCGATCGTTTCGTCGAACGGCATGAAGCCGACTGGCCGTTGCCATCCACGGCCTGGACCAGATTCTATCTCGATCCGAAACACCAGACGCTTTCGCTTGATCCGCCCGCAGAGGATGCCGAGACGAGTTTTACGGCTTTGGGCGACGGATTGACCTTCATGTCGCGCCCGCTGACCGAAGAGACCGAAATCACCGGCCCCCTGGCGGGCTATTTACGGATTTCCTCCACCACGGAAGACGCCGATATATTTCTGGTGTTCCGTGTCTTCAGTCCCGATTTGCGGGAGGTGACCTTTGTCGGTGCGATCGATCCGCATACGCCCATCGCACAGGGCTGGCTGCGCGCCTCTCATCGCAAGCTCGATGAAAGCCTTTCCCGACCCTGGCGCCCTTACCACAGCCATGACGAGGTTCAGCCGTTGCAGCCGGGCAAGCCGGTTGATTTGGCGATCGAAATATGGCCGACTTCGATCGTGGTGCCCAGGGGATATCGCATTGCGTTGAGCGTTCGCGGAAAAGACTACATGTGGCAGGCGACAACGGGCGCGAAGCTTTCCAACTTCAAGAATGAACTGTTGGGATGCGGGCCGTTCCTGCATGATGATCCGCGCGACCGGCCACGGCGGCTGTTTGCGGGAACAACCACGCTGCATTTCGACCGCAGGGGCGCCTGCAGCGTCATGGTTCCGATCGTCCCGGGTCCCGAGAAAAGATCCGGCTGAGGCAAGTCAACAGGACCAGGCGGTCGCAATGAAAGAAAATACAAGGGAGCAAACATGGTGAGGATTTCACGCCGTCATTTCGTCTCGGGAGTTGCAGGAATTGGCCTGTCGAATCTCGCCGCGCCATACGTGGCGCGCGCCGCAGACGGGCCGATCCGCGTCGGGCTGTTGACCGTCAAGACCGGAGCGCTGGCGTCCGGCGGCATCGACATGGAGCGCGCGCTCGTGATGTATTTGAAGGAGCGCGATTACATGATGGCGGGACGAAAGGTCGAACTGGTGGTCGGCGACACCGCGGGCGTTCCGGCAACCGCGCGCAGCAAGACCCAGGAAATGGTCGAAAAGAACGATGTGCATTGTCTGATCGGGCCGCTCGCTGCTTTCGAGGCGTTGGCCATCGACGACTATATTCGCCAGAACAAGGTTCCGACGCTGTCTGTCGCTGCCGCCGAGGATATGACGCAGCGACACGCCAATCCGTGGTTCGTGCGCGCGACCTCCACCTCTTCTCAGTGTGCGCAACCGCTGGGAGAATACGCGGCCAAGGAACTCAAGTACAAGAAGGTGATCACGATCGCCGACGACATCGCCTATGGCCAGGAGATGTGCGCGGGCTTCCAGCGCGTCTTCGAGGACAGTGGCGGGCAGATCATTCAAAAGCTGTTTCCGCCGCTGACCGTGCCGGACTATGGGAGCTATGTGGCGCAGTTGAAGGATGCAGATGCGATTTTTCTGGGCTTTGCCGGTTCGAACGGCTTTCGCTTCTTGAAACAGTTCGTCGAGTACGGCCTGAAGGACAAGATGCAGGCCATCGGCGGAATGACCGCGCTCGACGAAGCGGTGCTCCGCAACATGGGTGACGAAGCGCTCGGCATCATCACCACCTGCTGGTATTCGGCGGAACTCGACGCCAAGCCGAACCGGACATTCGCGCCAGCCTTCCGGAACGAATTCAAATACGATCCGGGATTTTACGCCGCGAGCACCTATGTGAATGGGGCGGTGCTCGAAGCGGCGGTCAAGGCCGTCAACGGCAGGGTCGAAGACAAAGCCGCCCTGATGGCGGCGTTGCGGGCAACCAATGTCGAAACGGCGCGCGGGCCGGTGAAGTTCGACGAGCTCGGCAATGTCGTCGGCAATGTCTATTTGCGGAAAGTCACCCGCAAGGATGGCCGGCTGGTGAATTCGGTGTTCAAGACCTATCCCGACGTCAGTCAGTTCTGGACCTACGACAAGCAGGCATTTTTAGCCAATCCGGTTTACTCGCGCGACTATCCGCCTGCCAAATATCTTGAGTGATAAGACGGCTGCCGCCCCGCCGATTTTCCGGCGATCCTTGCTCGACAGTCTGCCCGGTCACCCGCCATCGTCGGGGAAGGGCGCTTGTCTGACCACCTGGTCGCTTTGGACTGCAGCAACGGAAATCCTCGACCGGGCGCGTCGGGCGAGAAAACCGCGCCTTTCCTGCGCTTTCGGTCAAACATGATAACCTGCCCGGTGATTCGGCAGCGGTCTTCGGATCGGCGCGCAGCCTGAAGAGAACGCCGCTTGTCAGCCAATTGGAAACATGCCCCCGCGCAGATGCCGAACCTGTCGCGCCTGCAACGCCAGGCTCTCCATTCGTTTCAGGCAGGCCGTCTCGACAAGGCCGAGCGGCTGTGCGCCGGGATTCTGCAACACCGGCCGGACGATTTCGACGCGCTGCAATTGCTTGGGCTGCTCAACCTGCAGCGACGCCGCTTGGTGGAAGCGCTGCATTTTCTGGCGAAGGCGCTGAAAGTCAATTCCACTTCTGCGGAGGCGATGTCAAATCTTGGTCTCGCGCTCCATGCGATGGGACGCTTTCAGGAAGCGGTTGGCTGTTATCGCAACGCCTTGCTGATCACTCCCCTCCATCCGGAGATTCTCTACAACCTCGGCAATTCATGCCTCGAACTCGATCGCATCGATGAGGCGCTCGCAAACTATGACGAGGTGCTTGCGCAAAACGCATCCCATGTCGGAGCGCTCGTCAACCGCGGCAACGCGCTTGTCCGGGCCAATCGTCCTGTTGAGGCGATATCGAGCTATGACACGGCGCTCACGCTGCTGCCCGGGCATCCGCAAATCCTGACCAATCGCGGCCACGCCCTTCGCCGCCTTGACCGGCCGGTCGAGGCGCTCGCGGACTTCGAGGCTGCGCTCGCGAAGGGGCCGGGATTTCCCGAGGCGCATTTCGAAGCCGGCATGACGCGCCTGACGCTCGGCGAGTTCGAGGCCGGCTGGAAGGAATATGAGTGGCGCTGGAAGACCGGCACGTTTGCGGACAAGCGGCGCGAGTTTTGCCGGCCGTTATGGCTCGGCGATACGGCGGTTTGCGGCAAGACCATTCTGCTGCACGCCGAACAGGGATTCGGCGACACCATCCAGTTCATCCGCTATGCGCCGCTTTTGGTTGAGCGGGGTGCGAAAGTGATTTGCGAGGTTCAAGGGGAATTACGCGCGCTGCTGTCGCAGTTCGATGGTCTCGAGGTTATTGCTAGAGGCGAGGCGCTTCCCTGCTTCGACATGCACTGCCCGTTGCTCAGCCTTCCGCTCGCATTCGGAACGAAACTCGAGACGATTCCCGCCGATATTCCTTATCTCAAGGCGCCCGCAGAGCGCATCGCCCGCTGGCGCGATCGCCTGCCACAGGATCGCCCGCGCGCCGGATTTGTCTGGTCCGGTTCGACGTCGCACAAGAACGACGCCAATCGCTCGATCCCGATGGCGCGCCTCGCCGGGCTCTTGAAGGATTTCCCGGTCCGTTGTGTCGGCCTTCAGAACGAACTGCGCGATGCCGACCGGGAAAGCCTGCGCGATCTTTCAAACCTCGTTTATTTCGGCGGCGAGTTTGCCGATTTCGCCGATACGGCCGCGGTGATCTCACTGCTCGATGTGGTCGTATCGGTCGATACCGCGGTTGCGCATCTCGCCGGAGCGATGGGCAAGCCGGTCATCATTCTTCTGCCTCATGCCGCCGATTTTCGCTGGATGCGCGAACGGAGCGACTCGCCCTGGTATCCGACCGCGAAGCTGTTGCGTCAGGTTGCATTCGGGGATTGGGATAGCGTGATCGTGCGCCTGGGCGGTGAAATGCGGCGATTGGGCTAACTCCTTTGACCGCCCGGTCACCGCGCGGTCGCATCAACTATTCCGAACATTCTTCACTCATTTTAAAGCACGAGTTTTGAAACCGGCCGGTATCGGGGCGCTGCCTTCGCTGATTCATATTTCGTAGAGCATTTGAATCCTACGGTCCGGTATGCGGCCAAGAAGGCCGTTAGTTGCGTAACGCCAGAAAGGTATCCCATGTCTCTCTCCAACATCACGCTTACTGCGGCCGTCCGCCAGAACCTGCTCTCCCTGCAGGGCACCGCTGATTTGCTCGCTCAGACGCAGACCCGTCTCGCCACCGGCAAGAAGGTCAACAGCGCGCTCGACAATCCGACCAACTTCTTCACCGCCGCCGGCCTTGATGCCCGCGCCAGCGACATCTCCAACCTGCTCGATGCTATCGGCAACGGTGTGCAAGTCCTGCAGGCCGCCAACACCGGCATCACCTCGCTGTCTTCGCTGGTCGATACCGCCAAGTCGATCGCCAATCAGGTGCTGCAACAGTCCACGGGCTACACGGTGAAGGCTTCCGCGACCAGCCTGGCTCCGACGAGCGGCGGTGCCGGAACTGCTACCGATCTGACCAACGCCGGTGGCAACTCGCTCGATGGCAAGACCTTCATCTTTACGCCTGCCGTCGGTGCCGCGACCACGATCACTATCAGCCACACAGTCGCTGCCGGTAACGTCAACTCAATCGACGCTTTCAATGCTGCGCTGGCGTCCGCCGGCCTTGGATTAACGGCGTCATTGGCCAGCGACGGCTCCATCACGCTGACCTCCACCAACGACAATGCAAGCCAGACGCTGACAACGGGAACAACCGCAGCCGCGAATAACATCGCGATCAGCGGCACCGATACCGCGACCCTTGTCACTCCGACCGGCGGTTCAGCGGGCGCGCCAGTCGCCGATTCGGTGTCGCAGGCCACGCGCGCCTCGCTGGTGGCGCAGTACAACCAGGTCATTCAGCAGATCACCACCACGGCGCAGGATTCGTCCTTCAACGGCATCAACCTCTTGAACGGCGACTCGCTGAAACTGGTGTTCGACGAAACCGGCAAATCGAGCGTAACGATTGCGGGCGTGACCTTCAACCCGGCCGGTCTCGGCCTGAAGTCGCTGACCGCGGGCACCGACTTCATCGATAACGCCTCGACCAACAACATACTGACGGCGCTCAACACCGCCAGCGTCACGTTGCGGGCGCAGGCCTCGGCCTTCGGCGCCAACCTGTCGATCGTGCAGATCCGCCAGGACTTCAACAAGAACATCATCAATGTGCTGCAGACCGGATCGGCCAACCTGACGCT
>Ga0306925_10003330_pt1 | contig 14191 bp, 12 predicted proteins | sample flu12Cox44000176_FD_203755 | JGI IMG/M metagenome (GOLD analysis project Ga0306925, IMG submission 203755) | Lab enrichment of tropical soil microbial communities from Luquillo Experimental Forest, Puerto Rico - flux8day.12C.oxic.44.000.176 (v2)... | ecosystem: Environmental > Terrestrial >... | reverse complement strand
AAAGCCACATTGGGGCGACAAGCAGAGCTGTTCGATTGGTATTGACCGAGAAGCCTCATCGATCCGCCTTTTGAGACTCTCAACGGTTTCAAGTTCTGCAATCTTGGTCGAAACAAGCCCAAGAGCCACCTTTTTGGTCTTTGGCACGAACCGTAACGGAGTAAAATCTCCGGCTCGCGGCGTGTCATATTCAAGAAAAAATCCATCCACATTGAGCTTATTAAATAATCTCTCCGCTACGGGCTCGTAGCCGCCGTCGGCCATGCCATGGTCACGGTTACCACGGCACAGGTGAACACATACGGACATATGCGCAGGCTTATCGCTTATGGAATCATTGATGGCGACGATGTAGTTATCGATTAGTTCATCCGGATCCTCGCCACGTCCCTTCACAGCTTCTCGATTCTTGGGATCGCACAATACGGCGATCGGCACCTCGTCCATTTGCAGGTACGTGCATCCGCGCCTCGCAAGATCGGCGATCTCCGCGCGCATGACACTAGAAAGATCGGCGAGAAACGACTTGCGATCAGGGTACACCGAGCGATCGAGAAGGCGGTCCCCACCGAGATGTGCGATCGAGGGCGCAGGTAGGTTGGCCTTCGTCTGCCGTTTGGTCAGTCCATTCAAGACTGTAAAGTCTTCAGCCGACAGGGGCTCGCGACGATGTACTTTTCCAACGACACGCGGTTCACCAGGATACGTGAGTTCGGTGCCATCATAGAGTCTGAACTTAAAGTCTGGAACGGTTGGCTCCGTGTCGAAACCTGCACATTTTTCGAACAGAAACTCGCGCCAACTCGTTTTCGGATATTCCCCGTCCGTGATTGCCCCTATCCCCACGCGATCTTGCAACGCTACGATATCACGGATGCAATCGGTTTCCGTACGTTTGAATTCTTCTTTCCCCAATTTTCCGCTGGCATAATCTTCCCGTGCTCTCAACAAGCGTGGGGGCCGCGGGAAGCTGCCGACGTGCTCTGCGCGAAGCGGTCGGCCAATATTTCCAGCATTCATTGCAGCACTACTCCATCAAGATCGATACCACCGTCCGTCTGTCGCGAGATCTGACGCTCAACGACGGCCGTAAAAGTGCATAACACGCCAAGATAGTCGCGAAGCACCGTTTCATTCCCATCGAACTCGGCCGAATTGCCACTATAGCAGATCTCGCCTTTGCTCAGCATGAGGTGACGGTTGACGAGCGCCAAGGCCGTGGGCAGATTTGCTCAACCAGCAATATCGCTTGGCCATCGGTCTTAAGGCTTTTTAAGCGCGTCTACAATTTGCTGCAGTATCAGTGGTGCGAGACCCTCGGATGGCTCGTCGAGCAGTAAGAGGCTCGGATTGAGCAAGCGCCCGCGCGATTGACGGCATTTGCTGCTCGCTGCCTGAAAGCTGGAAGCCAAGATTGGCACTACGCGCTTCTAGAGCAGGGAACAGCTCATAAACTCGCTGCAAAGTCCAACGTCTGGCATGACCATTTCGGGCGAAGACTGCAAGATTTTCGAGAACGGTAAGACTTGGAAAGATCCCGCGCTCCTGGGGAACATAGCCGACACCGAGGCGTGCGATTTCGTAAGGTCGGAGAGTCGTGATATCTCGCCCGCAATAGACGATGCGGCGCGAGCGAGGCTTGAGATAGCCCATGGTGGTCAAGATGGTCGTCGTTTTGCCTGCACCGTTGCGGCCGAGGAGACAGACCACCTCACCTTCGCGCGCTGAGAAAGAAACGCCGCGCAATGTGTGGCTATCGGCATAATGGACGTTAATGTCATCGACCTCGAGCATGTCAGTGCCGCGTCCCCAAATAGACTTCCCGTACGCGGCCTTCGGCGCGAATCGCGTCAGGTGGACCGCTCGCCAAGACCTCGCCGTAATGAAGCACCGTGATGCGATCGGCGACGGTGAAAACTACATTCATATCGTGCTCGATCATCAAAACAGTTAGCGTCCGTGGCAGGCTCGCAATTAAAGTCATCATCCTATCCGTTTCGGCCGGCGACATTCCCGAGGTCGGCTCGTCAAGTAGGAGCAGGATTGGATCAGCGGCGAGTGCAACACCAATTTCCAATTGGCGCTGCTCGCCATAAGAGAGGTTGCGAACAAGGCGCCGCGGATCTCCCGCAATCTGTACACGCGACAAAAGCGTCCCAGCATGATTGATGATAGGACGAATGCGATCGGCCACGGTCCAAAAATTCCACGGTAAGCTGCGTCGCGCCGCGACGGCTAACTGTAAATTCTCCAGGACTGAAAGATTGAAGAACAAGTTGTTGCGCTGAAAGGTGCGCGCGACGCCTGCTTGCGCAATTCGGTTAGGCGGCCAATGCGTGATCTCGGTGCCCTCAACCAAGATGTGGCCAGCATTTGGGCGAAGTTGACCTCCGATTTGATTGAGGAGGCTCGTTTTGCCGGCGCCATTGGGACCGATGATGCAGTGCCGTTCACCCCGCTTGATCGCGAGACTGATGTTCTTGGTGACGACAAGACTCCCAAAGGCGCAATAAAGATCTTCAAGCTGCAGGACGGTCATGCTTTTGCCCCTACCTGCGCGCCGAACCGCGCATAGCGAAAGATGCTCCAAATGCCACCGGGAAAGAAAAGCACGCACGCAACGAAGATGACGCCGATTATCAAGAGCCAATGATCGCTGTAGCTGCTCACCAAGTTTTTCATGAGGAGGAAGGCGGCTGATCCGAAAACTGGGCCGATCAAAGTACCGGCCCCGCCAAGCATCACCATGATGAGGATATCGCCCGACGCGCTCCAATAAACGGCATCGGGCGAAATGAACCCATTAAAGATGGCGTAGAGACCGCCGGCGAGCCCCGCAAATGCGCCGCCAATGGTGAAAGATGCTAGTTTATAGCGCCGCGTCGCATAGCCGATTGCGAGCATTCGTGCCTCGTTTTCGCGGATACCAACGAATATGCGCCCGAGTGGCGAGGCTACGAGCCGCCGCAGCGCAGTGAAACATAACAGAAAAAAGATCAATCCCACGAAATACATAGGCAGCGAGTGCGCGAGATCGAAGCCAAAAAAGGTTGGCTTTTCGGGAATGCCAATTCCGTCCGAGCCGCCAGTAACGTCGCGCCACTTGAGCGCTACCGTGTAGATAAGTTGTGAAAACGCAAGTGTAAGCATCAGAAATGGAATGCCACTCGTACGCACGGAGAAATAGCCGATGATTAGCGCGGCGAGTGCCGCGGCAGCGATGCCTAAAGCAACACCAATCCAGGCATTGAGACCAAACAGCGAGCCCAGCACGATGACAACGTAAGCGCCGAGACCAAAAAACCCAGCGTGACCCAGCGACATCAGACCCGTGTAGCCGAGTAGAAGATCAAGGCTGATGGCGAAGATACCAAATATGAAAAGCTCGGTGACGAGAGCACGATGGTAATCAGCGACAATAAACGGAAAGACCGTGAGCGCCGCGACAGTCGCGAGCGCGATCAACACAGCGCCGCGCGATTGCAGCGGTATTTCCGGTGCCCCACCCGGCGGCGGCCCGGCAGCGGCATATTTGATGCCAAACAGCCCCTGTGGGCGGGCCAGCAACACGACGGCAGTAACGAGATAGATCAGGAACAGAGCAAGGCCAGGCAGGTAAGCCTTACCGAACGTGTCTGCCTCCCCGATCAATAAGCTGCCGATGAAAGCACCACGCAGGCTGCCCATACCGCCAACGACGATGACGATGAATGCCGGGATGAGGATCTCGGTGTCCTCGCCGGGATACATGCCAAAAATCGGGCCAGCCGCGACGCCGCCGAGTGCCGCCAATGCCACACCGGCGCCGAAGATCGCGCTGAATAGCGCCGGGATATTACAGCCGAGCCCCCCAGCCATTGCTGCATCATCAACGCCGGCGCGCACCATGGCGCCGACTCGTGAGCGTTCGAGGAACAGCCACAGCAACACCGCGATCGCGATTCCCGTGGCAATGATAAAAAGCCGGTAGCTGGAAAAAATGGCTGAACCCAATTCGACGATACCATCGAGCCCAGGGGGCGGCGGTAGGGCGTGAACATCGCGCCCCCAAATCGTCTGCACTGTATCAAAGAAGATGAATGTAAAGCCAAAAGTCAGTAGCACCTGATCGAGATGGCCGCGTCTGTAGAGCGGGCGCAAAAAGACCATTTCCATGGCGATGCCGATGAGTGTAATCGGCACGGGCGCCAATACGAAAGCAAGCCAGAAGCTGTGGGTCAAACGAAACAGTGCAAAGCCGACATACCCGCCCAGCATGAAGAACGAGCCGTGCGCCAAGCTGACCACGTTCATCAAGCCAAAGATGAGCGACAACCCAGCCGCCGTCAGAAATAGCAGGCTGCCATAGACCAGCCCGTTCAGAAGTTGCTCAAGGAAAAATTCCATGGAGCGGCTCAAATCCGGCCGGCTAGGAGCTCAACCTGCCGAGATTTCACCCATTTTTTGTGGGCGGCGCCTGCACATCCTTTTTTATATCGATCGTTGCCGTGACCATGCGGCCGTCCTTCTCCTGCTCCTCGCAGATGTAGACATCCTGGATCGGGTTATGCGTCACAGGGTCGAAGCGGAACGGCCCTCGAGGCGCTTGCAAACGCACGTTGGTCATTGCTTCGGCGAACTTATCCTTGTTGGAGGTATCTCCATCGGTAGCTTGTAGGGCTGCATCGATCACCTGCATCGACACGTAGCCATAATCCGAGAATAAATTGGGATATTCCTTTGTCTTATCCCGATATGCAGCTACGAACTTCTTGTTTACAGGATTGTCCAGCGTGTCCGTATAGATCGTCGAGGACAATACGTGGAGCGCGGCACGCCCCTGTTGTTCAACGGTCGTGGCATCGACGAAGCCCGCAAAGCCCGCGAGCCGAGCTTTGATCCCGGACTGTCCCCATTGCTGCACGAAACGAATGGCATGCGCGCCGCCGGTCGAGAAATCATAGACTACCGGCGGATTGAGCGACCGGATAACAGTGAAGTAAGGACTGTAATCGGTGACGGTTATGGGAACGTAGATTTCCTGGATAATTTTTCCGCCCTTGGCGATGAAAGGTCTCATGACCTCCGACGCGACATCGCGGCCGCCCGCATAGTCCTCGCTCATTACGACCATTTCTTTGGCGAGATTATCGTAAATCCATTCGGCCAACGGATGGCAAAGCTGCCACGAAGAGATTGAGGAACGGAACAGATAAGGCACGCGTTCCCAAGTGATGGCGTCGGTGCCAGCGCCTGAGATCAGAAGAAAAGCTTTGCTCTGCTTTATGTAGTTAAGGACAGCGAGAGCAACATTACTGCCCTGAATTCCGGTAATCAAATCCACATTGTCGCTTTCGACGAATTTGCGAACCTTCTCCAGACCAATCTGAGGATTGAATTGATCGTCCTCTTTCAGCAGCTCGACCTTGCGACCAGTAAATGTGCCGTTGACCTGATCGAGGTAGACATTCACGCCGGACCAATTCCAGTCGCCAGTAGAGGCTGACGGGCCGCTGAAGGTATTAAGCAGCCCGATTTTAAGTGGCGATCGTGTGGCAGCAAGGATTGCAGGCGCCGAGACCGAACTTGCAAATGCGACCGCTGCCGATGCGCCGACCTTCAAGACCTTGCGCCGCGTCGCTTGCGACTTGCTATTCTGTCGTGCCATTGGGCTCCTCCCCGCCTTTATGGCGAAGTATGCGGCCTGGGCGCTGCGTCGACAATCCAATTTTCAACCAGTCCATGGGACTAAATGCAGCAACTCGGTTCGGGCTTCTGGCGCGTGTTGGGCGGAATTCGTCGATTCAATCCCATGCCATTAGTGGGCAATTTTGTGGTTTTGAGAGCCGGCGGGTTGAAGCTTTTGTGCGCACGAGTCAGTCTAAACTTAAGCCTCATTAAGCCCCATGTAGTCAATGAAACGTAGCAGCAGCAATAGGATCCTCACCACCCATGTCGGAAGCCTCCCGCGCGCCGACGGCACGGATCGCACACCTGACGAAGACTTCGTCACGATGCGCAGATCGGTCGCCGACGTAATCGCGCGCCAGCGCGACATCGGCATCGATATTATCAATGAGGGTGAACACACTAAGGGCGGCGACTGGCTGTCCTATGTTGACAGCCGATTTGCTGGCTTTGAAGCGCGTCCACCTGCCGGCGGCACGCCGCTGATCCTACAAGGCAAAGATCGCGAGGTATTCGCCGACTTCTATCACCATGCCTCCGAACGCGGGACGCTCTTTTACGAGCCGGCGGGTCAGACCAAGCATGCGCGGAAGCATTGGGTCGCCACTGCGCCGATTAGCTATCGCGGCGAAGTTGAATTAAAGCGGCAAATTGAAGTTTTCCGCTCGGTGGTCGGACCTGATACTGAGGCCTTTATCACCACTACAGCACCCGCGAGCCTCGAACCCTATCGGCGCAATGAGTATTACAAAAGCCAAGAGGAATTCGTATTCGCGGTCGCCGAGGCAATGCGGACCGAATACCAGGCGATCGTCGACGCGGGTTTTATCTTGCAAATCGACGATGCCTGGCTGGTGGCGTTGTGGGATCGAATCGGCATCCAAATGGGCCTCGAAGGCTTCCGCAAATACTGCGAGATGCGGATCGAGGCGCTCAATCATGCGTTGCGCGACTTACCCGAGGACAGAATTCGATACCACCTGTGCTGGGGTAGCTGGCATGGTCCTCATGCCTTCGACATCGAGCTCGACAAAGTGGTCGATCTGATGCTGCGGGTGCGCGCGCAGGCTTTTCTGATCGAAGCTGCGAACGCGCGGCATGAACACGAATACACCGTTTGGGAACAGGTCAAATTGCCCGAGGGCAAGATCCTTGTCCCCGGCATGATTTCGCATGCGACCGACGGTATCGAGCATCCCGAACTTGTAGCGCAGCGGATTAGACGGTTCGTTCTACTGCTCGGCGCAGAGAACGTCATGGCCGGCGCCGATTGCGGATTTGGCGGGCGCACGCATCCACAAATCGCCTGGGCTAAACTGGGCGCTTTAGTTCAGGGAGCGCAGCTTGCCACAAAGGTATCGAGCTGAGACGACACCACCGACATCGCTATCAGTGGCATGCGGGTGGTGGGTGGTGGATCGCGCGTCAGCTGGTACTAGAACCCCTTGCCGGCGCGGCAAGTCGCTATGACGGTCGCTTTCGGGGGAAGAGCGGACATCGGGCCAGGGCGCCCAAATCGTCGCTTTGACCCGTTGCGACATTTCGCGCCCGCTACTTGCTGTGGTGCACAATGAAGTCGGTTAGGCAAATGCTCTGACAACTATTCCGTGGTCCATGACTGCAGGCTGCTGCCTGAAACTCCACCCTGAGAAAGCCACACCACCGAATCGGCGTCCAGCAAAATGGCCGTAGGCGTCTCGCTCACGGTCACGTTTTTGAGAACAACTTGGCTCACGGCACCCGGACCGGAACCGCCCACCAGTATTCCAGTACTGACGTTGTTATCGATGTGGCTGTTTGAGATCAGCACGTCGATCGGAGCGCCCCCGTTAAATGCGAAGACGCCGATGGCGTTGTTGGTGACAGTTATGCTGTCGAGTGCTGCGGCGATCGAGCCGGTGACGGAGTCTAGGAAGATGCCGGGGAAACTCGGTCCAGCAGAGTCATCATCTGCGATAACCGTCTTTGAGATTAGGATCGTCATCGCGTTGGACGACTCAACAGAGATTCCATAGTTGGTGAAGTTATGGACGGCACAATCGACTATTTCGAGTCTGGCCGCGGAGCTGACAGAAATGCCGTTGGCGGCCGTACCGGCACCTTCGAGTGTCAGACCGCGAAGTACAACTGCACCGGTCGACCCTGCCGCAATAGAGATCGCGGTGCTAACGGGAGCGGCGACGATACCTGCTTCAACGCCTGTTGGACTCGTGATCGTGACCGACTGAGTGATGCTGATCGGTCCAAATCCTGCGCTATCGATGGCTGTGACCTCACCGCCGGCTGCCACGGTATTGATCGCCTGCTGAAATGTCTTGCATGGCGACCCGAACGTACAGGGATTTGAGTCGCTGCCGTAAGAGGCAACGAAGACACGATCCCTCGCGGCGGCATTTGCCGGACTGATGAGACAGGTGCAAGCCAGAATCATCGCAAGAATAGAAAGCGAACATGTGTTGCGCATGATTGGACTCCCTCAGTTTGTGCAGACGTTCGCGGTCGAAGGGCCGGCCAGGCGGAAAACGCTTGGCGGGTCAAGCCGATCATTGATCGGCAGCGACAGCGAAGACGTCAGTTGCTTTTAGCTTGGTAGCCCGCCGACGGCATGCTGGCTGCGGTTCGCCCCTCGGAGACTTCGGCACGTCTGGCTCGCAGCTCCGCAATGAGGTTTACACCGGTCGCAGAGACCCGTGGAGAGGCTGATGAACGTCTGTTTTGGCGCTTCGCGACCGCCTAGCGTGTCGCTATCGCGGTCACTTTGGGGATCTAACGGACATCGGTCGGGACGCCCAAAACGTCGCTTTTGACCCATCTCGGAAGTCGCGAAACCGAATTTGCTATGATGCACAGTCAAATGGCTCATTCGAGATTGTGATAGATTGAACGCGTCAGCCGCTCGAGGGGAAACACGCGTGAAGGCTATCGTATTGCGCGAGTTTGGGCCGCCGCAGGTGCTGCGCGTTGAGGAGGTTTCAACGCCCGCGCCCGGCCTCGGGGAAGTGCTTGTGAAAGTCCACGCCGTCTCGGTGAATCGTACTCTCGATCTCGCGGTACGAGCCGGGAAATATGCGCGGCGGCCCGAACTCCCCCATGTGCTGGGTGCCGATCCATGTGGAATGGTCGTTGCGGTAGGACCCGAAGTAACCACCCGCAAGGTGGGCGACCGTGTTGCCTGCGGGCCATTTGTCGGTCGGGAGCAGAGTGGATTGCCGATCTTACTTGGCGTGAACAGATGGGGTGGCTATGCCGAGTATGTGAGACTCCCGGCGCAGGCGACGCAACTTATCCCCAATGGTCTTGATTTCATGACTGCCACGGTGGTGGCACGGCACGCCCCGCTCGCGTTCACACAGCTGCGCGACCGCGCGAATGTTAAGCCAGGCGAATGGGTGCTGATCATGGGAGCCGCCGGCGGGCTCGGCAGTATTGCTGTCCAGGCTGCGAAACTTCTCGGCGCCTGTGTGATCGCTGCCGCTGGCTCAGATGCGGGAGTGAACGCCACGAAGCAACTCGGCGCGGACGAAGGTGTAAATTATCGCACCCATGACTTAAACACCGAAGTGCGTCGCATCACGAAAGGCACGGGCGTCGATGTGGTGCTCGAAAACGTCGGTGATCCGGATTTATTTCCAAAGGCGTTTACTGCGTTGGCAGTCGGTGGACGGCTTGTGACCGCCGGCGGTCACGGCGGCGGTATTGTGCCGCTCGACGTCAAGCATCTCTATCTGAACCGCATAACAATCTTTGGTAATCCATTCGATACTCCGGAAAATTTTAAGCTCGGAATGATGTTTGCGGCGGAAGGCCAGCTCAAAGCATTAATCAATCGAGTGCTTCCGCTATCGGAGGCCGCTGGTGCGCACGAGCTTGCGGAAAGGCGTGACGGAATTGGCAAGATTCTACTTGACGCGAACCTCGCAAACTCATCAACGCGGTGATCGAATGATACGGTCTGGGTGCGGAGTGTCGTAAGCCATGCGGATTAAGCTTTCCGAAAACTTTCGCGCAGTGTTCTATGCGCCTTTCTACGCCACACACGCGCTTGGATTCTACGCGAGCGAGGGCGTCACGATCGACCTGCTCCCCACTTCGACCCCGGGTGCGGCCATCGCGGGTCTGCTAGACCGGTCAATTGACCTTTCGTGGGGCGGACCCATGCGCGTGATGAAAGCGCGGGATCTCGATCCCGCCTCGTCACTCGTTTGTTTTTGTGAAGTCGTTGCACGCGACCCGTTCTTCTTGGTTGGCCGAGTTGATCGCTCAAGCTTTCAGTTGGCAGACCTATTGAAGCTAAGGACTGGCACCGTATCGGAAGTGCCGACCCCATGGTTGTGCTTGCAGCACGATCTGCGGGAGCATGGCGTCGATCCTGGGCGAATTAATCGTATCGCGAATGGGACCATGGCGGAGCACCTCATCGCGCTGGGCAAAGGCGAGCTCGATGTGGCACAGATGTTCGAGCCATACGCCTCGTTGGCCTTGCGGCCGGGCACCTGCGACATCCTTTATGCAGCAAGCAAGCGCGGCCCGACGACCTACACCACGTTTCTAACAACGCGTGATAACATTCGTCGGAACCGTGCGGCATTTGGTGCCGTGGTCCGCGCCACACGCCGCACGCTGCGGTGGATTGCAGAACGAGGCACCGAAGAATTGGCGGACGCGGTCACGTCATTCTACCCAGACATTCCGCGCGATATATTGACGAGTTCGCTTCGGCGCTATCACGATGCGGGTCTTTGGGTAAGCACGCCAGAGGTGTCACATCGGGGATTCGGCCGATTGGCGGAGAGCCTCAAATCGGGTGGATTCATTTCTCGCATGCACAATTACGAGGATTGCGTTGAACAAACGCTGTGAGGAACCATCGATCATGCGATCAGATGCGCACTGCACCATCTCCGGGACGCTACCTGTGGCGTAAACATCGCTGACTTGAAAAAGATACTCATTTGCGACATGGCAAGTCGTTCATGATTTTGACCGTTGACGGGACCCTCAATCCCGTAGCGCTACCCTAGTGGCGAGGGGTCGATCTGAGGTCTCACTTCTGCGCTCCTGCCTTCAGGATTGGCGTCAACCGCGCAATTTCGCTTTTGACCAGCACGCTGAGCGGCGCAGGACCACGCCGGCCCTTCTCGGCGATCGCGGCGCCGAGTTCGGCGAGCCGCCCGCTCGCCGCCGGATCGTCGAGCGTTTGGTCGAGGGCCACGGCAAGCACGTCGACGACTGACTGCGGAGTGCCTTTGGGGGCGAATAGTGCGAAGAACGGCGCGATGTTGAACTGCGGCAGGCCCTCCTCAGCCGCTGTCGGCACGTCTGCCAGCAACGGATGGCGCGCCGCAGCCGCGATCGCGAGCGCGCGCACGTTGCCGCCGCGGATCTGGGCCAACTGGCCTATGACGGGATCGCAGAAGTAGTCGACTTGGCCCGCCACCAGCGCATTCGTCGCCGGCGCGCTACCCGTGAACGGCACAAGGGTCGGCTTGATGCCGATCGCCGTGTTTAGGAGAAGACAGCCGACATAGGACACCGAGCCGACGCCGGCATGCGCCATGTTGAGCTTCGACTGGTTAGCCATTGCATAGGCGACGAAATCCTTCAGCGTTACGGCCGGAATGTCCTTGCGCGTTACCAACACCTCGGGAAACTCAGCGACAAGGCCGATCGGCGCGAAGTCCTCGGCGGGATCGTAGGCGAGGTCGGGATAAAGCGCTGGCGCCGCTGCATGCGTGCCCATGTGGCCGATGATCAGCGTGTAACCATCAGGCGTCGCGCGCGCGGCGCGCGTCGCTCCGATCGTGCCGCCGGCGCCGTTGACGTTCTCAATTATGAACTGTTGGCCGAGCCGCTTGGCAAGCTGCTCGCCGACGATTCGAGCCGTGATATCGGCAGGCCCGCCGGCCGCAAACGGAACGATGATAGTGACGGGACGCGTCGGAAAACCGAACGCTAGCGCCGCGGATGAGACTGACGCAGATGCGGCGGCCCCGAGGGTAAGATGCAGGAAGTCGCGACGGGCAAATACCATGGTGACAGCTCCGGCGGTTAAACGGGTGCCGCGAACCAATAAGATCGGCCGATCCGTATTAATGGTCCGGCCTCGTATCGATGCCGCTCTTACCCCGAAAGCGTCCGGAATAGCGTCGCGCCAGCTGGTCGCTAAGTGCCCCTGAGCAATCGCGACAAGATGAGCTCTACTCGATGACCTCGTCAGCAAGCGCCACAAAATTCGGCGGCAAATCGATGCTGGTGGCCTTCGCGGTCTTAAGATTGACCACTAACGGATACCGCGTCGGCTCCTCGAAAGGCAGTTCGGCCGGCCGCGCGCCGGCGAGGATCTTGGCGACGAGTTCGCCAGCCCGCTCCATGGACTCTTTGAGGTCAGCGCCGTAGGACATCAGACCTCCATCGCGAACGAAGGGGTCATATTCGTAAAGCGCCGGAATTTGGTGCGCACCAGCGTAATCGAAGACGCGTTTGCGGTTAAGAAGGGTGAGCGAGTCGGCGACCATGAAAATGGCATCCGGCCGGTCGCGATCCATAGCCTCAAACACGCCATTGAAATCATCGGGCTCGCGCACGCCCAATGGCTGTACGGTCACGCCGATCGACTTCGCGGCGTCAGCAGACGACTGATAGCGCATGCTCATACCGAGGTCGTCACGGTTCCACAGCATGGCGACGCGTCGAACATTCGGCACCGCTTTTCTGATCAAGTCGAGGCGCTTGCTGGAAAGTGTCGTGGCATTGTCCGAAATCCCGGTGAGGTTGCCGCCCGGCCGGGTCAAGCTGTCGATGAGATGCGTGGCGATCGGATCGCCGGCACCCACATAGACAACGGTCGGTACATTCGCGACCTTGCAGGCGAGCGTCACCGGGAAACCGCTGGTCACGAAGGCATCGACCTGATTGGCTTTCATCTCCCGGATAATGTCGCCAAGCTTGCCGAGTTGGCCGGCGGCTCCCCGCGGTTCGAGGACGAGGTTCTTGCCAAGTACATATCCACGCTGTTCCAAAACTTTGAGCAACGTTGCGCCGCCCGGTGACTTTTCATCCAGAGGGAGCCCGGCCGTAAGCGTGCCGACGCGATAAGTCTTGGATGCCGATTGAGCGCGCGCAGGAAGCGGCGCGACGATGGCCGCGGATGCAACAAGCGAAATGAAGTCGCGGCGGCGCATGGTAGCCTCCTTCACGAAGTCCCCCCGCCTTATGAACCGCCCCCACCCGGTAAGCAACCATTGACGGCTGCGTTGTGCACCGCAGCAAATGATCCGCCCAAAGTGTCGCGATGGATCAAAAGCGGCGGTTTTGACTTGCCCGGCGATGTCCGCTCTCACCACCGAAGCGACCGTGATAGCGACTTACCGGAAGGTCGCTGGGTGCCATTGGCGAGCGAAGTGCATTGCAGCAAAATGCGGCCTATTCGATCACCTCGTCTGCAGGTACAATAATTGTGTTTGGCACGTTGAGGCCGAGTGCCTTGGTAGTCTTGAGGTTGATCGCCAGCTCGAATTTGGTCCGTCGGACAACCGGCAGGTAAGCCGGTTTGGCACCCCTAAGAATGCGACCGACGTAGTTGCCGGCTTGGCGAAACGTTTCAGTAAAGTGGCTCCATAACTTATAAGGCCACCGGCTGCGACGTACTCGCGAGATTATAGATCGTGGGCAATGAATAGCGCGCCGCCAGTCGGGCGAACCGGTCACGTTGGCTCTGGAAGAACGGGTCAGAAATCAATAACAGCGCATCGGTCTTTAGTTGGACCAGCGTGGAGAAGGCGTCATCAATTTCCTGATCGCCGCTGGCACTCGGAACATGGGTCTGTAATCCAAGCCCACGAGCCACTGCCTGTGCAGCCGTCGTGTCAGGGTCGGCATTCGGAACATTCGGATTAAGAAGCAACCCGACGACAACAGCTTTCGGCAGCGGTTCGTACAATAGCTAATGCGCTACACAGGGATTTCGTGAATGCTGTCACCCTCCATTCACCTCGGAATGAGATCGAAGGGCGAGTAATCTTATAAAATCGGGGTCCGTCAAAATATGACCGGGCCGCAGCTAAAGACCCATCATTCGCATTTAATCGGATGATGCACTACGCAGTCAGAAATTCTGAATTGGATGCTCGGTGAGTCTTTACCTCGTCTCAGAAACAAACGTAATCGAACGGACGTGTGTAGCTAGCGTTTATCTTATCCACTGAACTCACAGGCATCAAAGGTCCGGCTGAGCGGAAATCTAAAGCCCGGAAAATCCGCGCATAAATCGTATCGGACAAAGATTAGCCGCGGGTTCGCCAACGCAATTCTGAAAACCGGCATGATTAAGCCCTGACAAAGCCGCGCATCGCGTTCAGCCTCGTCGAAGGGCAGCACGGCGCAGTGCAATTAGACGGCCCAGACACGACCCGCACTGCGCCGTGCCGTCCTCCACGCGACGCACTAAGGGCCGCGAACCGGCGTTCATTCAGGAGACTTTTGAATGGCAAAACGTAAGCGTCGTGCGTGGACGGCATATCAGGGT
>Ga0306925_10003326_pt1 | contig 14195 bp, 19 predicted proteins | sample flu12Cox44000176_FD_203755 | JGI IMG/M metagenome (GOLD analysis project Ga0306925, IMG submission 203755) | Lab enrichment of tropical soil microbial communities from Luquillo Experimental Forest, Puerto Rico - flux8day.12C.oxic.44.000.176 (v2)... | ecosystem: Environmental > Terrestrial >... | reverse complement strand
AGACCAGAAAACTTATAACGTCATGGAAGTATATCAGAATTCTGATGCCCTAGTGGCCCATCTCACGCATGTGACGAGTACTGATTTCCTAAAGGAATTAGGGCAAGTTAGAAAGACCACCAACGCAATCGTCTTTGGCTCGCCGGACGCGCAGGTCAAGGAGGCTTTGACTCGCCTCGATCCCGTATACACCTCCCACATTGATGGGTTCATTCGATAGATCGCATGCCTTCAGGCATGCATCGGACGCAGCGCGCTTCGATCACAAAAAAGGGCAGGTAGGCCGCTACAGATCCCGGTAAGCCTGACCCCACTGCTCTTCATAGACGACATCGGCGAGCGGGACACGGCGCACTGGCCCGAACCTGCCCATAGGGTAGCCGAGCGGCAACAAGGCATACGAGTGCACGCCGGGCGGAAGGCCCAGAGCGGCTTCCGCTTCTTGCTCGAATTGCAAATGGAGCGTCGTCAATGTCGCGCCGAGACCGAGCGCCCTCGCCGCCAGCAGCATGTTCTGCACCGCTGGATAGATCGAAGAGCCCGACGTGCGCATTGGCGTTCCGCCTTCAAGGCACGGAACGATCCAGACCGGGGCCTCATGGATGTGCGCGGCGAGATATTCTGCAGCATCGAGCAGTCGTAGAAATCGCTCGCGGCTCATGCCAGGGGCGGGTTCCCCGGCACGATATCGAGGGGCGACCTGTTCATCCCAGGCGCGCTTGTACAAGGCCCCGACCGTTTCTTTGACTTTCGGATCGCGGATTACCAGGAACCGCCAGCGCTGCATGTTGCCGCCGCTCGGCGCACATACGCCCGCCTCCAGGATCTTGCGGATCAATTCGCTCGGTACGGGGTCCGACTTCAACCGCCGCATCGACCGAGTGGTCCGGATGATCTCGAACAGGTCGGCGATTTCTGGGACCGGGTCAGGCATGGCGTCCTCGCTGGCACTCGCCGGGCTCGGCAGAGGTTGTCCGACAGGATAGCTTAGTGCAAGGATCGCTTCCCGCGTTTAATCCGCGATTTGTCGTTTCGGAACGACGCCGGGCTCGTGGCAATCAAAAGGGGGAATCTCCGATGGCGCTGTACGAACTGAGAACCTACACGTTGCATGTCGGCAAGATGGCCGAGGCGGTGAAGCTCTATCAGGAGATAGGCTTCCCGGCGCTTCAGAAAGGCGGCCAGGACAAGAAGCTTGTCGGGTATTTCCAGAGCGACACGGGCATGATCAATCAACTCGTACATCTCTGGAAGTTCGAAGATGACGCCGACCGTCGCGCGCATTGGGCGGCTGTGTTTGCGAACAAGGATTTCGTCGAGGGCTTCGCCTCGAAATTCCGCCCCTTGCTGATGACCCAGGAGGTAAAGCTCCTGCACCCAGCGCCGTGGGGACCGCATCCCTGAGAGTTCTAGAGATCGCGACGTAGCGGCATCGACCTTTGACGATCCGGTAACCGGTTCCGACGCATCCTCAAGAGGTCGCTCGAACTGACGCAAGATGTGTCGGGTATACTCGTGGGAAGGAGGCGAGCCATCAGGATCGTTCTCGACATCACCCGGCTGGTAGCGGAGGGCAAGCTGACCGCGCAGAGGCCCGAGCGGGTCCAGGCCCTCGCCAAGCGTGACACTGGATCGCTGGCGATCAATGTGCTGATGTCATTTGGCGCGGTCGCTGTGGCAGCCGGGATCATCGCCCTCGAACCCGTCTTCACGACCGGTGCGGCACTGGCCGGCGCGCTCGGCAGCAGCTCCCACTCGGACTGTTGATCGCAATTTTCAGGTGTGCTAGCACCTTTTCCGTCATTGGGGAGTAGCCGCCCGCACAGAAAAGCGCGGGGCCTGCGTCAACATACTTGGCTTCGGCCATGGCGCGAGCGATTGCAAAATTTGGCGAGACCTTTGGCATTGGTTCTCTGTTACCGGGGTTCGGGCACAGGGAGCTATGCCAAAGCTTACTCCGCCCCGCCCCCGATGGATTTTCATGGACGCGTTTCTCGTATCGTTACTTGTGGTCGCCCTCGCTGAGGTCGGCGACAAGACACAAATTCTCTCGATGATTTTGGCGGCTCAGTTCCGACAGTCGGTGCCGATCATGTTTGGGATTTTCTTTGCCACTATCGCCAACAATGCCGCCGCCGGTCTGGCCGGTACATTATTTGGCGATTTACTGAGCGGCTCGCTAATGCGCTGGGTTCTCGGCCTGTCGTTCCTGAGCGTTGCCGTATGGGCGTTGTTCCCCTCAAGACAGGTGTGCCTAGCAGCGAGTATTTTATGGCTTGGGGAGAACAAGATCGATCCCCGCCGTCCCCGTTCAAGACAAGCGTGTCAAGGGACACAAATGAAGCTCCTCCATGTTTGCACGATCCTCCTCGGCCTCGTTCCTACTGCGGCTTTCGCCGGGCAGCTTGGTGAGACTCCACTAACACCGCAGCAGCACCAAGGCATCTCGAACAGCAACACGATTGGAAATCCCACCTACGCTGGCCAGAAAACCGACCGGATCTACAATCAGGTAGCACCGACTGGTGGTGAGTATCCGGGCGGTGTCGCAGCCTGCAGAGCCCGTGGACATGGCCCCGACTATTGCTTCGTACATTGTGGAAATGACCCGGCTAACCGCGACCTCTGTAAGTGAGTAGGACAGAAGCCGCAGACGCTTAGACTAATAACATGAAATCTCAAACGAGCCATCCATGGCGCTAGTATCACTGCGAAGGAAAGAAGTAACCGAGGATCATACGTTCAATAAGCAAGGCAGTAATCGGGGCTGGGCTGATTCTAGTCACGCCCGCCACGGCGCTCAAAGCGGAAACCTTAGCCAGTGATGGTTTAATGACCATCGTCGGACAATCCGTCTCCAAGGAACTCTATCGAGTCACGATGACAAATGTCGCTGACGGCTCGATTGACTACCACTTTCACGTCTACTGGACCTGCGTAGGAGACGGGAGGGGGAGCAGTCCGCGTTCTGGAAAGGGAGTTTGGACGAACGGGCGGACCGAGCGGGAATGATCAACTGTGGTTCACCCAACGGCTTTCGCGTCAGCGGGGTAAGGGCAGGCCCCTAACACCACTTATACACGTTTCAAAAAATATAGATCAGGTACTTACGGGGTGGGTTTTCTCCCCGCCAAATGTTACAACCAAAGGGCCAGTATTCGAACCGTGCGAGAGCGGCGATAATACTGGTCCCCTCCCGCTCGTTACTTACCTTGAAACGATGTCTATATGTTGATCGGACCTGTCCCCAAAATCCGGGGATAAGCCGGTTGAGAAGCCCTCCCGGTGACGCTGCGACAAGGGGCCGCTCGCTCTGCCCAAAAACCGGGTAAGGGGTCTAGCTAGCGGTAGGATCGATCAGCGGCGAGCGGCGGCAAAAGCCAGAATGCGGCGTACCTACTCAATCGGAAGCTCGAACATCTCGGCCACTTCCTCGGCCCTGCAATCCTCGGCGTTGTCGAGAATGCCTTCGACTATCACGCGGCTATCCTTGGCAAGCCGCTGCATCGGCCTTCGACGCTTTCTCAACGTCCGGGCATTTTGACCAGTCTTATCACCAAACGATCTTATGGCGCTGGCGGGCGTTTGTGGGGGCGGCGATGTTTCTTGATGAAATCCCGTGCCGCCTCTTCCGGGTCACGCCATAGAACGGGTGCCGGATTCACGTTAAGCGGACAAATCAGGAACCTCGCGATTCGCCCTGCCTAACTGCTCTGCCCGCGTCCGTCTGACGATTTCGGCGACTGTGTTCTTGACGCCCGGGGCGCCGCCGCTCCCTTTTCACGGCGGCGATGCTGGCGCAGATGCGCTTCTTGATCATTATTTTGGACAATCCGCCCATGCCGAGACGCCGTGCGCTGACGAGGCTCAGCATCGGCGCCGGACCATGATCCGCAGCAATTCCCATATCAGCCGCGATCCTATCCATCTTCGCTACCAGCGCCGCGCTCCCAGGCCGAAATCCCTCCGCCTGCGCCGCGTTGTACTCCGCCGCTATCCGCTGCTGAAACGCCGGGTCAACCGCAAAGCTAGGATGACGCCTGATCCAAGCTTGCTCCTCCGCGTTGTATACACCCGGCCGACTCGCCAGAAACTGCTCGACAACCGGCGCGCCTCGCATCTGATTCCATCGCCCGTATGCCGCGCCGCCCCAAAACGCAAGAAAAACGGGGGCCGCAGCCCCCGCCCATAAAAACTCATGCTACGCGGGTCACTTCGGTCTGATGGTCCGAAAGCTTATGGGTCGAACACTTCCCGCCGCCGTGCCGCCTGAGATAGTTGTTGGCCAGATTGAAGGCGAGTTCCGGCGGCAGATCAACGACAACACTGTCGTCAACCGCCGCAAGCAGATTCCACGGATGTTTCAGCGGCCTGCCACCCTTGCCGTTCGCGCGGTTGCGCGGCCGAGTAGGATCATCAAGCGGCTTCAACCCGCGGCGCGGCTTTCGCTTCAGCATTGCATCTTCTTGCAGCAATACCTCGGTCGCCGACGGAACTGTCCTGAGCGCCGTCCGATCCAACAATGCTATGGCAAAGGCGCGCGCCTCTTGCTCGCCGTAAATCGCCAGAAAGTTCTCAACGCTTGCCGCAAGGTGCTCCGGCGAGAGATCAAACATCGCAGACGGCCCCGAAACCCGCGTAAGCTCCTCAGAGATCATTTGCGTGGCCTCAGTAAGGTCGTCCTTCGTCGCCGCCGGCGGCCGGACCCGCCTCGGCTCATTCCTCTCGGCTCGGGCCGCCTTGCCAAGCGGGTGATTGTTGTAAACCGCTCGCGGCGTGTTGATGTTGCGACGCTTGCGATCATCAAGACGCGCATGCCATGCCTCAATGACCTCCCGATTGGTCGCCATCCACGACGCAAGAGAACGCTCATTCTTCGATAGCTCGGCAAGATGCGGATAGCGCGCCGCCAGCGAACGCCAAGCCTGCCGATAAACATGCGACTGGTTGTCCTGCGAACCCGCAAGATCCATTGCCGCCTGCTCCATTTCGTTGACACCAATCCCCACCGTCATCCATTTGTGAAAACTCAGCAACTTGCTAAGCTCCCGCAGATCAACCTCCGCTGCCTCAATCCGCGCCCGCCGATCCGGGTCCACACGATCCACATTGTAGGTTTGCATTTCAGCGCTTTCCGTTTGTTGGAAAGCTACATATACAGCCAATCCCACTGGATTACCAGGTTTGTACGTACAAACCTACTGTGGCAAGTTGTCGCAGACGCTCTAGCGGCCGCAAAAAAATTCCGGCGCAAAAACTGGAGGCACGCAGGTGGTTGCATTCACACCCATCAGGATGGACGTTACCTTCAAAAGATGGCTACCCCGGTCTGAAGTCCTAGGCCGGCCGGGTCCCGGCGACCGGATGGAACCGGATGCCCCTGCCGGCCGCGTAGAGTCCGCCAGATGCGATCAACGACTTCGGATGGGCCCGTGGAAGGGTCGGAGCTTTACCGCGCTGTACGAGCTTCTGAGAGGCTTCGCGCTATGCGTGTCTCGTCTTGCTGATACTTACCGGCGCGTGTCTAGGTATGGGTTCGGCGGAACCTCTTTCCGCCATCAGCCTAGCGTTTCTGCGGCTCTCACTGGATTGTCGCGGCCCTACCCATGCCCAAGACCACACTCTGGCGTCTTGCTAACGCTAGCAACCCTTCGGCGTCACATCGTCGAAGCCTGCGTAACCCATTGATATTGCTTTCTCAACCCTCGCTTTCGTCTTGTTGCTCGCCATTCGCCTGCGCTGATACGTCTGCCGCAATGTCGCGACCGGCAACAACTCGCGGCTCGTGCTCGATCAGCAGTGGCCGCTCGCGGAAGGCTTCGGCAATTAGCGCTCGTGCCTGCGCTCGTAGCTCGTCTGCAGTGAGCGACGACACCGAGACCTCGGCCCGCACGGTGCTGTCGATGACGGCGAGCTTCGGATGAACGAACGGTGCGGCAGCAATCGCCATACGATCGCGACGGTCTGCGTCTGCCTTCGGATCATGCAGCACAGCGAGCATGTGTTCGAGCGGCGAGGTTCCGGCTTTGGCGACTTCCTTGCGGAAGTGCTGCGTCCGCTTGTTTACGACACCAGGTTTACGCCCGCCGAGTTTGGTGTGTCCTTTAGCGAACGCCATACTGTCCTCGCACTAAAACAGTTGTCTTCGCCACATACCGCTGTTCCGTCGCTGCCACAAGAGAAGTGCTTTCCATGTTTTGCGGGAGTACCCGGTTTTTACTCCCGCACTTCCCCCGCAGGCTCCCGCAGAGGTGTCCGTGCGGGAGTAGTTCCCCCCTAAAGGGGGGAAACTACTTACTCCCGCACAGCCAGGACACCGTCGGCACTCCCGCAACATATTTTCAGGCGGCTCGCACATTCGCATGTGTGCACGGCGGCAAACGGGGGTCATTGTCTTCCACTAGGTCTCGGAAGCTGTGCGGCCAATGGCATGCCTCGACTTCGGTTAGCGGATTGGTTCCTTTGTGCGGTCTTGGCCCGGTTGGCCATGATGATCGTGGGAATTCGACGCCCAGGTATTTCGGGCAGGCTTCAGCGATAGCGGCGTACCAGCCATTATCGCGGTGATCGCCGCGGGTGCTCTTCCAGCCGTGCTGAGCGAGCAACTGGGCTTGGCGAGCATGGGTTAGTTCGTGGACAATGAAGTCATCGCCCATCCAGTTGCGCTGTTGCACAAGTACTAGTGTGCCGCGTTCCAGTCGCACGATATGGCGATTGCCGAGGATGAACGAGCCGGCGTGGGATCCGCCACCGTGGATATACCCGGCGTGACGGTTGTAGGGACCTAGCTCGACTGGCGCGAGAACGACGCGGATATTCAGCGCGTCGAGCGAAACGGCGAAAAGTGTTTCTGCCCGCCGTAGGACGATTTCGGCGCACTGACGGCCCGCCTCGCCAAACATAAGTCATGTGCATCGAGCATTTCCTGCGGTGATCGAAACGGTTTCATGACATCAGCACTTCCAAGTGTTTCCGGGACGGTTTGCGACGAATAGACTAGGGTAGTCGTGGCGGTCTTTCGGGTCTTTGTGGTCTTTGATGACGAGCACTTCGTTTTTCTTCCATGTGTTGAGGATATCCTTGCATTGCCGATCGGTGAGGTGCGGGCACATCTCCTGGATGGCAGGCCAAGCTGCGCGTGCCTTGGCGTGGTGTGAGGGGCTGTAGCGGCCGTCGGGGTATGGGCCGGCTTCGATGCGGTCGAGGATGGCGTTGAGGACGATGTCTGACAGTCCGGCGAAGGTGTCGGGCGGGGTCCATGTCTCGACGGTCTGCACCTCGTCGCCGTGCGGGTATTCGGCAGTTGCATTGCCAAGGCGGACGCCGACCAGCTTGAACCATGCGATGCGGTCTGAGCGTGCGGCGATATTGACCTTGGCGTCATCGACGCGCACCAGCGCGCAGCGGTCTTCCGGCTTCAACCCATAGAACTTTGCTTCGTCGGCACTCATCGTTGTCGCGGTGCGCACCAGCCGACCGGCATCTTTCTTTGCGCCGGCCCCCCGATCTCGTTCGGCGTCGCCGGGCGTAGCATTGCCTTTGCGTGTATGGCTGGTGAGGTCGATATCGCAATTCAGTTCGCTCGCGAGATTGGCAAGCATGGTGCAAACCTCGTCGATTGCCTTGTTGTCGTTCTCGGACACGCCGTGGGCTTTGACGAAAGGATCGATGCCGACGAGATCGCTGTGACGCGCTTCAACGGCGGTCTTCAACTCTTCGTGTAGTTCGCCGATGACCAGTTCGCCCCTGTGGCCTTCTCGCAGCAACTTTAATCCAATCGGCGTGCAATACGAGATCCAGCCGCGGATTTCCTCGGGGTGGACGCGGTGGTGCAGCATCACTGCGGCGAGACGGCGCTGCACTTCGTGGAGATCGTCTTCGAGGCAGACGATGAGGGTGCGGAAGCGGTGATGGACGTGCTCGCCGGTGATGTCTTTGCGCCCGGTGGCGCCGGCTAGGTATTGGGCATATCGGATAGCGGTCTTGCCGACACCACCTTCGCCGATGAGGCCGGAGAGGAACTTGCGGCAGAACGAGACGCCGAGCAGCCATGCCCGCGGGGGGATTTGGGCTGGGTCGATATCGCCGGCATCGTAAATCTGAAGGCGCAGCGATTTATCCTCGGCGTGGCTGTTGGCTCCGCGTCTCTCCTCGTGAATTTGCTCGGCGAGCACGCGAGACGAAATCTCCTCGAACGGGGCGACCATTATTTGCCCTCCGTTCGCAGGGCGTCGTTGAAGTCGCTGCCGACTTGACGCGGCCAGCGGATCCGCACGGTGCGGCCCTCGGGTTCCCAGCGCTTCGATGCGTCGAGCGCGGCTTGGAGGCCGGCCGCGTTGCGATCGTGGTCGGCGCAAATCAGCACCGCATCGACAGCGGGCGTCAGTTCCAGCGCGGCAAGTCCCGGCGCCGAGAGTGCGGCCCAGGCGGGCAGGTCGAACAACTGCATCGCACTCAGGGCCGTCTCGATCCCCTCGCCGACGGCAAGTTCCTTGCCGGGTTGCAGTGCGGCGAGACGCACCGCGCCGCCGCCGATCGGGCCGCAGGATTCGCGATGCTCTGCGCGTGGGAGATCGGCTTTGCCGCTGCCGTCAGGTCGCAGGAAGGTCCCGTGGATGCCGATCAGGTGACCGGTGACGCCTACCACCGCGGCGACCATTGCCGGGCGGTATCCGCCGCAGCGATGTGGGCAGTATTCGAGGAAGCGCAGGCTGTCGGGGATCGGCAGGGTGATGCCGCGCGACCGCAGGTAGCGTTCGACCGGTGTTCCGGTTGCCGGGACGGCGCGGTGCCAGAGCGCCCGCGCGGCATCGATGCGGCGCCGCAAGCGGTCTATCTCGGCTTGGTTCTCGGCTTCTTCGCGCTTCCTGCGTTCCGCCTCGGCGACGCGAACCCGGTCGATATGCGCCTTGCCGAAAAGACCGAGATCGCGCAGCGCTTCAAGCACGGCGTCTTGGTCGCATCCGGCTTTGCAGTTGAAGAGCGTTTTGCCGGCGCGCTCGGTGACGATGAGGGAGCGCCCGCCATGCTTCGGGCACGGGCAGCGCCAGGAGCGGCCCTCGCGTTTGCCGCCGAGCGCCTTGGCGAGTTCGGCGGCGGTCATTCTGCAGCCATCCGTGCGGCGATTGCTTGCCGCAGTTCTTCACGCACGGCACTGAGCTTGCGCCGATACTCTTTGATGGACGATTCCGGCACATAGCGGAGAATGGCTTGCCGGCAGAGCGCGCGTCCGGCATCGGGACGTGCGACTAAGGCGTTCGCTTCGACCTTCCGCGCCCCGAAGCGCTTCAGGTAACCCTGCACGTAGGGTTTGAAGTGATCCTGGTGTTTTGGGTTGGAGAGGTTTTTGCCGCTGCCGGTTTCGAGGTTGTCGATCCAGGTCAGGCCGTTGGCTTCGATGAAATCATAGTCGAGCCCGAAGCGGTCGATGATGAGGTTGTCGGGTGACCATCCGACCGCTTTGCCGAGTTCGGCGAGGTTGCAGCGCAGGAAGTCGGAAATCTGCAGTCCGCCGGGGTCGTGGTCGCCGCAATAGAGCAGCACGCATCGCTTGCCCTTTGCTTCCCATTTTTTAAAGCGCCGCATCATGCCGGCGCGGACGTTGAGATCTCCCCAGCCGCCGACGTTTTGGATCGGGACGTGAAACGACTGTGTGACGCGGGAGAACAGCGACTTCAGGTCCGATTTCTCGGTTGCGGTCTCGACATAGACGTCGAGATCGTCCCAGAAACTGATCGGCTCGTAGTAGCTGTGTGCATTGTGGATGTAGCGGAAGATGTCGTCGGCGCGGGTCTCGACGTTCGGTTCGTCGAGGTCTTCGAGTCCCTCGACGGCACGCTTGCCATCCTCGGCGCAGATATCCAGAGGCAGGTTGCCATCCTTGCGACAGTAGGTGATCAGTTGCTCACAGGTATCGAATTCGCCCTTGTCGATGACGCGCTCGCCTTCGAGCAGGTAGCACCAACCGCGAGTACCGACCTCGAAATCCAGTCGTGACCTGATTTGCAGGATGCGGTCGCAAAACTCTGTGAGCGCCGTTTGATACGCGGCTTTTGCTGCACCATTGGGACGCCCTCGGGGGAGGTGGGGCAGGCCGGCGATCATGGCGGATCGAACCCGCGTGGCCAGCGCTGCTCCACCGCGCGCAGGACGCCTTCGGTGAACCGATCGCGGGTGGCGCGGTATCTGAAATCGATGCAGGGCGCGTAGGCTTTCTTGCCGTCGACCACGAGGTGGCGCCCGTCGCTGTCGAGCACGGGATGATTTGGCAAGCCGATCCACCAGCGCCCGTCGTTTGCCCGCATCAAGCGCAGGGCAGGGACGAGCATTCCGGACGGCGTTTCCACGTCCAGAAACGCGCGCATCTGACCGGATTTATGGGGCGAGCTTCGGATGATTCGAAACGCCGGCCCCCAGGCGGCATCTTCGCCGTGCCGCAGCGAGGCGGTCAACGGGCGCGCACCCGGCCTTGCCCCATTCATGGCGCCGCCTTCGAGATCAGCGAATTTTTCTGGCGGTCGAGATCCGGTAAATCACCGTATTTTTCGAGTTCGCAAATCAGCCTGAAAAGCGCTCGCGGCCCGAGCCGGTGCAGCGCCTCGACCAGGCGCGGCTGGCGCTCCCAAAACAAAAGGTCGCGGCTTCGGGCGGCGCGGAGATGCTGACCGCGCGTCATCGCGACCGCCTCCTGAACGGCGGCTTTCGCGCGATAAAAACGACCCGCCGTTCGGTTAGCGCTTGCCGTTGGCGGCGCTCGGACTTATTTGCGAGGCGTTGAGTGGATTTTTCCCTGCTGCCACTGAGGAAAATCTCCGAGAACGCCAGCCCGCCCACGGCTGGTGTTCTCGCATTGGGGCGCACCGGTCACTCTCCGAGAGCCCGGATCGAGGCGACCGAGATGAGGCGAATATTCCCTATCTTGCGGTTGACCAGCTGGTCGCTACCAAGCAACTCGTAGAGCCGCGTCAAGCCGATGCCGGCGATGCGCGCCGCTTCTTTCGGGCGCACCCATATCCGGTCGTCCGGGGGACCTCGCGCACTCACGATTTTAGGGTGAAGCCCGGATATTTCATGCTGGGCTAAGGCCGTCGAATGGACTGACAAATCCCGATCTCCGATTTGAAGCGCCGCTATTCGGCGCCAATCGGAACGTTCCGCATCAGAGATCTAACTACAACGGGGGCTAAGATAGATTTCCCGCGCCTCCCAAACCTCGCAGGCTTTCTGCGAGAAGATCCAGAACGACCTGCCTATCTATGTCGCGATTGCCAGAGCTTTTAAACATGGCACAAAGGTCACGGCAGATTCCGGCGTCTACATCCGTCTCTGGATTGCCTCCCATCGCGCGATCTCGCCAGTTGCTGATGGACTTTCCTGCTGGCGCGGCGCGGCTATCACCAAATGGGACGCCTAGTTTCCGCAATTCTCCGGCTACGATTGTCCCGGCTTGACCTTTCTTGAAGCCGTTTCTCATTAAGCAGTCCGTGGCCACCGCTGCGCATCCCCACACAAGACGGGGTGGAACCCGCTGACCTTTCCGCTTCGCAGGCTTCAGCAAGGCGGGAACCTTGCCATCATCGAGATCGGCGAGGGCGATATGCAATGCAGTAAGAGCTGGTGGCGGCGCTAGCTCGTAGTCCAGTTGCGGGATTGCCTGGAGAAAGTCGATGAAGCCCAACACTAAAGCAAGCGCCGCATTGCGGCTGTTGGCTCCCGTGATGTCACCAGCATAGTCAAGCTGGTGTTTCAGCCTGAACAGTTCTTTAGCGATCGCGTGAGGATCAAGTGTCTCCGCGAATGCCCGGATTTCTTCCGGCGTAGGCTCTGCTGGCATTGCGCCTCCGCAAGGCGCCCTCAGAGGGATTGCGACGGGACCTGGTGAGGAAACCGGGCATCGGGCGTCCCCTTACCCGTCGCAGTTCGATGTTATCGTGCCGCGGCCAGCGCTACCACTTCGCCGGTGGCGAGCGGTACTGTGCAGTACCTCGCCCAGGTCTCGGCCAATTGCCGGCGCTTTGCGAACAAATCACCTCGTCTGTAGGCCGCCTCGACCTTGTCGCTGACGACGTGGGCGAGCGCCATCTGCCGAACTTCGTCGGGAAAGTTGGTGTGTTCGGCGGCCCAATCGGTAAACCCGGCGCGAAATCCATGCACCGTCAAATCGTCGCGTCCCATGCGCCGCAGCAGTTGCAGCATCGCCATGTTCGACAGCGGGCGGCCGATGCGCTGGCCGGGGAACACGAACTCGGATTGCCGGAGGTCACGTAATGCCGCCAGGATCGCCACAGCGGGCTCGGAGAGCGGTACACGATGTTCTCTGCGTGCCTTCATCCGCTCCGCTGGCACGACCCACAGCCGCTCGGCGACGTTCATCTCCGACCACGTGGCGCCGATCACCTCGCCGGTGCGTGCCGCCGTCAGGATTGTGAACTCAAGCGCCCGCGCGGCAATCCCCTCCTGCTGCCGCAGCTCGGTAATAAAGCGGCCGATCTCGGGATAGGCCAAGGCAGGGTAGTGCTCTACGCGGGCCACTCTTGATTTCTTTGGCAATAGGTTCTCAAGATGTCCGCGCCATCGCGCTGGGTTTTCGCCCTGGCGATAGCCGCGCGCCGTGGCCCAATCAATGACCGCCTCGATGCGGCCACGCACCCGGCTGGCGGTTTCCGGCTTTGTCGTCCAGATCGGCTCCAGCGCCTTCATAACGAGCCCGACGTCAACAGCCTGTATCGGGAGCGAACCGAAAATTGGAAAGGCATAGCTTCCCAGCGAGGCCGGCCACTGCGCTGCGTGCTTGGGATTTTTCCACCCCGCCTCGTAAGCCTTGATATAGGCTTCGGCACATTGACGGAACGTCATGCCTGTCGCCGCTTCGAGCATCTTTTGAGTACGCTTGGCCCGGCGGTCCTCTATCGGGTCGCCGCCCTCCCGGACGCGGCGCCGGGCATCGGTCGCCAGCTCGCGCGCCTCGGCCAGCGTCACATCATCATCGCCGGCGGTGCCGAGACCCATGTCGTGCGATTTGTGATCGCGGCTCCATCTAAAGATCCAGCTCTTCGCACCGGAGGCCGACACGTGCAGATAGAGTCCGCCGCCATCGGCAACGAGCCCCGGCTTGGTGATCGTCGCCACCGTGCGCGCTGTCAGTTTCTTCCTAAGTCGTTGCATTTGTTAAGCCTCGCGATCCTTCTACCTAACTCAGTTTCCATGTCTCTTCCCATGTCTTAGCGGCGGTTCGAGGCGAATGCAAGCGAGAGAATGCGAAGGAGGCGTGACTTATTTATCAGTACTGTAGGGGTGGTTTTGATGGGACGGCGAAAGCCCGCGAAAGTCGGGAGGATAGACATTTTCTCCTCCCTACTCGTGCAGGCTACGCGACCGCGTCCAGGGGCTCGCTGTCATCGTTGTCGAGGACACGACGCAGGCGCTCGTCATCGAGCTCGCCCATCCACCGCGCGACGACGACGGTGGCGAAGATATTGCTGAAGAGGTTGGTGACCGCGCGGATCTCCGACATGAACCGCTCGACGCCGAGCAGCAGCGCGAGGCCGCCAACCGGCAGAATGCCGAGGGCCGGGATCGTCGCGGCGAGCGCGACAAAGCCGGCGCCAGCGACACCGGCCGCGCCCTTGGAGGTGAACAGCATCACAAACAGCATCGTCAGCTGCTGACCGATGGTCAGATGGATATCGGTCGCCTGGGCGATGAACAGCACCGCCAAGGTCATATAGATCGCGGTGCCGTCGGTGTTGAACGAGAAACCGGTCGGGAGGACGAGGCCCACGGTTTCCTCGGAGCACCCCATGCGCTCAAGTTTGGCGATCGAGCGCGGGATCATCGCTTCGCCCGAGGTCGCGCTGAACGCGATCAGTAGCTCGTCTTTGAAATAGCGGATGATCTTCCATATGCGGAGGCCGAAGAGGCGCGCGATCAAGCCGAAGCCGATTAGGGCAAAGAGGATCGAGGTCAGATAGACACTGGCCAAAAGCTTGCCGAGGCTGGCGAGCATGCCGAAACCGAACTTGCCGATCGTAAACGCCATCGCGCCAAAGGCGGCGAGTGGCGCGACATACATGACGATCCGCACGATCCCGAAGAGCGCGTGCATGAAATCGTCGATTATCACGACAAGCCGCTGGCCGCGCTCGCCAATGTGGCAGAGCGCGAAGCCGAACAGCACAGCCATGACCAGAACCGGC